>Ga0116227_10005710_pt1 | contig 25976 bp, 11 predicted proteins | sample S1TSphgellanicum_FD_89693 | JGI IMG/M metagenome (GOLD analysis project Ga0116227, IMG submission 89693) | Host-associated microbial communities from peat moss isolated from Minnesota, USA - S1T2_Fb - Sphagnum magellanicum MG | ecosystem: Host-associated > Plants > Peat moss > Unclassified...
AAAGAGAAACAAACCATCAACACCAAGGTATTTAACTACAAGACCAAACCACAAAAAACCAAACTAAAATAAGTAAAGAAAGTAATTCAACCTTGTGAAAGTAACCTAGTTACTTTCGTACTCTAGTAACTAATGAAACTTAACTAGTTGAGCTTGAATTCTCAACAACAATTACACATATACATATAACACATGGAATTAAAATATCTAGATGTTTAAAATGTTAAATCATATAATATATATATATATATATATAAGATTTAGTAAGCTAAATCAATTCATTAATTTAAACACAACATTCAACATACTATACACCAACAAATAGACAAATAACACATGAGAAGGCATGTATAACAAAGTAATGTGTCAACAAATGTAAGAACTTGTGGCACATAAAAGAAAATATGTTAAATACATAATTACAACCCAATACACAATTGAAATTGTAGCTTGAAGGTCTGAAGGTATGAAATTTGTCCATTGCACACATATATAAACCATAGTTTACATTGAAAAACATGTCAAATTCCAACTTGGCCACAATATTACATATCCTATAACATCACCTATAGTGCGCAATTGAGTTGCATGGTTAAGATTTGGAAAGGGTAAAGATGTAGTAACTAGCAAACTTGAACTCACAACTATAGATAAGGTGTTTGTTGACATTGCCTTGTTGTGATGAAGAGCAATCCCACCTCTAAACTTCACAAAATTGCCATATGCACAAGGCTTTCCTCTTGCTTAGTCCATGAGGATGATGGCTTCATTTGGCTTGTATTGCAAAATATATGGAAATGATGCAAATAACATTAAACAACTCTACAAACATACAATGTATATCAAGTTATTTGTGTTGAATTCACAACATATTAATACTTGAAATGTGGGAATAATCATGTTAACCAAATAAGGTGATAAGTCCCACTTACAATATAATCATGAATACTAGATGATGCATAATCCAAATGTAAATCAACTGGTGTGATTAAATCTAGTAAGGTTATTATAATTAAAATCTCCATCATGAATGACTATTCCCACTACATTCGCATAATGTAAAAGATGGCTTGCCTTTGGGTGAATCTTTTGAACTATGAAAGTAATCTCCTTTGTTTGATTTAATACAACCACACCAATATTTCTTGTGGGCTTATTTGTACCCAAAACTATTACCCTTTTCACCAAAATAGAATCCCCATCTATATGCCTTTTATAATGCCTTTGACCTATAGATTTACAAATGCATGTAAAAAATATGGAACTTATGCTTGTAGCTATGAACTACAAAATAACAATAGAACAAAGGGAGAAAAAAAGATCACATGAAATCCAAATGTCCTTGAGTTTAAAGAGCATTATTAATCACCTAGGTTGAAGGCGGCCATGCATAAGTCTTTACAGACTTCCAATGGGGATTTTCTTTGGAAACCCACTTATGTCCATGTGGGTGTGAATCGACATAGGTTAAGGTATTGGAAGCCTCAAAAAGTCTAACCAAGTAATGCCACAATGCGTCCAACAAATAGTTTTTTATCATCTACTTCACTGTTGAAAGGGTGAAGCAAAATATAAGAATAGGGCATGTTACCCATACACTCATGTGGGCAATCATCTATCAAGCAAACATATTATGATATGTCAGCTCCTTAAACCTTGGATTTATTTCCTAAAACACCCTCTCCATGATTTTCAACACTAATGGTCATTTTTTACTTAATGGATGACAAACATGAATGCTTTCACATTTGTCACCACCCCACACAAACACAAGCCTAATTTTTGACCCTTTTCCTAGAAGTAATTCAACCATATGAATCAAATTAGTTTGTATCATTGATGACCAAATCCCAATGTCAAACCTTGACGTACACAAGGTCAAAAAATGATAGTAAGTTGGTCATGGGCAAACCAACTTGTTCCCACATTGAACTGGATGAACAAATGGCCCCCACTTATGTTATGATAAAACATGTTGGGCAGTACATAATAAACCTTTAACATCTAAAACCAAAAGGTATTGTATCGTACTAATGGTTTTATCTGGTGGGGGAATGTAAACCACCACTGTTAAATCCAAGCTCACCACTTTAGGGTAGAAGTACTACTAATTGTTTTTTAATTTGAAACACCTTGAGTACGTTTCACATGACTTGATGACACCTTCCCATCAACCCCCAAATTTGCCTTCCCTTGTGCATGTGACTCTATGCAGCTCTCTGTATTATTTGACTTCACACAATCATTGACACCATCCCTTAAAGACTAAATCACATGCTTGCTCACCTCCTTGGAAACTACCAAGTCCTTTAGAATTGGATTAGTTGTAGTAATCTCATTAGAAGGATTTGGTTTTTGTATTTTGTCATCATTTAACATATTCACTCTTTCTAGCGATGAGGTAAGCATCCCCCCCCCCCAATTCCCATTCATCCAATTCATGACCATCAGCCCATCAGCCCATCAGCCCATCAGCCCATTGATTTATTTGTCACTTGTAATTACAAGTCATTAACTTATAAAATTCCAAGTGCTACAGCTCCCCCAAAAAATACCATTGAAATCTAATATTCAAGTGTCTTCTACAAATTATAACGTTAAAATGATTGGACATCTCCCACAAATTATGGAATTATGTAATTAAAGTAGTTACATGTACCTTGATTAAGATTATAATCAAGATTAAACTTGAAACTTACCACTCCCATACTCCCCTTTATTCCTATTTGCAGAATGTTGGTGTCCTTCATGGCTTTTAAGTTAGAGCCTCCTACTTGCATGCTAGTTGACTTTTTCATATACCCAAGAAGTTCCTCCATCATGGTTGACATACATTCCTAGCCTTTTACTAGAACATCCATGGTAATTTTTAGCTCATTTGTGGTGGTTTCCAAATCATCGTTTGTCTTGCGTAACTCTTCATTGGTGGCCATCATTGATTCAAAATGAACCTCTAGTTCATATATGTGTCCTTGTCCATTGCTCTTTGATTTCCCATCCAAATTTATCATATCTCCATGTAATTCAAACCACCCATTTAAACACAATGCATTGAAAACTTTATGAATCCATTATGGAGCCAAACTTGATTTCTTTGGTGGAAGGCAAACAATAGCAATGAGAATTTGACACTAGTGTCAATAATCTACAATAACACAATACATACACTAATCTAATTTCACACAAGACATTCCATGGAAACCTAGCATATTCATGTAAATGAAAAGACAAGAAATTGCAATAGGAGGACAAGTGCCACATGTCTAATATCTTCATACAAAACACGAATGAATGGATACCTCATTGTTGCAAACCTTGAACATAATTGATCAATTTGGCAATCAAAATCAAAAGTTAACATTGTTAATTAATTTCAAAACAATGCTATAAGAAAAGGAAAAAAAATTATAATACAAAAATCTATGCAATCTAACATTATTACTAGATTTTAACAAAATCAATTTAGGAGAGAGAGAAACCTCATGGTCCTCCATCTATGTTGTTTTGCATTTTACGCCTTTGACCCTCTCACATTCCTTTTGGATCTCCAATAATGTGGGGGTTCTACCCAATTCCTCTTCCTATATTCTAATCAAATCCCACAAGTTTAAGTCAAATGAAATGCATGGAAGTGGAATGGCATTAGAAATGGATTTTCTTTTCAATTTTTACTTACCATTTGTTCTTCAACTCCAATTTCTCCACTTCATCCATGGCTTGCATTCTTTTGCATTGCTCAAATTTTTTTCATCTAATTTGCCCTTTCCATTGTCTCCTCTTGTGTTAATTCCTCTTTCAATTGATTCCAATGCACCTTTGAATAGTTCCAAGGTCAATCTTCACCCTTCTTAATCTTCTTCTTTAGCCACCCACACCTACTTTTCAAAACAATTGCAACCTAGTCCTTGACAAACTTATAAGCTAAAGGATAATTTAGGTAATCAAATTGTTGGTCCAAGCATCCTTAATTGTTTCCATTTCATCAATTGGCTACCTTTGAATATCATCAATAGCGGGACTCAGCTTTAGGGCATAGCCTTTAAGAGTTGATAACCAAGTAGTCCTACCACCACCATGTGGTATCCTAGATGCATCACAATGCACAATGGGTGTAGGAATTTGTCCCTTAGGTGTGAGTTTGATGCGTAGCCTTTTCAGTACCTTATTTAGTGCCCAATGTTGAACTCTTTGTTCACTAGTAAGCTGACAAATCCTTGATGACAAAATGCCATTATTATATTGGGCAAAAATAGCCCCAATTGAGGCAACACCAAGTTGTGTTATTTTCCTCATTGGATTTTGAAATTGAGGGGTTGTGGGGTGATTTGCTCTAAGTTAAGCTCTTTCTTACAATTGTTTTATTTTGGATGCACCAAGTTTGGGTTTGAATTAATCAACCAAAAATGTTTGAAATGAAAATTGAAAAAATGACCATTTCACATATCTTGTCATCTTCCATTTGAAAATGATAGTTTGTCGAATGTTAATTTACCACATACTTATGGTCATTGCCCCCAAAAACACCCAATTATGATATGATAATTATCAATTTTTCACATGGCTCAAAAACTTATTCCAATCATATGGAATCACAATGTTTAATAAATAATATAAATTTCATAAAGACTAAAAATAATTTTAATCATTTTTTGAGTATATTTGCGTTTTGTAATACATAATGACATTTTTTTTTGCCATAAATATACTTTGGATTCACACAATATAAGTTAGAAAAAAGAATTTTCTTTTCAATTGAATTTTTTGTGTTATGGTCTACCATATTTGCAAAAATTTTGGGAAAATATGCTTGAAAATTACCATGGTTGAAGTTCAAACATGGACACCCCTGAAAAACTATACAATGTGACAACATTTTTGATGCCCCATAGTGTGTTTTCACCCTCATAGTACAGTTGTTGGAAATGAATTCAAATAGGCCCTTTTTTTTTTCTTGTTTCAAAGGACATTATTTTTGAATGCCATTTTAGCCAATCTATATGGATGGCTTCATGGCAAGTACCTATGTGTCCCACAATAAACTATCTTCTTCAATTTCTTTGAACTCTTAGACTATGTAGCTACACCACAAGATGGGCAACCCACTCGTCCTTTTGTCACACATCTTGGGTGTTAGCAAGCTACAATCTACACAAAAAACTATCACAATTTGACAATTTTCAATACTTATCCAAGTTTCATGCATCATGGTGGACATTTGGAAAATAATTTTCACCAAAATTTTGTAAGAGATGATGGTTCATATCCCTATCTAACATTATGTTGTGAAATCAATGCACATATGTATGATATAATAGTCCAACAAAATATTATTTGGATTTTGAAAACCTTGTCACATTTCAACAATTCCAACAAAATGATTAAGAAGTAATACATTTAATAATGAATTTTCCATGAAATTTTACACATACATAAAAGAAACCATAAAAAACAATCTTTCTCATTAAAGTTTTCAATTTTTCTTACGGTCGTGGAATTTAAATCAAATGATTTTTAAATGTTCATTAATACATTATGGTATGAAAATGTTAATGATTATGATTTTTTTAGGTTGGAAAATGTTCTTCCTTTGAGATTTACTTGGGCTAAGTATTTTTTGAATCATTTGACAAAAGTAAGATGAAGTTTTGAATTTTTCAAAAATTGAAAACTGCTATCAAATAAGGGTTTAAAAAAAACCTTTATTACATTATTAGTGTACATTTACACAAATGTACAATTATGTTTCAATTTCATATTCATAATTCTTGGTACTTCTTTTAATTTTGAAACCTAAATCATTTGTATGCGATCTTTAAAATTATTCAAAGTGTGTGAAATCCTATTTGTTGCTACGTTTGATACTATATGTAGTTCCAAATTTGCCACAAATTGTGTGAACCATAGTTTGCCAACACCCTCCTACAAACAAATTGTATGCTAGAAAGTCATGTATGCTCCACATACACATTGCTTTCAGGTTGCATTTTGCACCCAAGTATGCATCAAATGCAACCACAGCTTTCCATAATAGTTGTAGTTCATTAATCACAAGTTGCAAATACATATCTACATTATTACTTGTGCAAGACTCCTTGCTAGGGATGATCAAGGCCAACATCAAAAAGTACCTCTTTGTTACCAACCATGGAGGTAAATTGTAGTTTAACAAAACCATTGGCCATGTAGAATGGCATGAACTAAGGTCCCCAAAGGGGTTTACCCCATCAAGTGCCAACCCTAACTTAATGTTTTGTATATCATTAGCAAACTCAGGCCATTTTTTTTTAATGGTTTCCAAGCCATAAAATCTGGGACATTCCAAATCATGCCATCTAAGTTAACACCATCCTTGTGCCATGTCGACAATTCTACAAGTAATTTACATCTATACATCTGAATTAACCATGGAATTAAAAGGAAATGTCGGAGCATTTTTTGTGGAACAATAGTTGACCCCTACATAAACCTATTAGTGTTACATTTTAGACACACCTGAGCCTATTTATAATTGTCTCAAAACAAGACACATCCATTTGAACATGCATGTATGGACTCATAAATTAAACCAAAAGATTTAATGATCTTATGGGCCTCATAACCTATGGCTAGCATCTTGTTGTCTTTTGGCAATAATTCTTTTTGCAATATATAGTGAAAAAAGTTCATCCATGAAACTGTTTGATACACCATGCATTGTGCTCAAATTCAATAACAACAACATCCAATAACATGCTTGAAGAACACCCTTCATAATGTGGGGTTGCTTCTTTTGTAAATAATGCATCCATGACAACCTCATTCCTTGATGTATCCCTATGCTTTATGTCATTTAGGTGTAGATTCATTGCCACATACATGTGTCAATCCATCAAATGTGGCAAGGGCTTCAGTAACAAGCCTCTAGATTTGCACTTGTGCATCAAGTGTAGGTGGATCAACTTGAACATGTGTTTTGGTCAAACTCCTAGTTCCACCATCCATATAATCAACATCACTATCATGTGCATTTCTGCTTATTGGTGCCTATTGAAAACCAACGAAAACAACTCATTAGTTTTAAATATTATATGTAATCATAGCCATACCACTTTCTACAACATTCCAAATTCAAGCAAAAAATAAACAATTTAGAGAACATTACAAATCCATGGTGTTAATTATATTGTGCAACAAGTTCATATATGGAATTCCAATCCATGACAAATGATTCAACATGGTTTCATTTGGTTTATTCTAGTTGTTAAAGAAATTATGGTTCAAATGTCAAAATAGTGTTCACATACAACTTGACACTATTTGGTCCTAGTTGACTAACTTTTTTTTTTATCAACCTAAACAATGGTTAATATTAATATTAAGTAATGGGATGAATGCACTTTTTTCAAAAAGGTTTGAATAAAAAATAAAGGTCAAACAATATATTAATAAATCTACAAATATTCAAAGTTTGGGCCAAATGTATCACCATGAGCCATTGGAAATATGCACTACACCAAAATGCATCTTAGTTCACTTTAAGTTTCACTAGATTTTGAATGAATTTGGACATTTTTACCATGGTGAAACCGGTCAACCTTCTAGTGAATAGGGACTAGTTGCTATGGAAAATAAATTGATTCATTAATATCTAGTGAAACAAGGTTATTCTGAAGTGAAATGCAAATTTATCAAGCCATTCATTTGTTAGTTAATTAACTAAACAGCATGGAAACCAATTAAATTAAAATTATTAATATATAATATTATTGATAATTTCATGATTTTTAGCCTATGAATTATTAAAATGTGTCATTACCTAGGCTAGGCTAAAAACTTAACCTAGGTACGTAAACCACATAATCAACCTAAACACTTATTATAAAGAACTAGATAGGAGAATATTCAATCAATTTATCATTGTTGACCACATACAAACCATTTGTGAGGTTTGATCTTTTGACCTTTAACAGGGAACAAACACCCCTACCATCAAATCACCCCACTTGTTATGATAATATGTTACATTGCATTATCAAATACTTCATTTTAAACATTAAAAAAACATAAACTTTGAAAATTCATATTTTATTGAGATTTTATCCAAATGAAATGATTCGAGTTTACTTTTTTTTAAAATTTCAATAATGTACATAATTACATTTATTTCCTTTTGAAAGTGTAAAATCTTTTGAATAATTTTTCTTTTGAATATCACTATTTAATAACATTTTAATGACCATTTTTGTGGGGAAATGTTTTTTTAATAAATGGATAATTTTTTTGCTAATACAATAATATTACCTATGTTAGGCTTCTTTTAGCTATTATAGGGCTACTTTTCGTTAATCTAAATTATTTCATCCTACATTATTTATGGTTATTTATGATTATTTTCAATTACTTTTGATTATTTTATGTTACTTTTGGTTATTTTAGGTTATTTCACCTTAGGTTATTTTTAGCTATTATAATTTTTTTTTCTTATTTTATTTTATTTTGGTTATTATAAATTATTTCACTTTAGGTTACTTGTAGCTATTATATGTTATTTTTTGCTATTATAAGTTATTTCATTTTAGGCTATTTTCGACTATGTGAGGCTATTGTTGGTTACTTTTGCTTATCTAATATTGTTTTACCTTATGTTATTATTGGTAATTCTAGGCTATTATAAGTTATTTCACCTTAAATTACTTTTGTTTATTGTAAATTATTTCACCCTAGATTATTTTTTGTAATTTTAAGCAATTCTAATATATGGCTATTGGTGGCTATTGGTTGTTCTTTTATTGGGGCTATTAGTGGTTATTAATGGTTATTTTATTGGTGGCTATTGGTAGTTATCCTAGGTTATATTATCATAGGCTATTGGTAGTTATTATATTATAAGTTGTTTTAAATTATTTTTCATAGACTATTATTGGCTATTCTAGGCTATTTTACCTTAAATCATTATATTTTATTTTAGATTATTTTAAGTTATTATACTTAGGATATCATAAAGTAACATATATAGGATATTTAAAACATAGAAATAAAACCTATTTACTACAATAAATTATAATATTGACTTATGTCAACTAGTAGTGAAACACAATGTTTACATACTAATATTATAATGAAATAACTTTAACCAAGTTGAAATCATTAAAATGTAATGAATTTATTTCACTTTAAGATCCCATAATGATTTAGGTTAATGAACTACACCCCATTTTAGTAGTAGTGATGGGTCTTGTCCATGTTGATGCAAGTGTTTTTTGATTATGTATTGATTTTGAACCAGCCCACTACGACAAGTTTTGGAAGGGCATTCATAACTTGTTAAGCTTTGTTTGGTTGCTTCAAACTCTTAAGCTTCATATAAAACTTGAAGGTCAATATTTTTTGGCATTTAAATTAGTTGGGCTTCGTACAATTTGCAACCATTCCAAAAATTTGTTGCATTAAATTTCATTATACATGGCAATAAACATCAACTAAGATTTTATAAAGCACAAAAACTCCCCACAAATATTGCAAAACAATTTCATCTCATTTTAGCTAATGAAAAAACTTATAAACCAAAGGCATAAAAAGACCCACATACATTAACCTTTGAGATAATTGCATGGATGTGCAACACATAAGATCACATAAGATTGCCAAACAAAAGGAAATCAATCAAAAAATGAGTTCACAAACAGATTTGTCACTTCAAGTATTGTAGCATACCCAACAAGTTTTTGTTATTGTGACATGAAAATTGAAGAAAATCTATCAAGATCTCACCACCCAAATGTTCTTTGAATGTGCCTCCAAACATAACATTACCAACCTACTTTAATTGATGCTTTGAGTATGATGAATGTTTAATAAATTCCAAATTCCAAATGCATTACTTACAAACTCAAGAGTTTCACAGTTAATATTCCTTTCAAATTTCTTGAATGGTCTAAATAATAATGAATAGCCATTGCAAAAATGGATTTTGTTAATCAAGCAAGTCCTCTCAAATGACATTTCATTGTCTAACATGGGTATGTTAAGAACTCTTACCTAATTTAATGTTATTAAAAAAACAAAAAATGGTAGTCGCCAATTATCCCTGCAAGAACATAGGCCATCCTAAAAGTGATGAAAGTAATGGGTAACCCTTATTGCAATGGTTGTTCGACTATCTTTGCACTGGACTTGGTGTTTGAATAGCAATCACCACATACATGCAAATTTTTGAAAATCTGGAAAGGTGTTATAGGAGGTGTGCCAAAAAGCCCAAATGTATTGGCCACCTTCTCAGTATGATGACACAATCAAACAACCTTCTCTTTTGCCTTTACATCATGTAAGGAAATATGGCATATCCCCACCATCATTCATTTGCCTCAGAAGTCTAAAACTAATTTTGCACAAATTGCAGCAATTTGTGAATATTATAGTCTTTAACTTCAAGTGTATGCCCCTTGTCACTTGTATCAACAACTCCACCCTAGATGCTTCTTCACATCCCTTTCTAATCTTTGTTATTGAACACATTTCACTGATATCCACTTTGCTAATGTCCAACATAGATGTGTTTGATAACATCACATGGCCAATTGAATTGCCATGGTCCAATTCAAACTTGTTTTGCAATTGGTCAACCATTTCCACACTACCATAAACTTTGCAACCACTAAGCAATGCCATCCATACATAAGCATTTGGTTCGTAGTGCATTTCCTTGATCAATTCTTCTACCTCATGTAAATGCCTATCATGGCCATGGAGATCAAACATGCATGCACAATGCTCCACTATTGTAGGAATGTTGTAAACTAAACACATGGATTCAAAGTAGTGCATGCCTTCATCCCTTAGTGGTCACAAGCTACGAGAAAATATTTGGAATAATATTACATCATGACATGGCATCGAGTTGTATTGCAGCAATTATTGAATTAAAATACAAATTTTAGTTATGTTCGAACTGCATGAAAAAAAGTTATAAAAACAAAAACCAATGCATTGGATGACCATGGCATCACAATAATCCATGGAGTGCTTAACTCCTATAATTGTAGCCATAATTATGGGAATAGGCTACAAATATTAGTTTTGCTTAGACTGCATGAAAAAAACTTGAAAAAAAAATTACAAAAGAAAATAGTATTACATTGAATGAACATGGCATCACAATAATCCATGGAGTATTTAACTCCTATAATTATAGCCATAATTATGGGAATAGGCTACAAATTTTTGTTTTACTCAAATTGTGTGAAAAAATTTTGAAAAATAATTATTAAAAAAAAGAAGATTGCATTGAATGACCATGGCATCACAATAATCCATGGAGTCCTTAACTCTTATGATTGTAGCCATAATAATGATATAATGAAATAACACTTGCTTGTAACTTGTAGCCATTAATACTATATGGCCCATGAATCATTTGGGAGCTAGGTCAATTGAGTTTCTAAGCTCTACTCATTAAGGTTCTACTCTATGAATGTGGTAGAAGTTGAAGAACAAGGGGCCCACTAGTGCACACAACGGAAGAAGTTGCAAACTAAATTATGTTACAAACCTTAGAAGAAAATGACAATAGATATGGAGGATTGTTCTTGTCAGTGTAGTGAGAATTGCAAGGGAAGCAATGTTCCTTTAAAGTGGCAAAATCAATTTTTTTTTACAAGTTCAAGATGGAGGGTGGGAAAATATTGTGATGTGGGAAGAAGGTTGTTGCATACGTTGTGCAATGTCGCATGCAATCTAAATTGATAGGGAGATAATGTAACTACTATAGAGCCTCGTCAAGCTTGCAGAAGCAAATGAAGAACGAGTGTAACCTATTGTCACCCCTCGAGAAGAATATGAAGCTTTATGACAATAAAATATTGCAAAAAACCAAGCAAAGCTTCAAGAGCTTCTTGGTCCAACATATGATCAACAAGTATTCTCTTTTCACATTTCTTTAACTTAGATGAAAAAACCTCTTGTACAAATGTGCTTGTTAAGCTTGCTTCAATGTTTGTCTATGCCAAAGTCCCACCAGTCCATGTTTTTTTTGTTGCAATTTGTTTGTCAATTTGCAATGTATTATAAAGAACATTGGTTTTCAAACATTTCTTTGTTGTAAAATGTAGTGTAGGTTTTTACTTGAAAAATATTAATTTAATTAAAGAGCTTTTATTAAATATTTAATAATTTGTGGATAATTCGATCACGATTTTAACTAAATCTAGACCTTCCAATACTACTTTCGAATTGATTAATTGACAATAATACCATGTGAGTTGGCAAGATGACTGATTTTAATTAGCTAGTATGCCACATGAGCAAGTTAGCTAAGTAATTTTCGTCATTTGGTATGCCACATGAATAGACCATCTGATTGATTTCAATTTGCTAGTCTACTCATGTGGCATTATTTGTTAGTTACAAATGGGGGGGAAATATTATAAGGTCAAGGATGAAAACATATATTTGGATGAAATCTATCATTTGGATGTAAGGATATAAGAATTGGATGTAGGTTTGAAAAGGTGGTAATGGATTGAACATGTTAATGTATTTGGATGAATTAATCTAGGTTGTCCATCTCAATGCTAAAAAGGTCTAGAAATGATCATTAACATTCTAAACCCTTGCAATTCAAAATTTGAGTTTCATCCATCCATCGCATTTTCCTTCACTCTCACACTGGACTTTTCACACACATACTATCTCACACGATTGTATTTGCACACACACACTTTCACACATGCTCTCGCTCATAACTTAATTCTCATGTTTCAACCCTCACACTTTAATCTTTACATTATTGCAGGAACACAACAATTTCTAGAGACAAACTAATTACCAAGTTTCGAAAACCTTTGGAAGGGAAAGCCTTGGTTGAACTTTAATGTAGAAAACATTTGTGCAACTAGGTTCAACCAAAACAACTTGTCATTGACTCTTCAAATTCTAACTCAAAGGAGAAAAAGGGGTCAAAGTTGGATGATTCCATCAAAACTAACAAAGACTTCACTAAAGACGATGTTAGAAATGAGGTATCAAATAGGTCTAACAACACTAAAAATTTGAAGAAGTCCCAAAAATAGGTATTCATCCTATTCATATTATTGGTTTGCATTTATCTTGGTCTTTAGAAATGTTAGTTCATGCTTCATTTTTTATTTAAGGTAAGTTTTAAGGTTAGGTCTTTACATATTAACTCTTTGCTCATTTGAGTATGTTTAATTCATCAAAACCACTTGACATTGTGTTCAACTTGTAATAGTTCATTTGGTGAAAAGTCCGCATTCATCTTTTATGACATAATAATAAAAATTAGGGGATGGATCAAGTCCATATTGTTTGCAATAAAGGTCATTCATTATGAGAAAATCATGTCCATTGCAACTAGTTTATCTAATATTAATCTAGTTTTATTGGACGTTTTTTTAGTTATAGTCTAATTCTATCGAACATTTTCTAGTTACATCGGAAAAGTTGCAATGGACACAATTTTCTGATAGTGATTATGTTGTCTTCCATCCTCTACTTTGAATGACACGTTCACTAACCTATTGTTAATCCTAATCTAGTTCTAAAGTTGATAACCTACTAATTGACTTAAAACCTAATTGAATCATGAGTTTACAATGCCTTTTTTCTTTTTTTAATTTGTGATTTGGGGTGCAAATTAAATTAAAGTGGCAACAACCAAAATGGTGGAAAATGTGAACAACATGTGTTCCACCAATTGAATAAAAAAAACCATTGTGTGAACCATCTCTTGAATCCTCTTACCAGGACAAGTCTAGAAATTGTGTCAAGGGAACAACCATAAAAGGACCAATTTGTAGACAAGCGTTCCAACATACGGATGCACAAATGGAAACCATGGCATCCATTCCTGAAACTACCACCTCTGTGCAACCTACAAGTGTTACAACAAGTTCCATGGATGTAGGAGGTTTGCATTTTCATTAATTAAGCATTTTCCTTTCTATATATGTAGCTTGATGTTTGAAATTTCCATAAAAGCTCCAACGCCATAAATCTCATGTATTTATTTTAATTGTGGTTTTTGTTATTTTATGGATTTTTTGTTTTTTTGTAAGTGAATCTCAAGTTCCAATAACTATTGTTTTTACAGCTCCTTGTGGAGCCCAAGCCCAACTGCCACTTACATCTTGGCCATGTTGCCCCAAACCCAAATGTAATTTGGCATCACTAGAAGGAATTTTATCATTTATAACCAAAAAATCAATGATTAGATGTCCTAAATGATTACATAATTGACCATAGTCATAAGATATTACTTCAAATCCTATGTGGAAAAAGTTGTAGTCACATATTAATGGTGCATTTGACTAATAGAAAATGATGTGGTAATAGGAAGGATGACATCATTTTTGTAAGTTTTCATCCATATGGCATCCATGATTAATGACAAAATGATGTGTCATTACATAGACAATATAATCATAGAATTATTTCACAAAGATTAAAAAAATATTATTAATAATTTAATATGAGTAGAAATAGACATAATGAAATACAACATGTAAGGAACTAATTTTGATTAATATTATACATATAGGTAATATAAGAACCTTTATCAAAAATTTTAAAATACACTTGGTATATAATCCATTTTAAATATTCAATGTGAAGAAATTAAATATTATACATTGAAATAAAATTTTATGGTAAAAGTATGTTATATTATAAATATTTTTTAATATTTTAACTTTAAAATAAAATAAAAGTGTAAGAGGTGGAAATATATAATTTATTTGTACATTAAAATTTTATCAAATTTTTAAAAAAAATAATATAATATGTATACAATTTTTAAAATTATTTTAAACGTGTAAAAAATATTACACAATTATATTAGATTAGATGTGTAAAATGAATAAAATTTATAATTTCAGAAAATTAGTTAGTATTTTAATATTTAATAATAATAATAATAATAATAATATTATTATTATTATTATTCCAATTAAATTTAAAATTATATATATATAATTGATTTATGATCCATTTCTAAATATTTTATGTGGATAAATTATATGGACTCATATATTTAAATTAAAAGTTACAAATAAAATTATTATATATTGGAAGCAAAATTTTATAACATTATTTTCCTAAATCAAATGAAGATTTAATACATGAAAGATATATTTTATTTATTCATATATTAGACAAAAAAAATTTCCAATTACAAATCATGTGTTTGAATTTAAATATTCTAGAAAATGGCCATTGAAATGTTATTCAACTACAAAATTCAAATAATTTTCTTTTGAACTAAATTAACAATTTTCAAAAATAAACTATATAATTGTGTACATTATTGAAAGAAATTTATGAATTAATTTAAATTTGAAGTTTTGTGTAATATTTAAATGAAGTATGGTCTAAAATAGAATAAAAATTAAATTACTTACACAAGTGGAGTGGCTTGGTGGTAAAGGAGTTGAATTCCATCCTTGGGGTATGACAATCAAATTTCAAAAATGACATTCATTGTGGTCAACATTAGAATATTGATTGAATATTTTGTTCCCACCTAGATAACCTAGTTTAGGTGATGACATGTGTCAATAATTGATAGGATGAAAATTAATGAGATTAAAAATAATGGAAATAAAAAAATTATTATTTATATTATATATAATAATTTTATAGTTAAAAATATTAGAAATTTTAAAAATAATGTTCCCCAAGTTTTTTGGTCTAATTTGTAATAATAAAAATAATTAAACAATGATTAAACTATCACTAATGATTTCACATACATCCTTTATGACCAATGCATGAAATTTGCCACATCATTATAATGCATCATTTATTGTCTTAAACAATTCACTTGTAATGACTTTAAGGCTATTAATCATTTTTGTTCTTTATGACTAGAATACTAGTCATAAACTCAATCATGGCAATGGTGACAATGGCAACCTAATTGGACCATGCCTCCAAGTTGGGGTATGCCTCCACTTCCCACACTAATTCCCACAACTAGTGTGCAACCATCACAACAAATTCCTAGATGGCATGCTCATCCCAATGCATGACAATTACTTGCAGTATGGTTTGTTCATCCTACAAGAATGCCACCCACCCCAAATCCATACATGTTTGCAAGATGGCAAGTTAATGTTATAGCATCAACCTTTATTCCTAGGCCTAATTTACAAATGCATGTAGGATCATTTGCTCCTCCTAGACCTAAAAAACCATTTCAACCAACTTGATTTCGAGTCTAAACATGATAAAATATGCCAAAAAAGTAGTCCTAGAAAAATTTAATTAAAAAAATAGTCTCTTTTCAACATGAACATTAAAAATAGATTAAAAACCTATTTAAATTGTGTTTTGAAATCATAGAGCACTTCATTGAGTTTATTGTAAGTTGTAAATTTAAAAAATTAAAAAATTATATAAGAAAAATGGATGAAAAGTATGTTCTAAATTGGTTGGTTGTTCAAATTTTCCAAACTATTTTTACATTAAAACTTTGACAGATTATGACTAGAATATGAAAAATTGAAACTATATCCATACACACTAGCCCTTCATCAATTGTGGTTGTACAATTGATGGTGGTGGACCTACAAACCATGATGCATTCCATGGCAAAAGGGCATAAGCATGGCAAAGTATGCCAAATGGAGACACTTGTTATTTTTCGAAAAATATCCATAAAATATACATTAATGTATTGAATCCATGAATATTATTTAAGTCAATGATCAACAATTATAATTTTTTTGACTTAATTACATAATATTGAAGAAACACATGTTTTAATATGCATTTAAGTACTTTTTTTTTAATTGCACATACAGAAAGTACATGTCAAAGTTTTGCAAAATTGAGTTACAAGTACATGAAAGTAAAACATCAATTATAATTGTTATACTTTCAAAACAAGCCTTATTATACTGCATATACCATAAATGTACAATGCAGTCACCATAACACATACCATAGCAAGTGTAACACTTCCTTGATTTTTTCATGTTTTAAAGTTGTAATTTGTTTTGATGTTGAAATTATAATATTTGTTTATATAATTATATTTTTAATGTATAATGGGAACATATGAATTAATTTGAAATTAGTCCAATGAATAAAAAATTAACAAAAACACTCATTAAGCATTGTAATGTTTTCTTTTAAATAGTAAAAGAACTTGTAAATGGATTTGAATTTTTTGAAAATGACATTTTTTACCAAAAGTTTAACATAAACGTTAATAAAATAATATGAAGACTTTTTTTAATTTAAAAGATTTTTGAATAATATTCCAAGAATATTTTTTAATAATGTCCCAAAAAGCAATCACAAAAGCAATAAAAAAGTAGGCTTTTTGGTCATGTTATCCCATTTGCACCTTATATCCATTATTTCTTGAATTGAATCTTTTAAATTTTTTTAATTTAATCAATTAATATTAGATATCATTAAGTTTGTGAAAATCAAAATATCAAGCCCAAACATCAAAAGTGAAACCCAAAATTAAATGCAACACATTTTGCAGAAATATACATTACATAAATGTTGTGAAAGTGCCCAAAATGCCCCCCGCATAATGTGCTTTCACCCATGATAGTTCTAAAAGTGCTTGTAATCAATAATAGAAATGCTTAATTTATATTTGCATTGTTGGTTGAAGGAAATAACATTAGTTCGTCATCTAAAATGGTTGCATTTATGAACTTGTAGGAATTGTTAATCCACAACACATTGGATGAGATGCACTATGAGAAAAACTTGTGTGAAAATGTTTTGAAAATTATATTTGGCACAAAAACACACCAATAGTTTGAATTTTTTTGATAGAATGTGACATACGATTTCATCTTTGGTTCCAAGTTATTGCAACAAGTGGTTTCATTAAACCTACAACTTCTTATGTGTAATGAGGAAAAGAATAATTAAGAACTCGAAATCAACTACAATCTATGTTCTTCTTTGAAGAAAAGAGTACACATGGATGGGGAAATGAAAGGAATGAAATCTCATGATTATCATGTTATGATGCAAGAGATTTTGCGATTATGCATGCATCACCTTATTGTGAAAGGATGTAGGATGGCCATAATACATTTTTGTCATGTTTTTTAAAACGTTTGTGCCAAGATTATGGACCCAACACAATTGGAGAGCTAAAGAAAGAGGTGGCAATGACATTAGTATTACTCAAGCAAGAATTCCCACCTTCATTCTTTGACATCATGACGCATATGTTAGTTCATTTAGTGGAGGAATTGGAAATTTGTGGTCTAGTCCACATGAGATCAATGTACCCTATTGAAAGTTACTTGAAAACATTGAAGGGATATGTCCAAAATAAAGCAAGACCTAAAGGAAGCATGGTAAAAGGCTATGCATTTGAAGAAGCATTGGGGTTTTGCACCAAGTATTTGCAAGATTTTACCACCACTCAGTGTAAGATGTGGGATGAAAAAGAAAACCAGATAATATTTGATGAAGTGTTTGAAGGAAATGGGTATCCACATTTGATGAATGCAAGTTTTTGAAACATGGCACACTTTTTTGTGCTTCAAAATGTGGAGTTGATGGATAGATGACATAGGTAATCAAGTGTTTTTTTGTGCCCAGAATGCAATCAAATTTTTTTTCATTATGAGCGTACTATAATTCTAAGGGGGTCATGGGCTAGTAAACTTTAAGATGTACAATTATAGCCATATGGGTAGGTTGCATTCACAAGTTTATAAAAATTGTTTATTGTATTTTCAAAGATTGAGCCTAGATATGCATTATACAATTTCACTTGACCATGTAGTAGATTCAAATTTGAACAAATATGGCAATGTATGCAAGTCTTGGTTCAATTGTGTCAAGTGGTCTATTGTCAAATTGTGAAACTACAAAGTGTAAGGACCATTTAGTGTTGTGGTAAGACATATAAAATAAAAGTGTGGTTAGGGTGCCTATAAACATTTTTTTCATTATGAACCTATTAGGAGTAGTGGTCATGGGCTACTACAATTGATGATATGGTTGCCACCATGTGGGCAAGTTGCATTATATGTTCATGATCTAGGTTGTTTAACATCCAAACAAATTGAACCTAGCTATAAATTGCAATTTGACCTAACCATATTACATATCAAATTTGAATAAATTTCGCAATGTATAATGCAAGTAGATAGACTTGGTTCTTGCTTAATTTGACCTTTTGGCCTTTTGTCATTGTGAAATTACAAAGTCTAAAAACTAATGTATTGTTGTAAGACATATTTTAATACATATAAAACAAAAGTTGGCAAATGTAACTAAGAGAGGAGTGATTTCTTTCAAAGTTTAGGTCAATCTCATGGGTCAAGGGTTCATGTAATATTCCCAAATCACTTCAAGAAGTTGACCCCTTTCCCCACATGGGTAAGGAATGTTGTTGCTTCAGCTATGAAAGAAGGAGAGACCATTGATAAAAATACAATACACATACCCATGCCACCAACACTTGAAGTTAGGTTGTACCAAACAATGTTTGCATTTTGCAACCACATTTGTGTTTCAAGTGTTGAAAAACATTTGACAACATTTTATAATGGTGCTATAGCCACTTTTAAACAAAAATGCACATTATGACCAACTGATTGGAGACTTGTTCTTGCAAAATTGGGATATGTAGGGTGGGTTGAAGAAATCTTGGAATTAAAGTATGGTATCTTGAAGACTGTGGTTTTGTTATGCAATCGAGTCAAAGCAAATTACAATGGGAGTAACACAATAGTCAAGAGAGATGAGTATGGCTTTACACTTGTAAATTTCACATCCCTCATCCAAATTTCAGACTAGAAGTTTACTTTCCCAATACATGTGGAACAAGTTTTATTTTCAAAAGACCCAAAGGAAAGAAGTTGGAAAGTAGTTCTATGGAAGGATCCTCATGGGAGACACATAATAGAAAAGGTTCAGATAGATCCTACAAATCTTGATATGTTTAGACTTGAAAATTTAGATGAATATGTTGGTTTACAAGCTTCTATATCCATAGATGAATATATTCAACCAACAATTGTTTTAGGGGGTTCTACAGTCAATGTTGTTGATGTGGTTGTAGATGCCTTTGATGGAGAAGAAGATGATGGAACCAACAATTTAAAGGGGTTTGATTCAAGCTCCAATAATGAAAATTAATGCATTTGCTATAGTAATTAGATGGATAGTAGATTTTTTGGTTGAGTACAAAGTTTTAAAAAATTAATAGGTCATGAGAATTGTAAGATATTCAAAATCTTTTCAAATTGTGTGGCATCAATTTGGCACAGATTGTAATGTTATTTGAAACTTGTACAAAAATAATAACTATAGTAGCATGGTTAAAGTTTTCATTATATTCAATTTTTCCTATTAATGTATAAGCTTTTAATCCAATAATGACAATTTTGTTGCAATTTTTCAGTTTTAGTGATGCTTGAATAGGTGATTTAAGTATGAAGTCACATAGAAATGTACATAATTGTATAACTATGTTGAAATTATTAACACTATATTAAACTTGATATGGTAATGTTGTGTGAAAAACTTAAGAGCTCATTTAAGGCATAATAATACCCTAATTCTCATGTTGTTTTTATGCTCACTAGAAAATAAAATAAAATAAAATCCATGTACATATACACATCAAATATTTAATGTAGCGTTATCTATGACTTAAAACTAACACATGTGACAAGTCAAATGTCATGTTGGAAATTGAGTGACTAAATTTAGTCACATTACTATTCATGTTGCCACCATAAAAGCTTAAAATAATCCATGTGTAAGTGGCATTGTCCAATATGATTAAAAAAGGGTGCACACTTATTCATATTGGGTCCATACCTAGGTTTTGGTGAGGGGCAAAATAGACACAAAGTTCCCCCTTTAATCATTTCAAACAAGTAGTTCAATCTAGTTAGTAATTGTAGTCACAACGTTAGGGGTATAAAAGACATGATTTTGTTGTAGTGCCATGATGTATATGTTAGTAAATGCATTTGCACAAGATAAAACATTTATCCATCAAGGATTAAACCCAAGACCTCATGAAAACACACAAAAGTCTTAACCACCAAACTACTTCAAGACTTTATTAACAAAGGAAACAAAATTTAATTTATTGTGTTTGGCATAAAATGGTCTAGGAAATTCAAACTTTAACATACTTTTTTTCTTCAAAATTTATTTAAATGCTACAAATGAAAATATGATCTTGAAGCTTATTCAATAATTTATTCAAATTTATTATTATAATTTATAAAAATTGAATTTACAATGTTAAAAAAGAAATTTAAAATATCATCTCATGAATAAATTTACAAATATCTTTTTGTTTAGATTGACCTAAAACCTTTGTAAATTCAATGTGAATTCAAAAATGCATTTATTAAATTTTTCATAATTGTTTTTCATTACATAAAATATGTCCATTTTTTGAAAAATTGTAAGTTTTTAAATTTCCCCAATATGATTAGGTACAAATTTATTTATTTATTTTTGCAATGTTGCTAAAATGGTAGTCTTACATAAGAAGATTGCCACATTTGGTTATAAACAAGTTGTGTAGTTGGAAACTTGTTTAAATCCTTCAGTATTATGGTTATTTGTACCTTCATATATGGTTTAGCCAAAACATGGCTAAGTTTTCTTGTGGATGATTTTGAAGAACATTATAAAGTTGAAAAAATAAAAAGACAAAAAAAATCGTTAATGTCATTATATTGTACACCAAAACATGGCGTCCATGACTAGACCAATACAATTATAAATGGCATAAGTGATGGGTCCAATTTGATTAAAAATCGCATAAATGACTAACCTAGTTGAAAAGGACGAGTCATGGATGCCATGTTTTAGCGAAATTATTATTATCACCATTTATAATTCATTCATTTATTCAATTTTTTAAATGAGATTAAAAAATTTATTTGTAAATAAAATATAAATTTATAATAAAACAAGCTTAATGTTTTTGATAAATCATGTGTAAAATAAAAATAATAAGTAAAATATATTTTAAAATTTCATAATAATAATATAAAATAATAATAATTTAATCATTATTTTAAACATGTTTTTCTTTTCATACACTAAAAACAAAAATGGGAAAAAAATTAAGGATTATTTTTGGGGTTTTTTGGTTTGGTGTCATGAACATTCGTAATAAAAACCTTGTCCATGATGCCTAAAACAAACTAGGGGAAAAACATAAATTTTAATTTACATAAATGCATAAAAATTTAATATATGAAAAATTATAATTTAAAAATCTCCATCCATCCTAGACTTTGCATGCATGAACATTTTGACCTAATCATTAACCCATTCAAATATAAATGTGAAACATGCCAAGGTTTTATGTATCCATTTCAAAAAATTATGGTGAGTGCAAAATGTAATTCATGAGCAATGGATTTAGCACATTCAAGGTGAATGATTCAACTCATGTTAATAGTTCAAGACATGTGAAAAATTAATTAACTCATTCAAATATAAATGTGAAGCATTAAATTATTATGTGTGATTTAACATATACTAACAAATGAAATATGCAACATTTGAATAATGGTTTCAATAAGTTCAAAGTCATCATTCAACTCATGTAAAGATGTTGATAGTTCAAGAAATGTGAAAAAACTCACTAAATTATTCAAATATAATTGTAAAATATTGAGTTGCATGTGTTTTGATATTATAACAAGTGCAAGATGCAATGAGTAATGATTTTAACATATTAAAAGTGAATTTTTCAACTCATGTACACATATTAATAATTGAAGAGATATGAAAAAAATCACTAATTCATTCCAATATAAATGTGGGCTTTTAAATTTTTAAAATACAACTCATAACTAATGGTTTCAACATGTTAAAATTTGATGGTTCAATTCATGTACCATGTTGATAGTTGAAGAAATGTCAAAAAAATCATTAACCCATTATAATGCATTGTGTGAATAAAGTTAAAGACTACTTTAATTTCCATGTCAACAATTTGAAATTATTAAAAAATAAAATAGGGTCCAAATTATACTCATAAGTGAACAACATAGTGAATGTAACAACCATGAACAATATTGATCATTAATTGGTGTAACAAACCACTTACAAATTTAAAATGGCCAAATATAGTTGAAATGTAATCAAATTGAACGTTAGTCACAATGTGTGGGGGTGGAAAATAACAAGATTTCTTCTTGTGGTACCATACTTTTGGAACAATTATATTGTACGTACTATTGTACTACACCCAAAAGTGCCCAAAAGGGGGTCACCATAGTGTGCTTTCACCCTCACTTATTAATTAGCCACATTGGCATCTCATCTTTTTTTACAAAATAAAGAGTTCACTCAAATCTCCTCCATAAGTCCTTAGATATGGTTAACCATTTGCTAAGCACCTATCTTCCAGGACTAACTAACCTAGTAACTTCATCCCCTAGTAACTTGGAAAACAATAAATCTAATACTAATAATTAAATAAATTATTAAGAGGCCTTCACTACTACAATTCATGGTTTTTAAAGTTGTTCAAGTTGATTGCATCGTCCAATGTGACTAATGCACATGTCCATGTTGACTAGAGGCCCAAATCCTAAATGACACATGTAACTTTTGACTATTCACCTTGATTGGAATAACCTACTTGACTAGGTGTCAAATGGGACATTTAATCAAGTTGGATTAAAAAGTGATAGCCTTGGTCAAATAAACCAAGGGCCTAATAAAAAAGGACAAGGAAAATGTACCGTCTAACTAAGTAGCCTATGATAGGGCTTGTAAATAATTGACCCCTCCCCCTCCCCAACAATCTTATAGTTTTGAGCCATTTACAAATGTAGCTATCAATCTTAAATTTATTTAGGTCCAATATTTATAACCTAATTGGTTAACTTGTAATTCAAGAACAAAATGAATTAATTACTTGTCAAAGTGATGATTTTGTAGAGAAGAAATGAATTATACCTATTCTTGGACACAATTTGTTATATTCTACCAACCTAATATTTTAAAAGTGTTAGGGTTTGTGGTGAAAGCATTTGGCATTATAGTTTGTATACTTGAGTTGTATATAGTTATTTCATAGTGGAAGCTATGATGTTATGACTCATTGATGTCACTTGGTAATTGTGGTCAAATGAACTCTTTTGTTTTTAATTGCCATTGGATTTTAGGTAGGCAAAACTGGAAACAATTTTCTCAGTGGAGTTTTCTACTCCTAGTTAAACTATATTATAACCAATTTGTAGTTCGAAAATAAGGCAAATTAATTATTTGTCAATTTTGATAGGTTTTGTTATTTTTTCAGTAAGTTATGTTGTTGATGTTGAAAATTCAAGCTCAACTAGTTAGGTTTCATTAGTTATTGGAGTAGGAAAGTAACTAGGTTACTTTCACAAGGTTGAATTATTTTCGTTACTTATTTTAATTTGGTTATTTGTGGTTTGGTTTTTTAGTTAAATACCTTGTTGTTGATGGTTTGGTTATCTTTTTCTTCATTGCACAAGTTTGTGTATTTCATGTGATAAGAACCTTGGAGAGTTCTTGATGTTGTGTTTTGTGTTGTGAGCATTATGTTGTAGTCTCCTTTCAATAAAGGTTTATGTTTACACTTGAGTAGATCTCCTATTTGTTAACATGGTATCAAAGCTTAGGTTGTTTGGTGAGAAAGTTGAAAGATATTTAGAGTTAGAAAGTCTCTAGAACTAGAGCTTGAGAGTCTCTAGTAATATCATAGGATTTTGTCAAGTGCAAAAGAGAAACGAGGAAAGGAAAGATTGTGAAGAGAAAGAAAAGAAAAGAAAAGAGGTGAAAGGAGATCAACATATCAAAGTTGTCAAAGTCAGATCTTTAAATTTAGATTTAGACCTATTGTGAAAAGATCTTGGAGTGAAACTTGGAGGGATTATAGAAGACTATAAGACGCTTCTATTCTCAAATTTTCAAAAGAAAAGGATTTATTTTGTGAGAGTTATGAGCTTTTGAAGACTTTGTGCCAGATTTGGTTTTTTGGTCATATCTCTTTTGTTTGAGCATTTTTGGATCTACTGCTTTGGGATCTTATAGATCATAAAGGAATATGTACGTGAGAGAAATTTTCATGTCATTTGGATTTATATTAAGAGAGTTTCAAGCATCTAAAGTTTCAGTCTTAGTTTTGAAGTCAGTTTCTTTTGAAAATGATATCTCTTTGTGGTCATCATCAATAAAGATGAAATTTTGAACAGATATAGAAGACATATATTTAATGTGTCTCCCAAAATCTCAAGGATTTTGGAGTTGCTGAGAGCGAGTTGTAAGTCATTTTGTGTTCAGGTCCCAGTTTGAGGTGACTTCAAGGAAGTAGCAAGATCTCTCATTTTATGAAGTTAAATGAGCTGAAATTTTGAGGGAAGGTAGTAGACATAGTTTTTCATGTTTCACCAGAATTTCAGATCGATCCAAGGTTATATGTGTGTGGAGTAACTTTGCAAAGTTGTTGTGACAGAAGTTTGTTTTGAGAAGACATCAAAGCAAAGTTTTGAAATGGAGCAAATACAACTTGGGAGAACTTGAAGGAAGGAGTTTGAAGATTGGGAAGCACAAATACATTATCAAGACCTTTGTACAAAAATGTGGTATGTAATCATGTATTTAATACCATACGAAATATTATACGAGATACGTACATATACGTAAAACCTATGTATAGTATAAAATTTCGTATAATACTCAAGCTTTACATACATATGCAAGGTCCATCTTATTCAACCCTAACCCTAACCCTAATCCTATAAACCTAAGGAAGGAAAACCTTAACCCTAATCCTAGAAACCCAAGGAAGGAATTAAAGTCATTGTGAAACCCTAAGAAGACATTGAGTGGTGCCTTGAGGGATGGCGAATGGTCTTTCTCAAATTGCAATTGAGAAACTAGACAAGAACAATTTCCAAGTGTGGAAATTTAGGATTATGAATTTCTTGATGGGGAAAGGCTATTGGGAATTCATAACTGGTGATGAGAAAGAA
>Ga0116227_10005712_pt1 | contig 25957 bp, 16 predicted proteins | sample S1TSphgellanicum_FD_89693 | JGI IMG/M metagenome (GOLD analysis project Ga0116227, IMG submission 89693) | Host-associated microbial communities from peat moss isolated from Minnesota, USA - S1T2_Fb - Sphagnum magellanicum MG | ecosystem: Host-associated > Plants > Peat moss > Unclassified...
CGCGCCGCGAGGGCCGGTCGGTGGCTTCGGCGCGAATCCCTGCGCCGTTCGAGACTCGCGCCCCCTCTCGAGGCGCTCTGAGGGCGCCGGCACCGGGAGCGAGCGGATAGTCGGCAACGCTGCCCTTCTGCATCAGCAGGGCGAACGGCCGACCGCTGCGATCCATATGCTGCGTGGCTCGGTCGAGCACACCGTCAAGCTGCGAGGCGTCGGTGGGAAAAAGTTCCCAGGGGATCTGCATGGTATCCAGCATGCTCGGCGTGATGCCACCCATCAACTCATGTTGCGGCTCATCGGGGACGCCCGGTTGGCCCCGCCAGGTCACGATCAGCAGTTGTGGCAGACGAAAGGTCCAGGTCAGTGAAGTCAAAGGACTCACCGCATTACCGAGACCCGAGTTCTGCATCATTGCAACGCCTCGGCGTGGGCGACCCTGATCAACCGATAACGCGATGCCGGCCATCAGCGCCACCGCATCTCCCTCATTCGTCATCGACAAATAACGCAGGTTCGAATCCTGCAGCACGTAATTGATGAACGGCGTGAGATACGAACAGGGGACGCCGGCGTACCAACGAAAATCACGCTCGCGCGCAGCTTCGATGAACTCACGCGCCTCGATCATTGACCGGTCGGGGCGAAGTCCATCGCACTGCGCAATTCGTCAAGATCATTGACACCCCGCCAGTGGCCGTGAATGTACAACACCTCGATCGCTGCACCGTCGGCAATCAGGGCATTCAGCAAGTGCGGCATTTCGAGGGAATCGAAGTCCTCCGAGACTTGGAGTTTCGCCAAAACTTGCTTGAGTTGCGCCACGCCGCGGCGACTCGCTTTCAATAGACCGATCCAACGACCATCGGGGCGCGAGTCGACGGCGGCGACGCTGGTCATGCGTTGCAGTAAGACCCTCGGTTGGAACAGGCCTCGGTCGTCTGCTTCGGAGCAATAGGCGAAATCTCGAACCGTCCGGTTGCTCTCCTCGCTCGGCGCGGAGTCGACCACGACCGCAAAATCGGCGTCCGAGTCGAGCAGGTTCTTGAGGACGTAGCTGCGAAAGATGATGTCCCCGTACGCGATCACGGTATCCCCCTCCACGGCGTTGATTCCACAGCTCAAGGAAGCCAGTTCTCCGGTGTCGGCGTAGCGCTCGTTCAGCGCAAGTTTGATGCCAGACGCATCGATGGCGTCCGCCCGGTATCCGCCCACCACGGTGATGTCGTCGATGCGTTCGCGCTTGAAGCCGTCGATCAACCAACGCAACAAAGGCTTGCCGGCGATGGGCAGCATCACCTTCGGGCGATCGATGGTCAGCTCCGCCAACCCATGGCCACGGCTGGCGGCCAGCACGATGGCGCAGCGCGATGTTTCCATGGAAGACAGATACAGGCGCTCGGCCGCCGAGTATTCCTCCGCGTCCTGCAGCCGGAAGATTTCATCGACGGACGCGATCCTATCCTCGACGTTGACCAGCGTTTCGGTTTCGAAAATTTCCTGGGTCACGCTTTGTATGGCGGCCGCGGCAGAGCGGATCGAGTGATTGGCCCAGATAACGGTGCTGATGCCGGCCTTTCTGAACACATCGGTCGGCGTGCTGTAGTACTTGGTTGGCACGATGACCAGCGGCGATCGCCCCGCCCATTCGCGGGCAAACCCCAAAATTTCATCCGGTTTGGAGAGTTTGCTGTGGATCAGAATCGCATCCGCACCGGCGCTGCGATAGGCCTCGGCACGCTTCAGCGCCTCCTCCATGCCCCAGCCGGCGATGAGTGCCTCGACACGGGCAACGATGCAGAATGTCGGGTCCGACTGTGTGTCCTTGCCGGCGGCGATCTTGCCCGCAAACTCCTCCATATCGGCGAGCGGTTGGCGCTCACTGTTCAAAAAGCTGTTGGTCTTCGGAAACTGCTTGTCTTCGATGCAAACGCCGGCAACCCCGCGTTGTTCCAGCTTGCGCACCAGCCTGCGCACATTGTTGAAATTTCCGTATCCCGTGTCGCCATCCAGCAGGATCGGCAGGTCGCTGGCGTCGACCATGAATTCCAGCATGTCGACCACCTGGGTCCAGCTGGCCTCGTTGTTGTCGCGCACCCCGAACTGCGCCGAAATGGACAGACCGGAGGCCCAGATCCCCTTGAATCCGGCCTCCTTGACGATTCGAGCCGAGAGGCCGTTGTGCGCTTCCATCAAGAATTCAAGCTCTTTGCTGAGCAACATCGAACGCAGGCGTGCGCTGCGCGAGTCTGCCTGGGCGGGACCGGCTGTCATTCCTACACGCTCACGGAGCGACCAACGGGACGAGTTCATGCGCGTGATCCGAAAAATGCCCCGGGAATATTCTTCAGCATGGAGAGATTGTGCCACAGAGTCAGCACCCGATCTCGCGGTCCGCTCTTCAGTGGGCGGATGTCGTCGCCGGCGCTATATAAGCGTATGCCAGTTCGACACGAGGAACCGGGGCCGCTGCCGCGCGCAACAATTCGGTCACCGCGGGCGGCGCCAATTCACACCATTCCACGCCGACTCCGCGTCGATGTTGGCGTGCAATGAACGCGACCACCCTCGAAGATCCGACGAGTACTTCAATTCGCGACAGCACGCGAAAACTGAACTCCGCTTCGATCAATGCACCCGTCACGCTGATATTGGCAAGCAGCGCCTGCTTCCATGGAATCCCGCGACCGGCCAACTGAATCGGAATATGGACGCCGATTCGACGTCCCCAGCGATGTTCCATCGCCTAAGACGCAGCCAGATTGCCGCGCGACTTGTATGAGAATTTTTGACCCACGACGGTTGCGTCGAACATCGCACCGCCTTTCGCGACAGTGAACACCACAATGCCTTTTTGATATTGTCCGGCAGTCGCCGCATCCCGCTGACCAGCGCTCGCACCAGCCTCGGCTCCGGTAGTGCCCGCGCTCGCCCCCGCGGCGGCGGTAATCGCCACAACGCTCGCATCAGCCTGGAATTGGAAGGATCCTGATTCGAACTCCTCGAGCGCTCGCCGGTCCTCGAAGAAAATGATTTGGCTGAAGGCCTTGCCGCCTGCCTGCAGACCCACGCTCACCTGAGACATTTCAATGTTGCCTTCGCGTTTGCCATGCACGTAGACACGTCCGTTGCCATGCGCACCGCCGACGATGAAGCCGCCCTGGCCAATCGTCGGAAATATTGCGTAAGCATAGGAATCATGAAAGAACGCAGCGCTTTGGCCGGCATCCTTGAAGAGGGTCATCGTCTCCGAATAGCTGCCCGCATGCGCGCTCGCCATCGACAAGCACAGGGCTGGAATCGCGGCAATGCTCAACGTCGAAGTTTTATGGCTCATGGTGGTATTCCTCGTAAAGACTGCAGCGTACGCGTTGGCGGACTTCAGGTCTGTACGGCAGAGCACTCACCTGACGAATAAAAAACCGCGTTTCAAGCGAAACTCCCGGCTTCCTCGAAGCTCAAGCGAGGATTGCGCGGGAACACCGACTCCGGCTTTCCATATCCCAAACAACAGATGAAGTTCGAATGAATTCGGGTGCCCGCAAAGAACGCCAGGTCCACTGCGGCATTGTCGAAGCCGGACATGGGGCCGCAATCCAACCCTAAGGCACGCGCGGCCAGCATCAGGTAGGCGCCCTGCAAGGTGCCGTTACGCATGGCCGTCACTTCGCCGATGCCAGGCTGCTTGAAATACTGCCTCATCATCTCACCGCGGGCGGGAAACAATTTCGGCATCGCGTCGTGGAAATCCAAGTCGTGCCCGATGATCACCGTGAGCGGCGCCGCCAGTATCTTGGGGCGATTGGCGTCCATGGCCAAGGAGGCGAGGCGCGCTTTTCCTTCCGGGCTGCGCACCCAAACAAAGCGCGCAGGACTCGAATTGGCCGAGGTGGGCCCCCACTTGAGCAGGTCGTACAGGGCGTGCACCGTCTCCGTCTCGACCGGTTTGTCAGCCCAGTCGTTGGGAGTTCTTGCCTCCCGAAACAGTTGATCGAGGGCGGATGCTGCGAGGGAAGTGGCCACAATGATTCTCCGTGACGATGAATAAAAAAATCGCGCGCTTTCAATTTCGCCAGCGCGCGTCATTCGACTCATGGTCTCAGGAACTGCGCTTGCTGGGAAGATCGACAATGTGAAACCATCGTTCGTAACCATGAACGATCTCAATAACATCGTATATTTCACCGAAATCATCGAGCGCGGTAGTTTGACGGCGGCGGCGGAATCTCTGGGTGTCGCGAAATCGATGCTGAGTCAGCGTTTGGCGGCTCTGGAGAAGGAGCTTGGCGTACAGCTCATCCGGCGAACCAGCCGCCGTCTACAGCTGACGGAAATCGGTAAACGCTACTACGCCCAATGCGGCGTGATCCTCAAGGAAGTGGCCAACGCAGCGGACATCACCGAGAGTGTTCGCACCTTGCCGCGCGGCAAACTTCGCATATCCTGCCCTGTGAATTTTTCGCAAGGCGTGTTGGCGCCGATTCTGGGTACCTTCCTCTCGACGTACCCGGACATCGAGCTCGCGCTCGACGTGACGAATCGTCCGGGAGCGATGACCGACGCAGGCCATGATGTCGTCCTGCATATTGGCCCTCGGGTCAAGTCATCGAGTTTGGTGACCTCGTCTTTTGATTTGGATCGGGAGGTGCTGGTCGCGAGTCCGTCACTGCTGTCGAGGAGTGGCATGCCCAGCTCACCGAGCGACCTTAAACTCATGCCCTCAGCGGCCGGAAACCAGCAACCGGATCATGCCGGACGTTACATCTGGGAACTGGTCGGACCCCACAAGAGCCGGCAATCCGTGCCTCATACACCGCGGCTGTTGACCGAAGACCTGTGGGTGATTCGCGACAGCGTACTGCACGGAGGCGTCATCGCCGCCCTACCGCCGGTGTTGTGCCGTGGCGCGATGGAAGATGGGCGTCTGGTGCGCATACTGCCGCAGTGGACCTTGCGCGAGCAGCGACTGTATGTGACTTACCCCTCGAAGAAGGGCTTGACGCTGGCCGCGCGCACGCTGGTCGATTTTGTGTCAGCGCACTTACGCAATGAGCTTCGCCATGTTCAAGACGGCACTTTTGAATTTGCGATTTCGCATGGCAAAAGGGGCAGCTAGCGCGGCGACCGTTACGAGGTTGGTTGCAAGGCACTTCGCCAGGTCAACCCTTGGAACCGGGCGAAGTCGCCGTCCGTGGTTATCCATTCACACCCGGATTCTATGGCAAGCGCCGCCAGCCAGGCCTTGGAGACTCCAAGAGAACGTTGCAGAAGGCGAGGGTCTGTTGCAGTCCGCTGGGTTCAGTGTAGATTTTTGGATGGGTGCAGGTGCGTATGACACTCGATAAAACCTGGGGCGCAATTCCGTAGGCGGCGGGGCAAAATCAATCCAGACCTTCCATCCGATCGAGTAGCTCGGCACCGCTATCCAGGTTCACTCCCGGTCGGGTGCCACCGGTGGCGCTGCAAACGGGAAGCACGATGGCTGACGTTTGCTGATGTTTGAGCGGGCTTCTCAGCGCCAGATCCAACCCCTGTTCGATCAAAGCAGTCAGCGTGATTCCACGCCGCGCCGCCTCTTGGCGAGCACGTGCGAGCAAGGCCTCGTTGAGGCGCACAGTTGTTCTCATATGTCAGAACATACTCACAGTATGTCCGTATGTCACTCTGTGTCGCTAAACGCTGGTATTGACGCTCCGCTCACTCGGTGCCTCGAGCCAGCCGCGCCTATGCCACAGCTCGACAGTCAAGCCGACTGCCCGCGCCACTCCGGCGCAGGAGTCCGTGGTGACAACGCCCGTGACGCACAGGCTCTCGAGCTCAGCCGCAGCCCGCGCTACGCCGTCAGCCGACACGCTGCCCGCTGAGCCTTTGAGAGCGTGCGCCAGTTTGCGCAATGCCCCGGCATCGGCCGAGACGCAGGCGGCAGCCATGTGACGCAGCAGATCAACGGCGGATTGCTCGAAGGTGGCCACGAGATCATGGGCGAACAGAAGGTCGCCATCGGTTCGCAGCAACAGCGCCGGTTCGTCGAAGAGGTCGCTGTCCGCGCTTTGATTCTGCATGGGGCTTAGATTCTGCATAGGGCTTTGATCCTGCATAGGGCTTTGATCCTGCATCCGGCTATGCGTCGTGGCAATCGCGGTGCTCACCGGATCGGCCGGCGAATTCTTGGGGCTGCGTCCGATCGCGGGGCCGCGCCCAATCGCGCGCGTAATGGCTTTCTTCAGCTGTGCGGCCTCCACGGGTTTGGAGACATAGTCATCCATACCCGCCGCTCGACACTTTTCCCGGTCTCTGTCCATGACATGTGCGGTGAGCGCGATGACCGGGATGCGCGGATCGCCGTATTCGCCGCCGGACTGGCGCAGCAGGCGTGTCGCTTCATAGCCATCCATGACCGGCATCTGACAGTCCATGAGCACCACGTCGAAGCGGCCGCCTCCCAGAGCTTCCAATGCCTCGCGGCCGTTGTTGGCGCTCACCACATCGATCCCGAGGCGCTCGATCATCCGGCCGGCGACTTTGCGGTTCACGAGATTGTCGTCAACCAGCAGCAGGCGTACTCCGCGTAAGTCGGATTTCACGTCGAGCTTAGGTCTGACTCGCTCACCGGCTTGCGGGTGATGCGAAACGCGCAGTTCATGCAGTGCACGCCGCAGCGCGGGCATGCGCAGTGGTTTGCTGATGAGCCGATCCACCAACTGGCGATCAACTTCCGCGCCGGGGTCCACCAGAGAGCGCAGCATGATGAGCGAAGGCAGCGGATATCCGGCGTCGCGCATCTCCGCGGCCAGCCAACGACCGTCGCGCGGCCCTTCGGAGCGTTCGAGCAGCACCGCATCCGGTGCCGCATCATTGACGACCGCCTGCCGATAGGCGGCAAGACCGGCCTCGCTTGAATCCGTCGCAAGCACTTCGCAACCCGCCGCTTGCAGCTGCCTCGTCATGCTGGCAAGGATCTTCGGATGTCGTAGGACGACAAATATCCGCTGACCGGCTATCTCGTAGGCGTTGGTGTCGTCTTCCGCGATCGCCGTGGGCAATTGCACACGCAGGCAAAAGGTGGAGCCGACGCCCGGATGACTCTCCGCCGTCATCGTGCCCCCCATGGCCTCCGCAAGGCTTTTGCAGATCGACAACCCCAAGCCGGTCCCGCCGAAGCGGCGGGTGGTGGAATTGTCCGCCTGCCTGAAAGGAGTGAACAGCCCGGCCAGCGTGTCGGGCGCGACGCCGATGCCCGTGTCGTGCACGGCAAATTCCAGAGCAACAGCAGTCTCGCCCTGAGGTACCGCCCTCACCGTGAGCCCAATCTCACCCACACTGGTGAACTTGACCGCGTTGCTCAGCAGATTCATCAGTATCTGGCCGATGCGGGTCGGGTCTCCCATATACCAGCGCGCCGCGTCGGGTTCTACATCGATGAAGAACTCCAGGCCTGCTTGTGCCGCCCGCATCGCGACCGCGTCCACTGCGGTGTCCACGACCGCTTGCAGATCGAAGGCAATCGACTCGAGCGTCAGATGACCGGCTTCGATTTTCGAGACGTCGAGGATGTCGTTGATCAGGGCCAGCAGTGATTGGCCGCTGGAAGAGGCGATTTCCGCGCATTCACGCTGTTCCGGAGTCAGTGCCGTTTCCAGCAGCAGGTTGCTCATGCCAATGACGCCGTTTAGCGGCGTGCGGATTTCATGACTCATGTTGGCGAGGAACTCGCTCTTCGCTCGGCTCGCCGACTCCGCTGATTCGATCGCGGCGTTCAGGCGCCGCGCCATTGATCTCAACGAGGCCATCAAACTACCGGCATCGTCCGAGGGCACATCGATTTCCGCCGAGAAGTCACCGGCGGCTATGGTGTCCGCGAACACCCGGGCCATCTCCGGATCGCCGCCGAGTTGCCGCCACAAACTGCGCACGATGTACATCGAAATGAGAATCAGCGCGCAAATGACGCAGAGTGCGCCGATCACCATGGTCCAGACGATTTGTCGCACGCCGGTGGCGCCGGCGGCGAGCCCTGCGTCGAATTTTTCGCGCGCCCGAGCGGTCGCTTGTTTCAAATGCGCATCGACGCGGGCATATTGATCCTGCATCTTGGCGATTGCCGCATCGCGATCGCCGGATTGTTTTCCCAGGATGATGGCTGCGGCGGAACTTGCGGCACCTTCGTAGACGTCAAAATCGTCGCGCAGTGAGCGTGCGTCGATTTTTTGTCCAGCAAGCACCTCGAGCTCCTGCGAATCTTGCCGGAATTGTCGCGCCAAGGGATCCACCTGTGACAGCTGCCCCGGGTCGCCCTCCGCCACCGCCGTCTGAAATGCAGCGACGACCGCCTTGAACTCCAGTTCCATGCGCTCGCTGAGATTCAACGCGGGATAGCGAGTCGCGCCGAGATCGTAGATCTGGCTGGCGGTCTTGGAGCTCAGCAACACGACAAAGGAAAGATTCAACGTGCACACGAGCAGCGCCGTCACGGGAATCGACCAGATCTTGGCCTTGAAGGACAACGACCGAAGCGTCAGGTGACGCACCAGCCTCGAGAAGAACGCGATGGGCGCTGGGGCGCTCAGGCTTTTCATCGCGTCAGCTCGGGTGTGGCATCAGTGCAAGTCCAGAACCACTTGCACCGAGTCATCGACGTTGGCCTTGCTGATATAGCCTATGGTCTTGGGCTCGGCGGCCACCGCCTTCTTCACGGCGGCATCGTCCGGCAGTTCGTGAGGCGGTCGATTCTCGCCCGTGAACGTCAGTCGCGCCCACACCGAGCGGATCTGCGCCAGATCGCGGGCCGTGGCTTTCCGGTAGAACGCTTCCCGCAGCGGCGAGGATTCCGGCAAATCCACCGGCCGGAACGCCTTGTCGCGCCCGAGGTAAATATTCGCCACCTGGTCCTTGGTCAAGGAGGCCGAGCCGGCCTTCATGACAACCACCATTTCGTCGGCGTTGGCCGACGACGCGGCCGTTGTAAGACAAGCCAGCGCGAACCGCAGCAGCAGAAATGCGACGGATGTCTTTTTCATCGCGGCGCTCAAAACACGAAGTCCGCGCCAAAGCTGTAAACGTACACATTCTCAGTCGACGTAAAGTTCGGTGTGACCCAGAAGCGCGTGTTGCCCGCACCGGTTCGAGACACCTGCGCCTTGATTGCGACATTGTGGAAGATGTCATAGCGCAAGATGCCGGACCACGATTTGTATTCGCCGGGCGGGGCGATCAGCTGATGGGTCGATTCATAAACGCCGTACACGACCATCGGAGTGAGTTTGTGCAAGTGCCAGCCGGCGGCTGCGTAATATTCCGACCCCGCCGCCAACGGCTTGCCCAGGGTTGGAATGTCATTCTGGGTGCGGCGCGTCCATTCGCCGAGCAGCACGGCGCGCCCGTCATCGTAACGCGTTCCTATCGCCGCGAAGTGGTCGTGCGTCGTGTAGGTCAGGGCATGCGTGGGACCCAAGGGCAGGGTCAGGGGTGCGGAAATATTCGTGTCGGCGACACGCAGCAGCCAGTTCTGGTATTCGACCGAGAGCGCGACATTGGTCGCGTACTTCGCGCTCTGCATGATGGTCTGGCCGCCGACGATGAGATTGACGGAGCTCTGTCCGAACGCGCCCTCCAGTTTTACCTTGACGTCGCCGAGATAGGTCGCCCAGTGCCCCTGCGCCCCATCGAGGAACTTGAAGGGCTCCGATGCGTAAATTTCGTTCGGCGCGTTGAACCAGACGGCGGCGTAGCCCACGTTGATGGAATCCGACAGCAGAAAGGTGTCGATGGCGACCCGACCCAATCGCAAGTCGGTATACGGCGTGAATGCGTATTGCGCATAGAACCACTCGGTACCGGGATCGAAATTCGATGACCCACGTCGCTTGAAGACCTCTTGGGCGGTAACCGATAATTTGTCGCCATACTCGAGCACGGCCTGTACACCCAAACGGGAATCGACGCCGATGTCGAGCTGATTGGTGGCACCGACGAACTCGGTCGAGTCATGCCGATAGGCAAAGTTGCCGTCGCTGGTAAAAGTCCCGCCGATGGTGCCATAACCGCTCAGGGTGACCGTGGTTTCCTCGGCGGCGGCGATGTTGCCGAATGCCGATGCCATGGCGACCACGGTCAGCAGCTTGGCGTTACGTCCGAATTGCATCGGTGAAGCCTAGGCGCAACTGAACTTATCGCGCGGACTGCCTTGGCAAAAAAACTCCGCTGCGTTGCGGAATGCTGCTAAAACGAGTATTGAATGCCGATGCCGTACACGACGTCGCCGACGTTGCTGGTCGCGGCCGTCAAGTCATGGAATTCATGTTGATATTTGATTTCACCGCGCAGATGCCAGCTCGCGCCGAAATCATAGAGCACGCCGCCGCCGCCTTCGACCGCCGCTGCGGTGGTTTTCGGCAGTCGATCTTCGCGGTCCTCGATGCCCCCGACGCCGACGATCAAGTAAGGATGCAGCTCCGTACCGGGCAGGAATTTCACCAGCAGATCGAGAGATAGCTTCTTCAATGTAAGAGCGCAGCCGCAGGTGGCCGCGAAAGAGGCGCCGCCACCCTCCAGTTCGACGGCCAGGTTGCGCGCGAAACTGTATCCCAGATCGAGTTGGCCGGCGATGTGGCCTGTCGCGTCGCGCTTATTGTCGAGCTGCCACCACTGCGCCGTCGGAGCGACATACCAAGCGCCGCCCACAGCGTCATCGGCGTGCGCCGCACCTGCGGCCGCTGCCGCGATCGTTGCCATCACCGCCACCGTCATCGTTCGTCTTTGGCTTCGCATCAAAGCACCATCCTTGTTTGACTCATCGAGCCTCCACGAAGACGGACACGATAGCGAACACTTTACGTCCGTGCGGCGCAGCATCGGGATTTTAAAAAATGGTTCACGCTGATCAAAACGTGAGTGTCGTTTGCGTCACAGACCGCGCCGTCCGCTTCCGGGAATGCTGGCGCGATGTTGGAATTGAATAGGGATCGTTCTTTTCTTGTCCTCGTGTTGTGGTGCGGGCTCGCGCTGCTCGCCGCCTGTTCGCGCACCGTCTGTAATCCCATCACTGGCGCATCGCTGGTATCCATTTCGGTGTCACCGCAGTTGCAGAGCGTTGCCGCCGGCTCCACGCAGCAATACGTGGTGACTGCTCTGTATAGCGACGGGACCAAACTCGACTTGCCGGCCTCGCAGGTCACCTGGAGCTCGAGCAATACCGCGGCCGCCACCATCAGCAATGCCGGCGCGACCGCTGGTCTTGCCACGACGCAGAACCCCGGCTCGACCACCATCACGGCCACTTATGGCGGCGACTCGGTCGCCACGACGCTTAACGTGACGGCCGCCACGCTGGTATCCATCGAGGTGACTCCCGCCAACAGCAATATCCCTGCAGGGCTCAGCAGTCCCTTCGTCGCCACCGGCGTGTATTCGAACAACACGACCCAGAACCTCACCAACTCGGTGACCTGGAGTTCCGCCGCACCGGGGGTCGCCGCCGTCAGCAATGCCGCGGGCACTGCCGGAGTCGTCACGGCGCAAAGTCCCGGCAGCACTTCGATCACCGCGACCCTCAACGGCGTCTCCGGATCGACGCCGGTGACAGCCACGGCGGCGACGCTGGTCTCGATCGAGATCAGTGGCGGCACCAGTCTGGCCAAAGGGACCAACGCGCAATTGACCGCCACCGGCATCTACTCCGATGGGTCGAGGCATGACTTGACGAGTTCGGTCGCCTGGAGCTCGACCGCGCCGCAGGTCGGCACGGTGAGCAGCACCGGGTTGGCGAACGGGGTGGCGCCCGGCACGACCACCGTAAGTGCCACGCTCGGGGGCGTATCAGCCAGCGAAACGCTCACGGTCACCGCGGCAACCCTGGTATCGATTGGCGTGACGCCGTCGAATACCAGCGCGCCACAGGGCACCAGCACGCAGTTCACGGCGATCGGGACTTACTCGGATAATTCGACGCAGAACCTCACGACCTGGGCGGTCTGGAGTTCGTCGAGCCCGGCCGTGGCGTCGATCAGCAATGCGTCCGGCTCATCGGGATTGAGCATGGCCGCGGCGACCGGAACGACCATGATCAGCGCGGCTTACGCCGGCGTCACCGGGTCCACCTCTTATACCGTGACCGCGGCAACCTTGCAGTCGATTCAGATCACGGAGAACCAGACCAGCATTGCCGATGGGACCATGGAAGCCTTGACCGCCACGGGATACTACAGCGACGGCAGCACGCGCGACCTCACCGCATCAGTGGTATGGAGCTCCTCGATGCCGGCGGTCGCCACGATCAGCAACGCGTCCGGATCGAATGGTGTCGCGGATGGCGACAGCGTGGGCTCGACGACGCTGACCGCAGCGCTCGGCGGTGTTTCGGCATCCAAGGTGCTGAACGTAACCCCCGCGACTTTGCAATCCATTGACGTGACCCCGGCGAATCCGAGCATCGCGAACGGCACCACGCAGCAGTTCACGGCAACCGGTACGTACAGCGACAACACCACGCAGAACCTCACCGCCCTGGTGACGTGGAGTTCCTCGAACGCCGCGAACGCCTCGATCAGCAATGCCTCGGGGTCGAATGGACTCGCCACCGGAACCGCCGTCGGCGGGACCACGGTGAGCGCCACGCTCGGCAGCGTCAGCGGTTCGACGCCGCTCACCGTCACCTCCGCCACCCTGGTGTCGATTGCCGTGACCCCGGCCAGCGCCAGCATCGCCAACGGCACCACGCAGCAATTCACCGCCACCGGCACCTACAGCGATGGCTCGACCCAGAATCTCACCTCGTCGGTAACGTGGGCTTCCTCGAGCGCCGCCACCGCGTCGATCAGCAATGCGTCGGGGTCGAACGGTCTTGCGACCGGCGCCGCCGTCGGCGGGACCACGGTGAGCGCCACGCTCGGCAGCGTCAGTGGTTCGACACCGCTCACCGTGACGTCCGCCACCCTGGTGTCGATTGCCGTGACCCCGGCCAGCGCCAGCATCGCGAACGGCACCACGCAGCAGTTCACCGCCACCGGCACCTACAGCGATGGCTCGACCCAGAATCTCACCTCGTCGGTGACCTGGGCTTCCTCGAGCCCCGCCACCGCCTCGATCAGCAATGCCTCCGGGTCGAATGGCCTCGCGACCGGCGCCGCCGTCGGCGGGACCACAGTGAGCGCCACGCTCGGCAGCGTCAGCGGTTCGACGCCGCTCACCGTCACGTCGGCCACCCTGGTGTCCATCGCCGTGACGCCGGCGAACCCGAGCATCGCCAACGGCACCACGCAGCAATTCACCGCCACGGGCACCTACAGCGATCACTCCACGCAGAATCTCACCACGGCGGTGACCTGGAGTTCCTCCACGCCGGCGACCGCCTCGATCAGCAATGCGTCGGGATCGAATGGGCTTGCCACCAGCGCGTCCGTAGGGTCGACCACGGTGAGCGCCGCGCTCGGCAGCGTCAGCGGTTCGACACCCCTCGCCGTGACCGCCGCGACACTGGTGTCGATCGCCGTGACCCCGAGCAACACCAGCATCGCGAACGGCACCACGCAGCAATTCACCGCCACCGGGACCTACAGCGACAACAGCACGCAGAATCTCACCACGTCAGTGACGTGGAGTTCCTCGAGCACCGCCACCGCCTCGATCAGCAATGCCTCGGGTTCCAACGGGCTCGCAACCGGAGCCGCCGTCGGCTCGACCACGGTCAGCGCCGCGCTCGGTAGCATCAGCGGTTCGACGCCGCTTGGCGTGACGGCAGCCACCCTGGTATCGATTGCAGTGACCCCAAGCAACACCAGCATTGCCAACGGCACCACGCAGCAATTCACCGCCACCGGGACCTACAGCGACAACAGCACGCAGAATCTCACCACGTCAGTGACGTGGAGTTCCTCGAGCGCCGCCACCGCCTCGATCAGTAATGCGTCGGGAACGAACGGTCTGGCCACCGGGACCGCCGTCGGTTCGACCACGGTCAGCGCCGCGCTCGGCAGCGTTTCGGGTTCAACGCCGCTCGCCGTCACGGCCGCCACCCTGGTGTCCATCGCCGTCACCCCGGGCAACACCAGCATCGCGAATGGCACCACGCAGCAGTACACCGCGACCGGCACCTACAGCGACGGCTCGACGCAAAATCTCACCTCGTCGGTGACCTGGGCTTCCTCGAGCACCGCGACCGCTTCGGTCAGCAACGCCTCCGGATCTAACGGGCTTGCGACCGGCGCCGCCGTCGGCGGGACCACGATCAGCGCCACATTGGGCAGCATCAGCGGTTCGACGCCGCTCACCGTATCGGCGGCGACACTCACCTCGATTGCCGTGACCCCGAGCAACCTCACCATCGCCAAGGGCACCACGCAGCAATACACCGCCACAGGCACCTACAGCGACGGCTCGACGCAGAATCTCACGTCGCAAGTGACCTGGGCTTCCTCGAACGCCGCGGCCGCGCCGATCAGCAACGCGTCGGGGTCGGATGGTCTGGCAACCGGCGCCGCCGTCGGCGCAACGACGGTAAGCGCCACGCTCGGCAGTCTTTCGGGTTCGACGCCGCTCACCGTATCCGCGGCGACGCTGGTGTCGCTGGCGATCACGCCGCCGAATCCGAGTATCGCCGATGGCACCAGCCAGCAGTTCGCCGCCACCGGCACCTACAGCGACAACAGCACGCAGGATCTGACCACGGCGGTCACCTGGACCTCATCCGCGTCCGCCACCGCTTCGATCAGCAACGCCTCGGGTTCGAACGGTCTCGCGACCGGCACCGCCGTCGGTTCGACGACGATCGGCGCGACCATCAATGGCGTGTCGGCATCCACGGGACTCACCGTCACGGCGGCCACCTTGGTATCGATCGCGGTCACTCCGACCAATCCGAGCATCCCGAACGGCACCACCGAGCAGTTCACCGCCACTGGTACGTACAGTGACGGCTCGACCCAGAATCTCACCTCCGCGGTCAGCTGGAACTCGTCGGCGCCGGCCACCGCGAGCATCAGCAACACCGCGGGCTCCAATGGGCTGGCCACCGCGTCCGCGCAGGGCTCGACCACCATCACGGCGACCTTGGGCGGCGTCTCCGGCTCGACACCGCTCACCGTGACTGCGGCGACCCTGGTATCGATCGGCGTCACGCCGCCGAATCCGAGCATTGCCAATGGCACCTCGACGCCCCTCACCGCCACGGGTGTCTACAGCGACGGCACCACCCAGAATCTCACCTCGCAAGTTACCTGGAGCTCCTCCAGCGCGGCGGTCGCCACCATCAGCAATGCCGCCGGCTCGAACGGTCTCGCGAGCTCGACCGGCCAGGGCTCGACCACCATCGGCGCGACACTCGGCGGGGTTTCCGGCTCTGCAACGCTGACCGTGACCCCCGCGACGTTGGTGTCGATCGGCGTCACGCCGCCGAATACCAGCGCACCGAAAGGCACCAACCAGCAATTCACCGCCACCGGTGTCTACAGCGACAACTCGACCCAGAATCTGACCTCGCAAGTCACCTGGAGCTCCTCCTCCACCGCGGTCGCCACCATCAGCAATGCGTCCGCCTCGAAGGGACTGGCCACGGCCGCCACCGTGGGCAATACCACCGTCACGGCGGTGCTCGGCACGCTATCCGGGTCGACGGGATTCACGGTCACTCCGGCGGCGCTCACGTCGATCGCCGTCACGCCGACGAATCCGAGCGTGGCCAATGGCCTCACGCAGCAATTCATCGCCACCGGCACCTACACCGACAATACGACGCAGAACATCACCTCGGCGGTGACCTGGACCACGAGCCCCACCGGCGTCGCCTCGGTCAGCAATGCATCGGGGACCAACGGACTTGCAACCACGCAAAGCGTCGGTTCGACCACCGTCAGCGCGGCCATCGGCAGCATCTCGGGCTCGACCGGTTTCAGCGTCACGCCCGCAACCCTGGTGTCGATCGCGGTCACGCCCGCGAATCAAAGCATCGCCGCAGGCACCACCGAGCAATACACGGCGATCGGAACCTACACCGACGGCACGACGAAAGACCTGACCTCCACGGTTACCTGGGGCTCGTCGAGCCAGAACATTGCGTCAATCAGCAATGCGGCGGGCTCCAACGGCTTCGCCACCTCGGCCACGCAAGGCTCGACCACGATCACCGCGGCCTTGGGCAGCGTCTCGGGCTCGACCCCGCTCACCGTCACACCGGCAACCTTGGTGTCCATCGCGGTCACGCCAGCGAATGCGAGCATCGCCAATGGCACCAGTCAGCAATACACCGCCATCGGCACCTACACCGACGGCTCGACCCAGAACCTCACCTCGGCGGTGGCGTGGACCTCCTCCGCGCAGAGCGTCGCGTCGATCAGCAACGCCGCGGGCTCCATCGGCCTCGCAAGCTCGGCGTCGCAGGGCTCGACCACCATCACCGCCGGACTTGGATCGATCACCGGATCGACGCCGCTCACGGTCACGGCCGCGACCCTCACGTCCATCAGCGTGACACCGGCCACGGCGACCATCAACGTCGGAGCGACGCAGCAATACGTCGCCACGGGCCACTACACCGACGGTTCGACGCACGTCATCACTTCGACGGTCACGTGGACGTCGTCGAACACCGGCGAAGCCACGGTGAGCAACGCCTCGGGCTCGCAAGGTCTGGCGACGGGTACGGGCGCGGGTATCGTCACCATCACCGCCACGGCGGCGCCCGCCAGCACCGCGGGCACGGCCTCGTTGACCGTCGTGCAGCCCTACGCCTATGTCCTCGATTCCACCACCAACACCATCGCTCAATTTGCGATCGGTGCCAGCGGCGCGCTGACGGCCACCGGCACGCCGGTGAACACGGGCACTCAGCCGTTCTTCGAGGTCATCAACGCCACCAACCAATACCTGTACGAGGTCAACATCCAGGGAAATACCATCGGGCAATACTCGATCGGCACCGGTGGCGCGCTCTCGTTGATCCAGACAACGGCGACCGGCACCAATCCCAACCAACCGGTCATCGACAAGTCGGGCAAGTACCTGTACGTCACCAACCAGGACGGCACGGTATCGGAGTTTTCAATCGGCTCGAACGGCGCGCTCACCTCGATCGGCACCGTCAACGCGGGCATCCTTTCGTTCGGCCTCGACATCGAACCCACCAACAAGTATCTGTACGTGGCCAACAACCTCGACTCGAATAGCACAGGCACGATTTCAGAATTCTCGATCGGTGCCAACGGCGCTCTCAGCCTCATCGGCACGCTGGTGGCCGACTCCAACAGCCCCGGGCTCGACAAGATCGCGGTCGAGCCCTCGGGCAGATACGTGTACGTGACCAATAGCACCCTCAACGTGGTCGAAGAGTTTTCGATCGGCTCCAATGGCCTGCTCACGAAATTAGGTTCGATCGCCGCAGGCAACTACACACGCTCGATCGCCTTCGACAAGAGCGGCACCTACGTGTACGCCGTGAACTCGACCGACAAGACGATTTCCGAGTACTCCATCGGCACCAACGGTTTGTTGACCTCGATCGGCACCGTCAGCACCGGGACCGCGTCGTCGCCCTTCGACATTACGCTCGATGCCACGGGCCGTTATGCCTACGTGCCGGTCGAAGGCAACAATACGGTGGTGCAGTTCTCCGTCGGATCCAACGGCTTGCTGACATTGGTGAGCAGCGTGTCGACCGGCAGCAACACCTCGCCTGCGGGAGTCGCGACGACGCATTGATTGGGCCTGTCGGCCGATGCGCTCATCCTCGATGGGTCCGACATCGTCATTGAATTGATCCAACTCGTCAGCGCCGCGCCCAGCGCTTTCCATGACATGTATGGGGACGGCGGGGAGGGACTGCACCACACCGCCATGTTCTGCAGCGATTATGAACGCGAACGCGACGCTCTGGCGGCCGCCGGTTACCCCATCGCCAGTGAGTTCACGGTCAGCTTCGGCGCACGTATCTGCTACATCGATACGCGCTGCATCCTCGGGCATATGATGGAACTCTACCCGCCGGATCCGCGGATTCACGCCATGTATCGCCGGACACGGGAAGCATCCGAACACTGGGACGGCGGGGACCTGATCATCCCCTGGTGAGGCACGATCGCAGCCGAACTTCCGCCGATTGACGACTCTTCAATAAACGATCACTACGAGTATCGAATCCGAATAGGTGCCGGACGCTGCGACTTGGTTGGCGGCGTTATCGGGCAACATTCCATAGACGGTGAGCGGGACGGGATTGGCCGTGCCGTTGCCGAAGGCGGTCACGTATTGGGTCGAACCAGACCCGTCGCCCCAGACGGTCGAGTAGGAACTCGAGGTATAGAGATTGTATTGCAGCGTATTGGCGCCGCTCGACAGCAACCGCGGTGAATACGAGGATCCGGTGGTGTTGCCGAAGCCCAATCCCACATTGAAGATGCTGCCCTTGACGCAGGAGACCTTCACGGTGGTGGTCGCGGTTTGCGCACCGGCGCCCGCGAGATACGGAGGAAATACCAGCGCCGCTGCGCTCACGCTACAGGTGTTGAGGAGGGTGGCAGTGACCGAGAAGCTGGTGGTTGTCGTGGCAGCGCGGCTTGCGCCATTGAGCAGGATCAAAGCGACCGCCGCGGCAAGACATACCTTTTGCACTACTGAATCCTTGCATTCCTCGGCGCTTCATTGCGTCGATGGGTCGGCGCTTAAATCCGACAATCCACGCAAATTATCGGGCTTCACATCGACCCCGGTTGTGATTCGCGTCCCATCTCTCACGCGGTCCGGTTATTTGACGTGCAAATCAGCGATCGCCGCCGCCAGATCGCTCTGCAAGAAGGGTTTGGTGAGCCGCGGCAGCGACGGGTCGATGCCGCCCACTTCGGCGAACCCCGAAATAATGAGAATTTTCGTGACGCAGTGCCGCGCCCTGACAGCCGTGGCCAGTTCCACGCCGGTCATACCTGGCATCAAATGATCGGTGACCAGTAGATCCGGTTGAAAGCCGCCCTCGATGGCCTCGAGAGCCGCCTTGGCCGAGACCGCTTCGTGCACCGTGAAGCCCAGTTCAGTCAACATATCGCCTGTGGTGAGGCGGATGGTTTCCTCATCATCGACCAGCAATGCGGTGCCTGCCCCGATCGACCGGCCCGCGGTGCCGTCCTCATCCAGGTTCGACTGCACCTGCTCGAGACTTTCCGGCAGCCAAATCGACACCTGCGTGCCGCGGCCGAGCTCACTTTCAATTGTCAGTGCGCCGCCCAGTTGCGACGCCAATCCATGCGCCATCGACAGCCCGAGACCCGTGCCCTTGCCGATGCCCTTGGTGGAAAAAAACGGCTCGACGGCCCGCATCCGCGTTGTCTCATCCATGCCTTGCCCCGTGTCTGCAACCATCAAGCGTGCATACCGGCCGCCTTTCAGTCCGCTGACCTCGCCGGCGTCAAGCACTTCGCCCGTCAATGCAATCCGGATGGCGCCACCACCCGACATGGCGTCGCGCGAGTTCACGGCAAGATTCAGCAGCGCCAGTTCCAATTGATTGGGATCGACTTTTGCGGCGGGCACTGCGCCGGCGATGTCTATCGTCAATACAATCTGTGGACCCAGCGTGCTGACGAGCAGATCGGTCAATCCCCGCACCAGCACGCCGAGATCAACGACGCTGGACTGCAGCGGCTGGCGTCGCGCGAAGGCCAGCAACCGTTGCACCAGAACTTTCGCACGATCGGCGGATTGATACGCGGCTTTGATCAGACGCTGCTCGCGTGCGCCACCCACGCCTCGACGTTGCAAAATGTCCAGACTGCCCATGATGGGCGAGAGCAGGTTGTTGAAATCGTGCGCCACGCCGCCGGTCAGCCGTCCCATGGCGTCGAGCTTTTGCGATTGCAGCAGGGCCTCCTGTGCCTGGGCCAATTTGGCCTGATCGCGCAATCGCTCGGTCACATCCTGTACGAATTGAAAGGCGCCAATCCTCTCGCCGGCTGGGTTCAGCAGCGGGCGAAACTTGATCTCGTACATGTTGCGCTCGCGAGTCGGATCGCCATGCGGTTCGATCAGAGTGACCGCCTCGCCCGCGAGCCCTCTCGCCCACGCCGCCTTCACCGCTGCCTGCTGTTCCGGTTGATCGGCGAGCAGCGCGAGCAGATTCGCACCCACTCGCCCGCGCACGCCATAAATGCGCTCCATCACATCCGCGTTCGCCTTGTTGATCGCCAGAATGTTGTAGTTGAGGTCGACAGCCATGATCAGGACATCCGTGGTCTCGACCAAGGTGGCCAACAAATTGCGTTCGCCGGTGCTGGCGATGACCTGCCGCTCCAATTCGTCCCGCGCACGCTGCAATACGCCGCGCGCCTGTACGATGTCTTCGATGTCGGTGCAACTGCCGTACCATCGAATCAGCACGCCGTGCGAGTCTCGCTCCCCATCGGCGCGGGCCAACACCCAGCGGAAGTTGCCCGAGCGGTGCCGCAGGCGAAATTCCACGTATAACGAAGCACCGCTGGTGACGCACACGCGCCAAGCGCTCACGATGGACTCTCGATCCTCCGGATGCATCAAGTCAATCCAGGCTTCGCCGTCGGTCGAACCGATGGGCTTGCCCGTGAACTCGTACCAACGCGCATTGAAGTAATCGGGTCCCCCGTCAGGTCCCGCGGACCACACCATGTTCGGCATCGAATCGGCGATGACACGAAACCGCGCATCGCTCTTGGCGGCGGCATCCTCCGCTTGGACCTGCAGCGAGATATCGGTGTTCACGCCGAACCAATTGTCGACCTTGCCCCGTTCGTCGAAGGTGGGACGGATGCGGGTCAGAAATGGGCGAAAGATGCCGTCCGCGCCGCGGATCGGGAATACCATCTCGAAGGGTTGGGCCGAGACGATGGCTTCCGTCCAGCGTTCAAGCACCATCGGCAGGGTTTTCGGGTCATGAACCGACTGCCAGCCCCAGCCTTCCATCGATTCAGGCGTCGTCCCGGTGTACTCGTACCAACGTGGGTTGTACCAAACGATGTAGCCCGAGGCGTCGGCGATCCAGCACAGTGTCGGAATGTTCTCCGCCAGCCTGCGAAACGCATCGCTACCGATTCCGGCCTTCAGCGAATTCGAATTGGCTCTGACTTCACCCGTCATTCAGCGCGACTGTAGCCTGCTAGCCGATATCAGTCCATGCATCCACGCCGAGGCCGGTGTTGCGGGCCTCTATTGGAGTGACGGCATCGTCTCACGCACCCGGCCCCGCTGGATGAGATCGCAAATAACCTCAGGCCGCATCGGCTTGGTCAAGTGGTGATCAAATCCGGCTTCCAGCGCAAGCCGCCGATCCCGATCCTGTCCCCAACCGGTCACCGCGATCAGGGTCGCGCGTTGTCCTGTCGGGTGCTGCCGAATGGCGCGCACCACCTCCAGTCCCGACACATGGGGCATGCCGACATCGAGCAAAGCGGCATCCGGCTCAACGCGCGTGAAGGTCGCCAATGCCTCGGCGCCGCCGTAGGCGACGTGTACCTCGTATCCCTCCAGGCGCAGCAGTTCGGCCAGACTGTCGGCGGCGTCGGCATTGTCGTCCGCCACCAGAATGCAGCGCTTGGAGTTTGTCTGGGCAGTGACTGGAGGAGCAGTGGACATCTCGGGTCCGCCGCCTCGTTCGCTGACGATCAAGCTGCCCGGTAGACTCACGATCATTTCCGTTCCATGGCCAAGGCCGGCGCTCGACGCGCGGATGCTGCCGCCGTGTAGCTCGATGAGTCCGCGAGCGAGTGCCAGCCCAATGCCGAGCCCACCTTGGGACTGCTCCAAGGCTGCCGGCACCTGGGAGAACATCTCGAACACCTGCGCCTGCTGCTCTTGGGTGAGGCCGATCCCGTTGTCCTTGATCCGGATCACGAAGTGCTCACCTTCGCGCTGCGCGCCCACCCGTATCTCCCCCTCGGGATCGGTGTACTTCGCGGCATTGGTCAACAAGTTGCCGAGCACCTGCGCGATACGCAGCGGGTCGATATCCAGTATCACCGGGCTTGCGGGCAGCGACTTCTCCAGACGGTGACGTTTCGCCTCGAAATGCGGACGTGCCGCTTCCAATGCCGCGTCCAGCACCCCCGACAGCAGTTCGTGGGACTTGCGCAGCAGCAAAGTACCCCGGCCGATGCGCGAGACGTCCAACAGATCATCGAGCAGCAGTGACATGTGCTGCACTTGACGTTCGATCAGCGCGTGGCTCCAGCGTCGCTGCGCGTCGTTCGATTGCGCGGCAGCGGCGATGCGCACGCCCTGCCGGATCGGTGCGAGCGGATTGCGCAATTCATGCGCCAGCGTTGCCAGGAATTCGTCCTTGCGACGGTCGGCTTCTTTCAAGGTCTCTTCATTGATCTTACGATCGGTAATATTCGTGAACCACACGGCAACCGAGCCTTGCAGCGGTGCGGCCAGTACGTTGTACCAACGGGCGCCCTGCTGCGTCGCCGCGGTCTGGATTTCGAACTCGCATTGTTCACCGCTCTCAAGCACGCCGACGTACCGGTTGAACAATCCCGGCGCGTCCCACGCTTGCGGCAAAACCGTGCCGATACCCCGCCCGATCAGATCGGCCACCTGTCTTCCCAAGGCAAGAGCCGCCGCGGGGTTGATGTAAGTCCACATGAAATCGACGATCGTTTCATGGCTGTCACGAACCGGAGTGAGAATCGTGAAGGGCACGACCGAGGACTCGAGTGCGACCGAGAAGCGCCTTTCATTGTCGGTCGCGGCTGCCTGTGCACGCTGCAACAGCTCGTTCATTCGTTTGCGCTCGGTGATGTCGACAGCCACGCCACGGGCGACACGCAGCTTGCCGGTGGCAGTCGCTTCGAGTTCGACCCGGTTGAGTAGCCAGCGCATCTCTCCGTCGGGATGCGTCAGCTGCTGCTCTCGCTCGTAGCACAACACGCCCTGAGCGATTTGCTCATTCATGACCCGCCGGCTTTCTTCGACCTCATCGGCGCGCAGGCCGCCCAGCCAGCGCCCAAGATCGATTTCGCCGGGCGTGACTTCGCGACCGAGCATCCGGCATAGTCCCGGCGATACGAAGGCGGTCTGTGCGTCGAAATTCAACTCGAAGATGCCGACCCCGGTATTCTTCTGCGCCAGAGCCAGCCGTTCTTCGGCCAAAGCCGCGCGCGTGGTGATGAATCGCAGCCGAGTCCCGTAGCTCACGATCAGCACCCCGCTGGCGGCGAAGATCAGCACCGCCGCCAGATCTTGGGGAGCGTCAATCAGTATCGAACCGATCGGCGGCGCGCGCAGGGCGCTGTCGACTATGCCCATGAGCAGCACCAGCAACGCCGGACCCCGGCCCAGGAATATGACGGCGACGACCAATGCCAGAAGAAAAAACAGAAACGGTGCGTGGCCGCCGACCATAGGCATGATGAGCCATTGCAACAGAGCAGCAGTCCCGGCTGCGGCGACCGCGATCGCATAAGCTTGATGGGACGAGCCGAACATCTTAACGGCCACGGCAGTGCTCATATTGATCTTGGTGGCAGGTGGTCACTCCTTATATCAAAGCAATAACGGCCTGACATATTATTTTTTTGCAGACGGGATTGCCTGAGTCTCCACGCTGGCGACGGTTAGTGCGGCCGTATTTGACAGAACTCTGTGACGCCCAGGCAGTTCGGGAATTCAATCACACTGCCCGGCGACTGCAGCACGCGATACTGGGCGTGACATGACTAACCGGGAAAATCCCTTGGACACCATTGAAACGTTGAAGATGCGTTTGTCGCAATTGGAAACGGCGATGCGGCAACCCGGTGGGGCGCGGGTCACCGAAGAGCAAGAGCTGCAATCGATCAAGCGCAAACTCGAAGCCGAAAAAATCCTGTGTGAGCCCTCCAAAGGCCGCGGAGCGAATCTGCGCGCCTAGGTTGTTTGAATCAGCATGCCCGGTTAGGCTTAGCGCCCGGTGCTGCTATGCCATTCATTGGAGGGTGTCTTACGACATGGGAAACATCATTGCCTTCAACCGCCCCGACGGAAAATCAGTCAACGGCTATCTGGCCGAGCCCTCCGGGAATTTGCCTGCGCCGGGCATCGTGGTAATTCAGGAATGGTGGGGCGTCAATGATCAGATTCGCGGTGTCGCCGATCGGTTGGCCAGCGCCGGCTACCGAGCCCTGGTGCCCGATTTATATCGCGGCAAATCCACTGTCGAGGCCGAAGAAGCGCATCATCTGATGAGCGGTTTGAATTTCGCCGATGCGGCATCGCAAGATATTCGTGGAGCCACGCAGTACTTGAAGGCAGCTGGCAGCAAAGTCGGGATCACGGGCTTTTGCATGGGCGGCGCACTGACACTGCTTGCCCTGTGCATGGCTCCCGAACTGGATGCCGGCGTGGTTTGGTACGGCTGTCCACCGCTCGAGTACATTGACGCCAGCAAGATCAAGGCGCCCCTGCAAGGACATTGGGGCACGCAAGATGAGTTTTTCAATATTGCGACGGTCGAACAGTTGGAGGAGAAGCTGCGGGCGGCGCAGGTGGGCCATAAGTTTTATCGATATCTTGCTTATCATGGATTCGCCAACGAAACTGCCGCGGGTCCGCATCGCATTCCGCAAACGCAATACGACGCCGTTTGGTCGCAACAGGCCTGGGATCGGACCTTCAGGTTCTTTGGCCGCTGGCTGGGGTAGGGGCGTTAAGATTGCTTCGGATGAATGAGTGGATTTCGGGTATTGAGTGAGGGAAAACGCCCAAAGTCTCGATCCGCCGTCCACAGTTCTGTCACATTCCATGACAGGCAAAGGGCGGCAATGCGGGCGTCGTGAATTCTCGGGCCAATGACCTTCGCCCCACGTAGCAGTTTGCCCAGTACCTCGACGTAACCTTCGCCCTCTGATAGCAAGGTCAGATGTGGAGATTCTAGCCACGCTTGCACCTGATCCAGAGCTTTCTCGATCGAACTTGGCGGCGAGTAGATACGCTCGTGGCTGACAATTGCGAGAAACTCATGAATACTTGGCCATGCAATCGCCCAGCTTTCAACGCCCTCGGCAAGAAAGCGAACGGACTCCTTGGCGACTTCGTGCCATTCGCTGTCGCGTCGATGGGCGTACACCAGAATATTGGTATCGAGGGCGATCACCCTCCGCGACTCTCGTAAATTTTTGAGCGAATCTGCGCCCAAGACATGTCTGCGGATTCGGCATGGAGCCCTTTTCCGGATACGGACGCATCCCGCAATTTGAATTCCTTGCGATCCTTGTATTCAGCAAGTACTAGTTTCAGCCCCCTTTCGAGAAGAGCGCGCACGGTAATGTTCTCCTTCCGCGCCAGCATTTTTGCCTGTTTGAGAAGGGGTTCTGCAATATCGACGGTTGTCTTCATATGGGTAGCCATATTAAGGAATATGGCTACCCATATCAATCGGAACGAAATCTGAGGGCGCACCGCACGCACAAACGTCATGCCCGTGCGTGCGGCGAACTCCAGGAGAGCTTGCTTACTGGCGGACACCCACCGAAATCTGCGGTTTCTCGCCGCTCGTAATGCCAGAGAGCACGAGTACATTGCCGTCCGCGCTGATCGCACCGGTCAGCAAGGAGCCATCGGCCTGCGTAATCGTCAATGTGCCGTCGTCCGACACCGAATAGGTTGCGGAACCCGAATTACCGGTCGTGACGATGGTTCCATTGTCGTTATCGGTGCCGTTGAAGCTGAAGGTTCCATTGCCATACGCCATGATAGTCTGCACCTGACCACCTGTCGTGGCGATGGCGCGTCCAATGTACGTGACAACGCTATAAACACCCTGGACCGTTGCCAGCGTGACTCCGGTCCCCCGACGTACCGCAACATTGATCGACGGATCGTCGCCCGAATTGGTGTCGGCCAAAACGATCAGATCACCGTCGGCGCTGACGGCGCCTGAGCCGGAACCCGCCGAAGTGAGTAAGCCGTTCGATACCGACCACTGCCCACTGGCTGTGCCGTTGCTGATCGTTCCAGCGGTATTCTGGATAAAGGTGCCCGA
>Ga0116227_10005713_pt1 | contig 25956 bp, 17 predicted proteins | sample S1TSphgellanicum_FD_89693 | JGI IMG/M metagenome (GOLD analysis project Ga0116227, IMG submission 89693) | Host-associated microbial communities from peat moss isolated from Minnesota, USA - S1T2_Fb - Sphagnum magellanicum MG | ecosystem: Host-associated > Plants > Peat moss > Unclassified...
ATCTCTAACTTACGTAATAAGTTTTGTGTGGAGAATTTGTTTCGGAGTTTGTTTTTTGGGGGGGGGGGGAGTGTTTATGTGGAGTAGTTATAGTAGTAGTGACTAAACTACATGAGCATCTATTATTATCTCTTTGTCTAAAAAATGAAACAAAGTATCTAGGTAGCACCAACAACTAACCTCTCTCTCATTATGGTGCTTGGGAAAGGGCTAACTGACAACAGGGATATTTCAAGTGTACCCTTGAATGACAAGTTTGTCAGGTAATAAAAATGAATAAAGTCCCTTTTAAGTTGAGTTCATGACTAGTTTTTAAGGTTCATGTCTAGTTTAGGGTTCATGACTAGTTTAGGGTCTAGGGTTTAGGGTTCATGACTCGTTTAGAGTTTAGGGTTTAGGGTTCATAACTAGTTTAGGGTTTTTGTTTTCCCTTCCTTAAACCCTAATCAGGGAGCTGATCCCCCCCCCCTGCTCCAGGCGTTTACAAATTGAAGCCATTTTTTGGTCCTTCATAGGGGGGGGGGGGTGGTTTCTGTCTGGCCAGGGTGAACCAGAACCCTAGAACCCTAGAACCTTCACCTTCTGGAATTGGGGCTTTTAGAGGGCATATTTTCATCCATGAAATGTTAAATTTGACTGAGGGTGGTTTAACTTTAGGACCCGATATTCACCATGGTTAGAAGCAACTTAAACCCCATTTGGGGTAGATGGGGTTTCTACCAATGTTTCCTTCAATCCATAGGGCACTTAAAGAATAGGTTACTTCCCAAAGAAGAAATATATGCTTATGTATATTATATGATATATTGTACATGTGAAATTCTAATTTTGTGTGCCAAATTTCTTTTTGGATAATGATTATTATTATTATTATTATTATTATTATATTATTTGATAAAGGGTAACTCTTGGTTGAATCCTTTACTTGCTAACTAGGGCATTGTAAAGCACTAGCAGAAAACTTTTAGTGTATTTGGGTGGCACATATTATCAAGTGGAATTTTTCCTTTGCAAAACAAGACACCGTGATAGTATCACAAGAAAGATGGAAAAAAAATAAAAATTATGTTGGTACATTATGTCAAATAACACCCTTAGAGCATGGCATTCCGAAAATGGAGTTTGAGGAGTTTCATATGCAATGAATAGCAAAAAGACCAATATCCATAGCCATTATTATTCATGGTATTGGATGGATTAGAATTTAGGAGTTGTTAGGGGTTTTTTGGAAATAATCTCAAAAACCCTAAATTTTTCACACTTGATCATGGGAATACTCTCAACAACTTTGTAACACCTGATCATGAGAACTAATATGGCCTGTGGTGTTGGCCCAAGTGTGAACTCTAAAAAAATTTTAGTTTTGATTTTGTCAAGTTTTTATAGAATTTCCAATGACAAAAATATTACCCTGAAATTTAATATCTCTTGCACCTTAGGTCTTAGAATTACAAAATAGCCTCTATAAAATCCTACTCATCAAGGGCTTTCCAACAATATCAAGAGCACACCCCAATTCTCTTAAAGATGTTGGTTTTGATTTTATTGAGTTTTCAATGGCAAAATTGTTCAATATTCAATAACAACGTGCATCCTAAGTCTAAACATTACGAAACCACCTTGATGCACCCCCCTTTCATCAAAGGGCTTTCCAACGGTAGAAGAGCTAAAGGGGATGCACCATGGTTTGGGAGATCTCATCGTGACTAATTAACTAATTCCTCCCTTGATAGATAACATATTCCCATGATCAAGGTTGAGTTGGGTCAGGTGGTGCAAGAGCTTTTAAAAACAATATTCCCAAAACCAAACGTCAAATGATCAAACATGGAAACCCTAATCTTAGGTAGGGTTTTCATGTTTGATAGTTTGATCCGTACTTATTAGCCATAAGATTAGGGTTTCCATGTTTGCGCATTTGATCCTTACTGATTAGTTATAAGATTAGGGTTTCCATGTTTGCGCATTTGATCCTTACTGATTAGTTATAAGATTAGGGTTTCCATGTTTGCGCATATGATCCTTACTTATTAGTTATGAGATTAGGGTTTCCATGTTTGATGGCTTGATCCTTACTTATTAGTGATAAGATTAGGGTTTCCATGTTCGATTATTATTAGTCATAAGATTAGGGTTTTCATGTGTGATCCTTTACTTATTAGTTACCTACAACTCTGTTCTAGTCCGGACAAACTTCCACAGAAAGGCAGAGACCTGGGCTTTCCCCTGAGACCTCAGGGGGTGAATGATTATTCTCTTCTGGCAAAGCCCATAACACATCTGATGAGGAGCTGCAAAATGATGGGTCTGATTTTAATGCTCTGGTGATGTCTCCTACACACTCATCATAGCCAAGCATCTGCCAATATTTTATTACCCCTACTTCAAAGGAAAGATGGCCAGCTTCAACACATGCCTGTCGAATAATTAATTAATTAATTAATTAAAATTAAAGATTCCATGTTGACAATAAAATAATTTTGAATAATTTTTTTGGATTTTTTTGGATTTTTTCCCCTTCACCATTTTTTTTTCCTTAGAAAATTGATTTTTTTTTTTTTGGGAAAATAATGTTTTTACATATAATATGGTTATAAGTGTCAAAGATGCCAAGGTACTCTCTTCAGCAGTGGCTTTTTATTTATTTATTTATGGGTGGCAAAAAATTTCATTCTTTCGACCTGAGAAATACGATTTTGATGCATACAAAGGATTGTTTTGAAATTTAAGACAAATTCCTCAATTATTCACCAGATTTTGAAAAGGAAAATTCTGAATTGCCAGATTTTCTACAACAGGGTTCCAGCAGGTAGCCAAAAATATAAAAAAGAAATTCTTAGCACATTTGGTCTATAGCCAAATTTGGCTAAATCCTCTTGTGTATAATCACCGGTTTGGCAACTTCACAAAATTGAAAGGATCGGAACCAACACAACACACACACACACCCACAACTGCAGACATTAAACACCTCCGAAGAGCTCTTCTCGAGATGCAATTAACAATAACAATTTCCCTTGAGAGCTGCAACGGACCAAAGGGGCTTCCCATGTCCTTGACATTTTCCGTATGTAGCAAACTTTTGTGGTTGTGTACCGGAACACACACGGGTTTCATAATGCTTGCCTTCTCGTTGCTGCAATTCATTAAGCCACGGTCTTTACCAAGGCTGATGAGAGAGGTCACTTAACTCAGAGCTACCTTGGGTTAACTGCCGGTTTAGGTCGGGTTCCGATTTTTAATGACTAGAATTAACCCCAAAAAAAAACTAATCAAAAACTAATTTTCTGATAGTTGAACTCGGAAAATTGCTTGTATGCAACTGAGCCTGGAAATCGGTCTTTCTTTCGGTTTATAATAATTTCTTTTGAATGAAAAGCTTGTGCCGGGAGTGAGTAAATAAATATATCGAATTGGAACTGGGGTTGGAAAAGTTTCAAACCCTAACTGAGAACTGTGGTTAGTCCTAATTAGCTCTGGGACGACATTAATCAGCCCCTAGGAAACCCTTAATTGGCATTCGAAAGACACTAAACAACCTATAAGATAACCTTAATTAGCCTTATCATAACCTTAACCCACGTTTAAATAGTCTTAAGAGCCGTAAAACAACAAGGCTTAATCAGTTGTAATTGATCTTAATTATGCTAGCAACTTTTAATATAAGCCTAAAGCACTCCGAAGAATTTCCCTTTTGTATTTGGAGGCACATTCCAACACGGAACATGCGTTCATCCATGCTGATCACATGCACACTTTCCGCCATTCCAAATGAGAGACATGTTGTGCTCTTGTAGGACTTCTCTAATTTTCGGGCCTACGCCCTTGGGGCTCTTACGCCCTTGAGGCTATGACCCTTAAATTAGAGAAGGCCCTAGCGAGGAGGCCTTCCCTTAAACAACTTAAGCATGTTCTCCTATAAACCTTTACTAAGAACATTATTTTGTATCAAGTCCTTTAACCCAATAAAAACATATTCTTCACACATTTTAACACAATTTTTTTCGGATTGGGAAACTCCCCAATTCATTCATCCGTGATTTGATCATGTCATTCACACCTCAATCATGCACATACTACTTTATACATGTCTAGAGGTCTTGAATTGATTGAATGAACAATCACCCACGAACACATCAATGGATGAGAATCGGCACCAACCATCAACGCACCAATGGATGGAAACTTTGAATAATAACAACTCTCACTCTTTTGTGGGCCCTATTTTGTGTAATTGGTTTTAAGTTAGTTCAATGAATAAAGGCTTGAATGGAGGTGTTCATTTGGGGACACTCTTTTGGCACTATAGAGAGAGAGAGATAGAGGGGTTCAAAATTGTTAATGTGATGTCCTAAAAAATAATTTTTTAAAATTAAAAAATAAAATTATATATATATATATATGAGAAAGTTATTCATTTTCAACATTTCAAAGAATGGGCGGTGATCATATGTCACATTATGTTAAGTTTTTGTTTTGTTGCAAACTTTGATGATGTTTTGTAGCTAGTCTCCTCTTGTTGATGAAGTCTATCATACTAGGAGCAGATGAATGAATGAATTATAGGCAATTTGTTGTAGAACATGGAGTATGAGACATGCTAGTTGAGGACTTGTACACATCCTTTATCGTTTTGCAATGAAATTTTGACATACACAAGTTTAAGTACATGGGAACATTAGGCAACAAAATTTGAGTTCACATTGTTTTTATATGATTATATGAAGAGTGTTTGCTTGTGTGTGATGTTTGTGTCGAAATATTGGGTGTGTTCATATATCTAAATAACTAACCATCCACCCACAAAACCAAAGCTTTGTTGCTAGTGTGAGGTGAAGATAAAACTTTGTGTGTGCCTCCCTTTTTAGTTAGTTGCAATCCACTAATCTAATCATTTCCTATCACAACATGAAAAATAAAACCCTAATCCCGATCATTGTAAACCAGTTCATTGTAAACATTTTTTTATTAAAAAAATTCTTTATATAAAAAATTAGCAAAAAATTCCAATATTTTAGCAAATTTCAATTTAGACTTGAAATGAAACGAAAAAATCAAATATTTTCCAAATTATTTAATTTAAAAAATGAAAAAAATTTGTTGAAAAAGAGAACATTAATTGTGAACATGACTAAAATCTCATGCAAATGACCTCATCATAAACCGGGCAATTTAGTGCCAAAAAAATCACCACCAATGCCTAGAACCGCTAATCCCTCCTCCTCCGATGGGTGCAAGGCCTAACAAAAATTAGAACTTTCTAGTGTGCAAATCAATCACATCTGAAACCCGACAATTGCAACTATTCAACTAGAACCAAAAAGCCATGATTGGGCATGTAATGAGCGGGCCTCTCGCATGGGCGCACCTCTTCAAAAGCTTTTGTCGGCAAATTATTTATGCACTAGCAAGTGGATCATGGATTCAGGTAGGACATGCCCCATTGTCTCGTGCATTATATTTTATGAAGCCCGGATGGGTCCGTTTTTGGAGTCTTCCATGTTTCAAATGGGCTACGGTTCAAGTAATTGTACGAAATTTTTCCTAGAATTTCACAACCATTTCAATCTCATAACTAATCATTTCCGTTCGGACTTGTTGGCACAATTTTTTTTTGTTGATAAATTGTGTTTGAAACAACCTCTAGTGACTAGCCGTCAATAAGGATCTAGTTCCTTAGATTTTGATTTGTTAGCACCAAGTTCACATATTATAGATCCATTATTAAGTTCTATGTTCCGTATCCATTTCTTCAAGGCTTTTGTTGTTTTTTTCCTTTCGGGGTGGGTTGGTGGGTGGCAAGGGGGCCCTTCAAACTTCGACCAAAAAAAGTTGGGAATGCCATTAAGAGTACTTTAATAAATAAATAAGTAAATAATTGCTATTCTAATTACTTAATTCTAATTAATTACTTCTAAGTATTATCGTGATATGTAGATATTGGTCGATAAGTCCAAGCATCAAGTGTAGTTGATTGAAACACTTGTAAAATTATTTCAAATTGAAAATACCCCCGCCCCCGCCCTCCCCCAAAATTTAAAAATAATAATAATAATATGAAGGAAATAGCTTTTAAAAAAGGTCCTCATTCAAAAAATCCACTAGAGCTATTTTATGATTCATCAGCCCTTGCTTGATTTTGGCCAAATTTTTTTGGAGGTGTATACAAACAATAAACGGTTGAAATTCAGCATTTTAAATTCATATATATATATATATATATAATTTAATTTAATTCATGGGTGAGTAGAATGGACCATATTTCTAATAGACCTCAAGCTTCAAATAGAGGTAAAGATAGTTTTTTAGTTTTTTTTTAAAGACTACTCTTGAGGTTAAGATCCTACTTTGTAACTAGACGAGTACTAAAACCAACTCCTTATACAAAAAGGCCAGAGAGTAAGTAACCCAACAACAGCATACACACACACACACACACACACACAAATAGCATTTCATTGGAAAAGAAAAAACCAGCCAACAGTTTTGAACAAAGTTAGAACAAAAATTGAACCCTAAACCCTAAATTTTCCCCCACTTAAAAAATTAAAATTAAAAAAAAAAAAAAACCCGTTAGTCATAACACATTGCAATAACATTGCCATAATCTCTTTAGGTTACAATCCAAAATCATCCCCACAAAAGAAGGTTTTAAGTATAAGGAGAGAGAGTGTGTGAGAGAAGAGAGAGATGTGATGTTCATGTGACAAATTGTGAGCAAGTCCAACTTCTTAAAAACAAAAGGGGTAGGTGATGATACCGAATGGTGTGGGAGACAAAAGACTAGAGTAATAGTACGGGGAAGTCAATAATCAATGCAACAAAATGGGTGCCGATCAGGTTAAATAGTGTCAGCTCGGGGAGACCACACAACAGCTCGAGTCTTACATACATGTAGGCCTATACTTCACTTCTTTTGTCGGGGCTGAAGTGACCCAGCAGCACCCACAAACATGCCATCCTCATTTTCTCGTTTTGGGGTCGTTGGATGAACCCTAACCCAAGTCTCACTTTGGGAGGTGGTGTGGGTTTTTAAAGAATTTTCTTTCCCTTTGCTGACCCCTCCTTTACCTACCCACCTAATAGTGACTTGACCTACCTACCTCCTTCTAAACTCCTTCTCATCTCCACCTACCTACCAATCTCCTACCTACTTGTTTCCTTGCACCCTTCCTCACTCTTGCACCCACCTAATTTTTCATGTTTTTTTCTTTTTGGTTAACAAGCTTGCAACTCCTTGTAGCCTAATGTTGTTGCATTGCTTTTTTTTTTCCCCCTTGACAAGCTATGAATGGCAAGTTGTTTTTTTTAAGAAATTATTTTTGACTTGTGTTTTGTTTCTTGATGAGCTTGTAGCTTTGCAGTGTAGTGTTGTTACACTATTTATTTATTTAGGTTAGTTGCAACAAATGTAATTTTTTTCATGTTTTTTTCAATAAAAAGTTGCAACACAAAATTGTTGTGCTATACTTTGTGTTTTTATCAAAAAGTTGCAATGTTCAATGAGGAGCCTTTTTTCAATTTTGAGGTTGGTTAATCTTGCAGTTGCAAAAGCTAGTTGGTGTCTAATTTTATTTGTGATTGTTACTTTTACTCGGTGCTAATGAAAATTATGCTCAAAGCTTTCATGTCAATTTTAAGTTGTATGAACAAATAATGAGATAAGCTTAAGAAATATGACCTTTTCATTTGGCTACAACAACTTTGATTTCAATGCTTCATGTTGGTTTGCTCATGAATAAGGTGTTGATTTTGTATGATGGAAGACATGCAAATAGTTGAGTTTCAATCACAATTATGACTTTTGTTGTGTTTCCAATGATGTATGGAGCTAAAATTTGCATTGTGAGTTGTCATTGAATGACCAATTTTTGGGAAATATTGATTTGAATACACATGGTGCACTTTCTATTTTTCCCATGGAGGTTTGAATGTGGATTTTTTTTCTTATTTGTCTTTGCAATTTTCTTTGCATTTGCTTACCTTCATTGATTTTTGATAACTTGATGTCACGTTGCAAGAAGTTCAAGCCATGCTTGGTTATGCCATTTTATATATATTGATGACCAAATGTCCATTCCACCAACTAAAGCAACAATTGGAAAATAATTACTTATTGTAATATATGAGTCGTGCCTCTTTTAATAGAGGAGTAAAAATTGCACCACCCTTGATTAAGGACTAAATGTCCACTCCACCAACTAAGGCAACAATCAAAAAACAATTATTTATTACAATTTATGAACCAATGCCTCTTTTTATGGAGGAACCAAGGTTGCAAGTTATTATTTATGTGCCTCCCTTTGTTAATATACCCTTCACACCAACGCCCACTAGTGACCATCTTCTTCTCATTCCCCCAATGGTCAATGTGAGCAATGTTTTAAGTGCAAAGGGAAAAATGGTAGGTTTGTGTTTTCTTTTGACAAAATCACAATGTTGCATGATTTGTTTCTATAGTCTTTTCATGCATGCAATGCCCCTTCATTCATTTTTGCATTAGGCCAATGATAGCTTAATAATACCCCATTGTTTACATTTTAAAATTTAATAGTTTTGTCTATTGGGAAGAGTTTGGAAGGTTTTCGTCCTTTGATTTTGATTGATTATTGAATTGTGTTGTCTATAAAGAAACAATTGTTGCATCTAATGAAACAAATCAAGAAGAAGTTTATGTGAGTAAAGTTGTGATTTTAGTGCCTAACGTTATGTTTGCAAATGACAACCACCAAATGCTAATAAATATTGCCAAAGAATGGGGGTTAGGTTTAAAGATTTTCATTACTACATATACCATTGATATTCAAGCTTTCTTTAACTTCATCCCACCTTCCCTCTCCGTGTAAACAAAAGGTGGAGTATTCTTTTGCCCAATTTTTCACTACAATTCTCAAATAGTGGTGGAAATAATATCATAATATCATGGTTTTATGTCATGTTCATAAATGCAAAATTGTCATAAATTTAGGGTTTGATGTATGTTCATGTTTAATTTCATAGGTGATGATGTTGTTATGCTAGTTATTGCAACTCATAGGTCGAATGGAAAATTAAATCTTCCATATGGTGGGATAATGATAGACCTAGTTGTTATTGGCAATGGTCAAGCTTAAAGTAAAGCAAGTTGTTTTTGAAACATTCGTACTTAAAATCTTTCCATACATAGGGCTTAAGTTTGTCCATGCAATTATTAAGGAATACCATTAGGGTATACTTAGTAGGGGTACTAAGGATTAAATAATTTTCACATGTGTTTTATTTCTTATTTTCCAAAGCCAATTACAACGGTGGAGGTTGAATGTTTAGAGGGGTTTTTAGAGGAGGCCTCAAAAAATCACAACTATAAAAAATAATATTATTTGACAAGAAAATCAAATAAAAAAATACCCAACTTGGATAAATGTAAAAAAAAAAAACCATCTTGTTAATATGGACAAGTTGATTTGGACCTTCTCCACTATGATTAGGTGGTCTTTTTTTATTGGTAAAATAAGAGACTATTTGATTTGTCAAATTTCTATCTAAATCCAAATCATTTTTTTTTGGATTATTGTTTTTTTCTAAATTGTAGGTAAATAGGTAAGTAGTTAGTAAAGAGGCCTAGGTTGGTCATATAAAAATAGGCGAGTGGTAGTTTAACTTACATAAACTAACCTAACCTACCTAACTACTTTAATTTAATCTATTTACCTTAGCCTCCTAAGCATGCACATAGGTTATAAGTATAAGGAATTAAACCCCTCACCTTCACAATGGAAAACCAAGTTTTTATTAGTGAATTACACAATCCAAAGATGACAAATTGTCAAATTTTTTTATTTCACATCATGATATATGGAAGAAAATAAAAAGGTTAGATAATTAACATGTAAGTTGTAAAATGGTAAGTAGAAAAAAAATGTAATGAAATAGTTGGTAGGTAGATAAGTGGGTAGGTATGTAAGAGATAAGATAGGAGGTAAGTGCATAGGTAGACCCAAGTTACCTACTAAACCTAAGTAATAGCTACCTTGGCCTATTAACTAACATAGGATGTTTGATTTGATTGAAAAACCATTGGCTATCTTGATCAATGATATCATTTTGTTTTGTCCAACTTGACTAGATGTCCCCTTTGATTATAACCCATTAGCCATTTTGACCAAGGTGGTCAATTTGACAAAATGTCCAATTTGCCAAATAGGTCATTATAATCAAATTCATTAGTCAATAAATACACATATCATTCAACCTTGGGCTTTTTAATTAAAATGTACATGCCCATTAATAAAAAAAAGATTGGTTAGTCAAATTGGACCATTTGAAAAACTTGTTTTTGTAATAGTGGATGTTACAGGCATTGACACACTTGTACATTCGCCACCCATCATAGCAAAAGAAACTCTTGATTGGGAGGTTAAGGGGATATGTTTATTTGCAAGTTTGGGGGACGTGGGCAATCCCATGCAGCCAAATGGCTCTTCTACATGCATTTGGATAAGGACCACAACCTCACCATGGAGGTGGGCATCCAAGCACCTTTCAACTCAAGAAGGTGGCTTGAAAACATTCCAAAATTATGTCACATTGAATGTTCACATCTTTGGACAATGCATACACAATGCAAAGGTGCAACGAACAAAAGGCAATTGATTGTGCAAAAAAAATAAAATTATTGTCAAGTTTCACAACCTTTAATCGAATGCACAACATCGAGTGGAAAAGTCAAAAACTTGAATTAATAGTGCATTAATGGGGTGCCAACTTTCCATGCATCAACATGCACTAAGGGTGAAAATATATTATTGGGACACTTTTTGGGAACTTTTGGGTTTAATATTATTGTATGTACACTATAATTGTTTCAAAATGTGGTGCATTTAATTTTGGGTTTCAATTTTGGTGTTTGAAATTTATATTAATAAAATTTTCCACAAAACTAGTGTCATTTAATATTATTTGGAAAAAAAAAAAAAAAACTCAAGGATTCATAGGTATATTGAAGGTATACATAAGTATAACATATTCAATTTCTCATTTCAAATTGCATTAACATCAAGGCTTCATTTGCCATTAAAATAAACATCTATGATGCAATTTAAAACAAAGCCACCCTGATTATTCTCGTCATTTTCCATGTGAATGTGATTGTTTGTCAAAATTTTAATTTATCTCACATTTATCACATCTTCCTTAAAAAAGCCCTTTTTTAAAAATGAAAATTCTCAAAATTTTCACATGATTCAGACTATTTGAAATCACATGGTTAAATCTATTTTCAACTTTAATAAAAGTTAAATAGCCACCATAGCTAAAATATGAAAATACTTATTGTAATCAATCCCACAACAAGATTGAAAATTTAATTTTTCTAATGCAATATTGCATATGCCCCTACCAAGTCAAATTATAGTTTGCAAAAACATGAATGTATTGCAAATACCCTTGCCATGTCATATTAAAGTTTGCCCCCAAAAAAAATGAAGATATTACACTACCTTATCTATTCTTCCATTTTCAATTATATAATTGCAAACAATGTGGGTATTGTACTCACTTTGTCATTTTGCCAAATTTGAAATTATAGCTTACATATTACATTTTATAAAATATATTCTTTGTTTAAGGAAAACTTGTATGGCAGTTGATAATTTTTGGATGCACCTTAGATGTAGATATTGTCATGTGCCTTTGGGTGCCTATTGCAATCCTTGCATTTTAGGTCAACTTTGTATCAACATTGCGGGCTGAAAGGGTATCTTAAATCAAAGATGGCAAGGGTTTTGCAATACTTGCATTTGTCAATGTTGGTTTCACGTTTTTTTTTGGGTGTTAGTAGGTTTAGTTCGTTTCTTAGTCTATAGGAAGTAGGTAGGTTAGGGGAGATATGTACCTACTATTCTTCATGCAATACCTCTGTTGATTGACACCAACATCATGTACTTGGTGGGTAGATAGGTGAGTATTAGGTAGGTAGGTAGGTATTGAGGGGCCGCGGGGGAGCTAAAAGGTCATTTAAGGTAGGTAGACAGGTGGGGGTAGATAGTAGGTCATTTAAGGTAGGTAGGTAAGTAGCTTGGGGGGGGATTTAAGGTAGGTAGGTAAGTAGCTTGGGAGGGGGGGGGGGTTGTAGTAGGTAGGTAAGCAAATCAACATGTGTGTCAGGGTGATGAGTACCAAGTTAGTGCAGGGCAAGAATGAGGGTAGAAGGTAGGTGAGGTTAGAGCATCTCCAGAGGTGCTCCATATGTAACCCTGCATAGTAAAATTGGATGAAGAAAAGTGAAAACATGCCCCGGTTTGGCTCAGGAAAATAGTTTTATCTCAGCATAATTACACAGTTTGCGGTGGCTGGTACATAACGCATCAGTGCTGTGCACCTGCAGAAAAGACTGTAATAAAATGATCTGACTGACTGCTGCTCGGTGTTTCTGATTGGTCCATCATAATGATTGGTCCAAGTCCAGTTTGCTATTACTGGTCCCTCACCTATTTGCTGTCCCAGTTGCAGTTTTATGGGTGGGGTTACAAAAAGAAAAGTAGATAACTAAGCTTGGATGTGAAAAATATTTGTGCAGGGTCACATACTGAGCACTGCTGGAGATGCTCTTAGTGTTTGTTGAAGGCAAACATAAAACAAAAAACGAAAATTTTTATTTAAAAAAAAAACACTAAGGACTAAAAAGGGCCAGCACCAAAAACAAAGTGTTTGTTGCAGCTGCAGCAGCACTGTTGAGAGAGAGAGAGAGAGAGAGAGAGAGAGAGTCCTTAGTCCTTACCCAAGAATGTTTTTATGAGCATCATCAATCAGTCTGGCTGGGAACACACCTACTGGTGCCAATGAAGAGATTTGTGAACCATACAAAGTGTTTGCAAAAACCAAGGAGGATTTAATGCCATACCTCCTAATGTCAACAAAGAGAAAACAAAATCATGTACTAGGTAAAATGATGTACTAGGTCTTTACCTAAAAGACAAAGAAGAGAGTGTACCTAAATCAGTTAGGTAGGTAGGTAGTTAAGTAAGTAGGTACATAGTTACATAAGCTTCGGCTTAAAAGATTTTTGATATTGTATTGGATTTATGTGACCCAACAGCACATGCAGGATGGATGATGTGTGAATAGGATACACTTTTTCATTGTCTTGTAGCTAAGCTAACCATAGTGGTTAGCTATGTACTAACCATCCACATCTATCTACCTATCTATTTAGTAGCCACCAAATGCTTTTTATCTCCTCTCTTAATCTCCCTATACATATACATAGGAACCACTAACATTTCCTACCTACTATATGTACCCACTTACATAAGTCATTACCCATCATAATAGTGTGATGTGGAAATAGGAGGGTTTGTAGGATAGGTTACCACGGTGGAACCTTGGTAAACTCAGTTGAGGATGAACTACCCATGACTACTTTGGTAACCTATCTTGTAAATCCTTTCAATTCTCCCTTGTGCTACAAATGTAAGTGGTAAGTACCTCTATAAGCAAGTATTATAGATAAGAAGGTAGGGAATGTATGTGATTTACTTTGTAGGTAGGTAAGGCACTTGGTGGGTAGATGTATGTGAATGATTATTAGTATGTATTTAACCATAGTGGTTACCAATTGGACAAGGAATCCAACAAACAAGCGTTTAAGCGGTTACTATGTAGGTAACCAAATAGGTGAGGTGCTTGGTGAATAGAAGGTAGGTAGATCCATGTGGATGGTTAAGTACATATCCAACCATAGTGGTTAGATATGGGACAAGGAAGACATTGGAAAAATTTGTAAATGGTTTACTTTGTAGGTAGGTAAGTAGATAAGGCACAAAATGTTTACTAGGTAGGTAGATGCATGTGTATGCTTAGACATTAATCAACCATCATGGTTATCTTAGCCATGGGACAAGAATACAATGAAAAAGTGTTTGCAATCCACACATATCATCCATCTTCCATGGTATGTGGTTGGGTGCTGAGAGCCACCACCAGCACACACTGGTGGTAGAAGGGAAGGGAAGGGAAGGGAAGGGAAGGGAAGAGATGGTGGGTGGATATGAAACACTTTTCTAGTTCCCTAATGCAATAGCAGATTTTCTTGAAGAGTGTTGTCTTTTTTGTCGAGTTTACAAAAGACCCATCACTCATCATCATCATCTTCAATCCTCTTTGGAAAGTATGCACTTACTTACAAGATCACACTTATCCATATCTCAAACAAAAGCTTAGTTTTCATGTTTATAGTTTATAGAATAGTAATATGGGGTTAAAAAAAAGTCTTTCAAATAAAAGAGGTTCAGAAACAAAACAAAAAAAGAAGAAGATGAAAGTTGTCCTTTGATGACAATAGGGTACTCTGCTTGTCCTACTGAACTAACTGCACAGCCCTGGAAAGTCAATGAATCTGGTGCACAACAAACAAATGGGACCTCGAGAAATCTCAAACTAGTTGAGATTTAACGGTCTATTAAATCGGGATCAAAGTTCTAACTAACACTCAATGTTAAATGGGCGATAGCTTAATGTTATGTGAATGTTAACTTAACATAAAATGTTCATGGTAAGTAAGTAGATGTAAGTCCTAAATGACTAGCACGGTTTTAGGGGACTCAACACTAGAGTACCTAACATCAAGTGTGAATGCACCTTACTTACGTAAGTACTAATTGAGTACTTTCTTTGTTCAATTGATTTGAAAAATAGTTTCAATTGTGAATTCACTTTTTTTTTTTCCATTTTGAATTGGGTTCCTTCAAACCCAAGTTGTGAGCGGAGAAAAACAAATGAGCTTTTAAGGAAATTTTAATTAATTACTTTCTTGCCTCAATTAAATTAGATTTTAAATAGTTTTTGTTTTGTTGTGAATTCGATTCCTTCAAACCCAAGTTGTGAGTGGAAGAAAGGGATGAGCTTGTTGTAAATTCTAATTAAGTTCTAATTAACTATTTTCTTGCCTCTATTGATTTTTTAAAAAAAAGTTTCATTGTGAAATTGGCTTCCTTCAAACCCAAGTTGTGAGTTGATAAACAAATCAGATTGATTGAAATTCTAAGGAAATACTTTCTTGCAAGAGCTCTCTCTCTCTTTCTCTCTCTCTCTCTCTCTCTCATTGATTTTTTAAAACTTTTTTTCCCACAATTTTGTGAGGTCAAAAAACTGGTGATTGCTTTAGTCAAAATTATGCTGAAAAAACCTATTGCCTAATATAGCAATTTCAGAAAAAAAAATCTCAAAATTTGGGAACTTTGATGCATTTTTTCCATTAAAAAAATCCTTTGTATGAGTCACAATTGATCACTTTGGTCACCAAGTGGTAAAAATTTCACGCAAAATTTGATGCATGCATGATGTAGGAGGAAAGCCATTGCAAAAAGGATGAACATTCGACTATTGGTCTGGAAGGGACTCGAATATTCCAATATTGGTCTGCTACTGGATCTGAACATACCAGCTGCATCCTTGTATTGGGTATGATCAAAATTTTCATACTAGCTTGTTGATCATGAGTATTGGGTCCTCTTTAAAAACTTTCATACCAGCATGATCCTGATGTATGGTCAAAGACTGATTTTTGCATGGCATGAGGCAGGTATAAACCCGGTATTGAAATTGGTACAAGGCCAGTACATAGTATATACCCAAGAGGCTGGTATTGCCTTGATCATAGCAGCCTAGTTAGTAGGTTTGTTGATACCGGGTGTCAATACCAGGTGCAAGTGCAAATAGGTGTACCCGTCCAATGCTGGAATATTCCCAATCTTCCAAAAACCAAAATTGCAGAAAATAAATGATGAAGTGTGACAATAATTCATTGTGTTTTCCATTTATTTCAGAAAGTATTGTTAGTGCGACTCTCCATGTCCAAATTCATTAAATATCTCTTCTCCATTGAATTCTTGTTGATGGCTGAATGAATAATACCATCATTGAGGAAACCATCAAATCATCAAGTCACTGCAATTAGTTCTCATGTCATACATGTGTTGCCCGACATTGTTTTACCTATTTCAATCCTCAATCGGGTTTGCACTTGAGTGTCAATCCTGTGGAAAAAAGTTTTGGGAGTTATGGTGGTCACCTGGCAATTTTGTCATAAGAACTGGATGTTATGTTGCACACCTCTTCCCAACATGCAACAGTTGCATCAATTATTTCCTCCAACCTACGACCCAACACCCCAAAACCGTCTTTTTCCATTTTGGTTGTGGTTGTGTGGGATGCCTGAATTGAAATTATCATACAACATTGGCACTACCATCTCTTTCAATTTCGATAGAGAAACAGTTCATGCTGCAAAGAGAAACTTTCAATGCCAAGGAATTCCTGTGATTATGATAACCTTAGTACCTCAAATGTCCTTTGCCTCTGCTTGAGAAAGGCCAAAAGTTTGACATCCCCAGATGCCTTGTTTGGAAACAGCTACCACCACTGTGGTCTTGTTCAAGTGCATTTGAAAACTCATGTCACAGAATCTGGATTGCTGCCCAATCAAAAATTCTTAAACCATACACATAAGTATCAGCATCAGCATAAAAATAGCAGTTTAGCCTCTTATGCTAATAATCAGTTTCGGGAAATCACCACACTTAGATACTAAGCACGAAAATTTCTAGATTGATGCATGAGGTTCATACTGAAAAGCTAAATAGAATATCATTGAAACATGTGCAACCAGATAGGTTACTAATCGGCATTTTCTTGTTAAACTGAAGTGCTCAACAAGGCAAGAACTCAGTTAAAAATGTGTACCTGTGTGTATCATTGTACCTCAGCTTGGCACCTGGTCCTCAAGTTGCATTCCTGATCTTCCTTTTCCTTTAAGAGCTCTGTAGAAGTTCTATAATAAGATTTACCCACTTATATCAAGTTCACTACAAGTCTCCAAAAATGCCATGGAAGTGGGCTTCTACCCACTTTTAACTTGTTAATCAACCACAGGGTTGTGGGTATCCATTCATTTGTCTTTGGACTCAAAGTTGATGATTCTCCCCCAAAAAAATTGGTCAAGCTGGCTGTTTCTACAATGACTCAAGTTATCTCCATTTGCCAGACCAAAAACAAATGCAAAAAAGTCCCTCAATAAACCTTTGTGTTTGAGCACTAGCTTCCAGTATCCCATCCTTTTCTTGTCATCCTTTTCCCTATGATTAGAGCCACATTTGACATCTTGAATAAAAAAGCTACCATATGTTCCTTTGTCTCTTCCCAAAGGCCTTGGAAAGAATTCTAAAGAGTAAGATCCACTTGACAGTAAGTATACAGCCATTGAAAATTGACACTTGTGTGAGACCAAGTCATTCCGTAGCAACATTCTAATAGTCCAATAAGAGAAGCACATAAAACTCTGTCTGGTAGCAAGGGACCCTCACTGCCAATTTTCACCCTGGATGGCGAATCATTCTCAAACAACGTTGTGCTTTGATATACTGGTGTGAAAAGACACAAACAAAAAAGATTGTAGTGACAGAAATTTTCTGCCAGACTAATAAGCAACGATTTGAACTAGTGAAGAACCATCACTACAGATTGTGCTCCCTCGCACTCCAGATTGACAACCCTCTACAAATTCTCACATCCCAACAGCTCCAGGTTTAGCTATTGCTGAACAAACCTGTGAAATGAGCTTACTTAGATACCGACTCCACATTTTCCAGCAATCTTTTCCTCTTTCCCAGTACCCAAGTCATTTCACTGGGCACTCCACTCAGTACCCAAAAATTATGCTAATATTGCTGTTGTGATTCAAGGAGAGTAACTTAACTGCAAAATATGTTACAACACCAAAATGCACTTGCTCACCCATGTATTATTATAACATGTGGGTCAAGAACTGATGGGCAGAGAGAGCTAAGACACAAGTGTCAATTGTAGCTTGGGTCGATTCGGCTGTGGTTCAACAACTTCAATATGCACATGTGTGACATCCAGCACTCTGAAGGTGCAATTACCATCACTAGCTCTTACTGTTTGCATTTCCTCATCCACCACCCATGAACACTCTGATGTACTTCCGGAAGCATTTTTACTAGCTCCCTTCCCTATTAAGTAAACTGGACCCTCGATTCCAAATCTGCAAACAAGTAGTTTGTCATTATTTGTATCATATCAACTGCCTGCATCACATGGATGTATGGATGAAGAAACCGAGAAATGGAAGCAGCTGGAAAAAAGACTTAAGCTTGTATATGGCAAGTGCTCTCTTGCCTGGGGATATGCAAAAGTATCTATGGATTTGGGCTCATCACCAGAAGAGTCAGATAAAAAGGTACTCACTTAGGCACAAAGACAATAAATCCATTTGACTGTATTTTCACGATCCTGGCCTCTGCATCCGTCGGTCTGTTCACAGCAAACACTTAGCCCATCAATCATCTGTACACATCAAAACAAACTACGGTTGACTTTCACATTTTATTTCATAGGAGACAATTCCACATCTGTAATTTGGATTTTGCAAAATGTACCGGTTTTTGAAGAAGATAAGGGTGTGGAGCTCGACTGAAGCACGACCCGCCATTTGCGCATTGCGATGCCGGTAATTTAGGTCTGCAGGACAATCAAATCAATCTCAGTCAAAGACAAACTCTGAGAGCAGAGACATGTTCACAATTCAGGAAGGAACGAAGTGTATCCCCCCTAAGAACCTCAAGACTTGTACACCTGCTCACTGCTGCTGCAATACAAATGCAAATACCAAGTAGAGTCTGCAGAAGGACCCAAGACAGGGTTTTAGGTGCAATACTATCAGAGATACTGGTGAGAGTTGATCGATCCCGGAATTGTGGAGGTAGATTACTCAAGCCCAATGCTGCAGCAAGCAATCTGTGCACTATCACATCTGTAGCCATTCCCACCCAATGCAGCAGTTCTAGTCAACTACAATACCTGGAACTCATGGGTCGACAAAAACCCTTCAGCAAGAGCAATTTGTTGAATTCTCCACATTGGCAATGATGGCTAGCAAAGTGAAAACTGTAAGAGAACATTATGGAAATTGTGAGCACCTGCATATCTTCGAATAGGTGATGTAAAATGAGTGTACAATGGTGCTGCTAGTCCATAGTGGTGGAACTCAGGAAGTGATAACTCCCCACTGCAAAAATAGACTGCCTGTATTCCCAACACCCAATTGTAATCAAACCTTCTTCGTTTGCACTGGATATCTGTCAACTTCAATCTAATATAGGGTAGGTATTACAGTAGGTAACGTATTTTCCAACCAACCTGGGTCATGCAACGAGTTGCAAGAATGCGTATAAGCTTGTTGAAGTATGGGTCATCCCCCTACACAACCCACCGAGAACTGGTTGCATCAGTCAGGGTCCAGTCTAGACACCCTCTGGTTACCCAAATACAACCAACCATCCCATGAAATAATCTTGGCCATCAGAGGTATTACAAACGTGGAATTTCAGATTGGCTTACCACAGCATGATCCAGGGAATCAGCAAGTGCCTTTGACGAGGAAATGTCCAGGTGCACTCCGACAGCAACTGCTGTGCGTAAAAGTGGCTCAAACATGCTTGGTGTGGGTACTGGATGCCGTCTGTAATGCCCAAAAACCTTCTACCATGAGAAGAACTCTACCACTCTACCATGATTTGACTCACTTTCTCATGTACACTTCTGAAAGATCCTAAGTCTCTAACTCTATCCATGCCTCTTGAAACCTTCATCTCCAAACCCATGAAACTATCTCATGTCAAAACCTGATGAAACTGTCTTGTCACCACTGTGGACTGTCTGAAAAACCAAACGGACCTCAACAAGGAGTAAGCCGGGAAATGTTTCAAGATTTTCTCAGCTACAGAAATGTTGGCAGCGAGCATGAACTCCTCCACCATTTGATTGGCCTCTCGGACTTGATACATACCTGCCCTCCCCACACATGCAAGGAAACAAACAAACAAACAAAGCATGACTACTCACAATGTCAACAAGAGTAAAAACAAGAATATTGCAGAAGAAAAAAGAGTTGATGATGTTAACAGAAATACAGAACCATAACAGGTACAAGGCAGAACTGAAAACCCACCAACGTCCAGGGGATCATGTGTTTCTGTGTCGATTTCAAACTTGACCTCAGGTGATGCAAGGGTCAATGCTCCACGCTCAATCCGTCTCTGCCTCATTATCTGCATCCATGGAATACTGGTCTATGAATTTACTTTGCCATCCTAAACCTTAAACCCTAAACCCTCCACCACTCATGCAACATTGCTTGCTAGACAAAGTTGAAGAGAGGCAGCTTTTGTGAGAACCCATCTAATCACCAAGTGTTCGAAAGTGGCAACAGTGTGCAAACCTTGGCAAGACGATTCATGTTGCGGAGATCTGCAGTTAGCGCATCTTCTAAGCGACTGTCACACAACACAAATACCAAGTTGACTGTGAAAAAGTCTGCCACAACTATTCTGCCAAATTCTGCCAAATTCTGAGCCGATGCCAGTTATGCTGCAACTGAGATATCAGCAGGCACAACCAGGAAGAGTGCATGCTACAGAGCTATACAAATCCACAAATACAATGTTGAGAGGGAACAAGAACAAGGTGAGCAGGCAAGAACAAATTGATACAAAGACAAAAACAGAGACAAAAAAGGAGAGAGGCTGTTTGAAACTCAGTGGATTGTAACACACACCTATCATCCATTCGAGCCTGGGCTTCAACATATGAGAGTGCTGCACTTGATTTGATGATACTCTTGGTGAAAGACACTGACACAATCTCTGCCTCAGCTGTCATTTCCTGAATGTTCATAAGCAACAAACCAGACAAGTTACACCCAATACTAATTCCAAAACACCGGCCATCTATCTGGCTACCCAGTGTGTACCACCGATATGTAGGAAGAGAGAAACACCACATACATTACCAAGCAGGGAGCAAGAAGGAATTTTCCAAACACACTCCAAATTCCAATCAAAAAGCTGAAAGCCCTCTTGTGAACAAGGGATGTCAGAGAAGTCATGGCACGTACCCACAGTACAGAAAATGCAAGCCTCTCAACATCTGCACGTAGAGAACATATATCTGCAAAGGACCAACCAGATAGTTTTGAGCAACACTGAGTCAGAATTTGTGTAGGTTTTTTTCCTATTGACGATGCATGGAAATTACTCTAAGAAATTATATCAAAGATAATAATATATACCTTCGGTGAGAGGTTTGGGCAACATATCAATGCGGCGCTCCACCATGTACACTGATGTGCCTCTCTGCGATGCTTCCTCATCCAGAGGTGTGCCTGGGTGTACAAAATTTGTGACATCGGCAATATCTATTATGCATCCAGAAACTGATCAAGGAATAAAATCACCTTTCTGTGTTTTGAGATGGGCTGATTGAGAGAGCGCAACACACAAAGTCAGCAGGGCAGAATGAAGGGGAGAATACCCAATGCACAAAACCCTTCAGGCTGGAGGTGAGACATAAGAATTGGTTCACCAAAGTACAAAAGTTCCTGAATGGGTGGCAAAGAAACAATTTATGTTTTTATGCATCTTGCAGAAAGGATACGCACACCAACTTCATAAAGTCCATTTGGCATGAGTTTACAATGTAGAGCATCATCAATGTCCTTGCAGCCTGTCACAAAGATCCAACCAATCCCAGGTCAATTCTAAATGAATCCCTTTCAAATCCCACTGACAAACAAAATGAAAGCAAACAGGATGGGCACTTACCAATTGGGTCAACACTGAAGACACGTAAGTTTCGTAGATCCTGCCGCTGCTGGTGGAGAAGGTCCTGATCTGAGACTGACCATGGCAGTGGAGGAAGGCATGCAAGCACTGCATCTGCAAATGGTCGGCTATTGATGTCATTCTCAATCAACAATACCTGCACCAAACCATCCTGCACTCAGTCTCTTTGGATCTAGTCCACCCCCACATTATCCAAGGCCCACCCACTTCAGAGGAAAGAGAAGATCAACAGAGTTCTATTAAGTCTATCCCAACCCTTCCCAAGTGTCTACATAACAACTGTCAACTAAAGCCTGGGCACTCCACTGTAATAAATGAGAGCCTAGGCCAAAGCAAAGGTAAGAAAGGACTAACATCACTCTCAGTAGCACGGTCTCCGATATCTCCAATGGTGCGTACGTAATGACCCGATGGATAACGTGAATTCGGTTCCCATGAATCAACCGATGCAATAATGCGCTTGTCAATAAGATTGGCCAATTGACGTGTTTGGATGCGAATCTTTGGGATTCGACGATCAGCAGACACAAATAGTGCATGGACATTGCCACCACTTCCTCCAGGCATCTTCATGGGCTCCAGTGACCCACAATACCTAAAACCCCACACAAAAGCAGAGTTCATTCAACAACCCACTGCCTGGAAGGGTGGGCGGAAAGAACAACTGGCTTGCATTCCAGATCAGAACAAACTACCTGTTGATGTGAACTGAGACAGAAAAATTTAACTTACTGCCTCCAATTGCGCTTGATGATGCCAATGACCCGTCCACAAGGTCGATTGGAGCCAGTCGATTGGGAATTCTCTTGAACTTGTAATTCTCGGGGTGCATCATCAGCACTGGCTGGAACCAAGCCCACAGGCTCTTCCTCTTCCTCCTCATCTGCAGCAGTGAAAATACATAAATTTCAGCTTGACTGCAAGACTGATCATCTCTTGTTTAACAGTACTGATGATGTGAGAGGAAGAGGAAAGACTTTTTTTTGTACTCACCATCTCTGTCTGCAATCTTTCCAGCTTGACTTCCAGGCAACAAAGACTGTGGCAAGAGCTCCACAGCAACCACATCGCCATCAAAAGCACGGTTCATGTCTTGTCGGCCGTGAATTAGGATCTCCTCTCCGACACTTTCACTTCCAACATATGCTACAAAAGGATTGTACCGATTGACTCGCAATTTGCCCTGGTGGTATCTTCCTTGATGCAGGCCTGCAGTGATCTCTGACATCACTTTGTGCTGTTCACCTCACATACCAAATACAGTGAGAACCAAACAGTGACCCCACCCACATCCCCCATTTCTTCCTCCCCTCAGCAGCAGCAGCTGCTGCTGCTACAACTGGCTTACAACCAAAAGATAATCTGCACAAATGAACAATGGAAGAAGAGATAATCACAAGCATACCTCTGCATACACCACAGCCTTCTTATTTGGACGCAGGTCTTCAGCTTCATTTTTGTCAATGTCCATGGCATCAGACCGAGCCACCAAGTCCAACAACTCTGGCTTCCCCAAGGACTGTACATATGCTTGCACTGCAATCAAATCCAGCACCATGCATCAACATCCTCTGACACCAGCCAGCACATCAAAGTGGTCAATTGAGAATCTATATTCCTTGCACAAACAAAGCATGGGTCTGTAGATTGTACTTTACTACATTTTACAATGACTCTAAAGTGTGAGGAGGTACCTGTTTCAGAAACAATGCCACTTTCACGAGCTTTACTTCTGTTGTCCATGTCATTCGTCAGAAGTATGACTTTTGCACTTGGCCCCAGATGCTCCTGGTACCATTGTGTTGCCACTCTTATAGCTACAACAAAAAGATAGATCCTCCCCATGAGACATCCCAAATCCATGGGAATTCAACATACATATGACCATCACCAAACAACACAAAACAGCAGAAAACAGCACAACACAATAAGACAAGACTCCAAAACTATTACCACGGTCATTTCGATCATTCGGGGTCTCGCCAGCAAGTGCCTTGATGTACGTATCTCTACATGTTCATGTCAAAAAACAGAATGGTAAAAACCCAGATGTCTATGAGATTGCAGAGAAAATTACTCCACAATGATACTTTGAAGGTACCTGGCTGTGTCAGTCTGGTGAAATGTTGACTAACTATGTACTCTCAAAACCATCACAGAACCTAAAGTTGTGAATCCTGTGCAGATCAGGTCCACATTTTTGCAAGTGAGGAACTCGTGAAAAGAATAAGGCAAAGAAAGAATGAATGAAAAGGGCCTACTTGTGATGTTCATTTGCAAACACAAAAAAGTGGCGGGTTGGATTGTCAATAATGGCTCGCAGGCGATTGTACAGACTCAGGTTCTTGTTCTTCACCTCCTCCAACACCACTGATAGCACCACCACATCACTAATAATCTCGTTCTCCAAAAGGTCCATCTGTGGAGCCCACAATCCAACCAGAGACTGAATATCCACAAAGACCAACTGAGAAACCACAATCTGAAAATAACAGAAGAGAAGCAATGGCGATGCAAATCAGACTGCACAAAATCATCTCTCCCCCTTACTGATGCTGATTGAACCACTTCAGCAAACTAAAAAAAAGAAAGCAAAAGATAGAAAATCCTCACTTGATGAAGGACAACATTGGTATCAACAACAAGAATATTCCCTGCTGTCTGCCGTAAGGCAGCCTTAGATGTGTCACATTCAGGACAAAACAGTGCCCCACATGAGATGTCATCACGCAAGTAGTGTTCTCTCACCACCTGCACACACCCAGCAGACGTTTTTCTGTTTCTCAAATTTCTGTGCATCACAAATCTTGGCTATTACTACAACTACTGTGTTTTCCAGAGATTTGTTTCGTATGCAGAAGTACCAGCAAGCAAACAAGATGAGCTTTTTATAAGGGTAGAGTTTTTACGCTTCCTTACCATCTCCTTTCCATCGCTCTTCCTCTCCTCTTAATCTAATCTCTCTGCAATTGACAGATTTTCAAAAGAAGGATGATGATGATGCATTTCCTGTTCAACAGAACAGACTGCAGGGCTGCAAAAAACTTCAAGAAATTGCACCAGATGGTCCTTACATCTAGGGTTTAAGGAGCTCCAGGACATTCTTTGCCGCTCGTTGACGGGCCAATGATACCGGCAGTTCTCGATGCTCTTCCCTTGAATCCAGAGACCAGAAAGAAGATGGAAACGAGCGTGAAGAATACTCTAAAATACATAACGAAAGAGGTTTTGGAGAAACAAACCTTGATCACTCTGCCATGCCGTGTCTTCCTCACGAACGACTTGTTCGACAACATCACGACCTTCCTTTTGTTAAACCCACAACTTTGCAGCAACAAATTGGTCCGTCCCCGCGATTGCCGCTACTTGATTTCAGCTCAAGATTGAAGCTGCGCGCCTCCTTCAGGAACACCCAAATCTCGCTACTCTCTCTTTCTCGCTGTTCCTGACGACATTGCAATCTCCTAACAAAGAGAGAGATCGCACCTTGAACCCTAACCCTAACCCTAATTTTTGTTTCCAGATTCTTGGCTTTCTTGGTCGATTTTCTTTCAGGCATTTCGAGTCATTTAGATTCTTCTGTTTATTTAGGAATATGCGATCAGATTGCACCTTTGTGTGCAGGTGTCGGAGCTTTTTTCGAGGAAAATTTTGCATCAGTTTTCGGGGTGCATGTGACCGCAAAGTCCTCAGGTTTTGGACTCATCATCATCTTCATCTTTGTGGTTTTTTTTGTTTTCTGTAGAACCGGTTTAAGATTCTCTAGTCCTTGCTCTCTAGCTCTTGCCAAGAGCGATCCAGTTTCTGCTCAAAACAGCGGAATGTTGAGTTTGGATTGAAAGCAAAATCAAAGGGAAGTGGGGGTGCTGGACAATGCAAATGGGTAGTATGGAACTTCGGAACCAACTGCGAATTCATATCACAGGGAGGAAACGGATCCAACACCGTTTTCGCAATTTTAAATCGAAGCGCTGTGTAGCCGAGAGACGAGGGGAAGTGCCAGCCCAGTGAGTAACGAGACGCAACGTAGCCATGATATCTGTGAGGTCGAAGATGAGCCCAGGGGCGCTCAGCACAAAGCTCCGGCAACTTCAGAGAAGGTTCACCAGGGTGTCGCCCGTGCTCTTGATCGATGCCGTCCGGCCCACTGTCCATCGAGAGGTGCTGCTCACGTCACTCGACTTTCCAGACTACTTCGTGGATATGGCGCACCCCGAGGACTATGTCGTCTCAGAGCGACGTATGGACCCTTACTTGATAGAGAACACCGTTCCCCACC
>Ga0116227_10005714_pt1 | contig 25956 bp, 23 predicted proteins | sample S1TSphgellanicum_FD_89693 | JGI IMG/M metagenome (GOLD analysis project Ga0116227, IMG submission 89693) | Host-associated microbial communities from peat moss isolated from Minnesota, USA - S1T2_Fb - Sphagnum magellanicum MG | ecosystem: Host-associated > Plants > Peat moss > Unclassified...
AGGCCTGCACTTGGCTATCGAAGCAAATGATTTGTCCTTTTCTGGTTGTTGTTTTTGCAGCTATGATTTCGATGAGTGAAGCCGCGCGTGGAGTATGTTTTCGTTGTTGCAAAAATTTGGTTGAGCACACCTTAGAAATCACTCGGGGTTTGGAAATGTGCGTGTCTTTTTTTCGATCTGGTATGCAAGTGGATGGCTTTAGTTTCAAGAAATTCAATTCGTCTTGCTCTCATTTGTGTCCTTCCCTTTGGTTGTGGAGGATGAAACACTTCATGCTCTCTGAATTCTTTCTTTGAAATTCCAATCTTTTGCTGTTGCAAAAAAAGACTCTTGTTGCTGTAAACAAAATTTCTTGCTGCTGCAAACAAATTCTTTTGCAGCTGCAAACAAAGCCTCTTCTTGCTACAAAGAATTGTCTGGGTGCTACAAAAAATTCTCTTGTTATTAAAAAGAAATCTCAGAAACTTCTTGCTCTCTCGCTCCTTCTCTGATCCCTCGCCATTCCCAGCAAAACGCTGCAAAACGCTCTACTTAAATCATGCAAGTGTGAAATTTAAAATCATTTCTTCTTACTCTGATTTTGAAGGACCCTTGTACACCCATCTTGACTCGATTGAAGTTTGAGTTCACTGCTCGAAGAAAATGGTCTGCAGGATTCCTGAGCTTTGGACACGGGAAACCTAAAGTTGCAAAATGATGCAACCAAAAGAAGAAGACACATAGACACACAGAAATCATAAAAAGAAAACCATAAGGAAGGAAAAAATCATCCTCTTACCACTGCCAAAATAAAAATAAAAATCCCCAAAAATTTTAGAAAGTTTCTTGCTACTGAAAAGTGTTGTCTTGTTGCTGAAAAGAAATCTTAAAAACTTCTTGCTCTCTCGCTCCTTCTCTGATCCCACGTCATCGCCAACAAAACGCTGCAAAACGCTTGCTTTCTTTCACAGACGGACGGACAGTTATTTAGGAACTGTCCGTCCGACTGGATGGATGACGATTCCAGCTAGATGGATGACGGTTCGGGCGAAGGTTGGAACTTGGAACTTGGAATGGGGTAGCGTTCTGCAGCAGAACGTCACGTCACCGACGGGAAGACAGTGAATTTATATATAAAATGTCCTACCCACCTAGTTATACTTGTATATTGACCTACCTAGTTATTTAAATCAATATTTATTTTATTTTTCAAAATTCAATTAATATGCTATATGGTAACTTTTGATTGTGCAATGTGTCACAATCTAAACTAATTATAAACAAACAATCCTAATAGATGGTGGAGATCATATTTCACCAAAAAAAAAAATCATTCAAAAATTCTCATAATGCCATGTGTCAAATTTGACGAACCAATGAAAAATGATAATAATAATTGTAAACTAATTGCATTATAATTATACAAAATTTGTTTTTACATATTTGTAATTGAGTTGCATATGTATACAACTTCACATACAATGAGTTCTATTCATTAAAACTCAACGCAACTTGTTCAATAGCAATCACCTCGTAAAAATATAATGAATTACAATGAGTTACAAATGATTATTTTATCTCAAAAACTCAATTACAAAGCTAATTGCAAATCACCCTATTTTTTCATAGTGCATCAACATGAATATAAAAAAAACCAAATTAACAAGTGACTTTTCATGTCCATGATATTTATATTAATTCAAATTAAATTTATCATTGACATAAATAATGATGAACTATTGAAAACCATATCAAAACATTAAAATTGCTTTAATTGGTTGAAATCAAACTTTTTTTTCCATATTCCACACTCGCCTCCAAGCCTCCAACAAAGGAAAGACCCACATTCCACACCATCCTCCATTCTCCCCAAAAGAAATAATAAGCTTATCTATTGGTGTCAACTAGCTAATTCATATCATTGGTTGCCAAAATTTTGATTGGCCCATTGCTAAAAAAAGATGAAACTTTGAAGGCTACCAAAAATAAACGATTCTATGGAAAGATGGAGTGCCTCTTCCTTTGGCCCACATATTATTATAGGTGAGAAGGCGAGGACTTTGGGCAAAAGATAATGGGATTAAACCAAGGTGCTATTGGGAACCTGATGGGAACCTGTTGTGAACTTGAAGGGAACATGTTCGGACCCCGCCCCTGTTTTACAATTACAAGTTATATACATGGAAGCTGAACCATGACCAAACATATTGGAAATTTGATGGGAACACATTGGGAACAGAAGTTATTAAAAAAAAAAACCCCCCTCCTCAACCCCCTTCTCATCATTGGTGGCATGAAAGTTTTATTTACAAACGGTTTTGTCACCATTTTCAACCTGGACTGAATAAAAATTTAAACCCATTTTAAACTTTGGGGGGGGGGCGTGGTATTTATTTTATTGAATATGATAAATCTTTTGATGTGGTAAATACTCATAGAGGCCCAAATAAGGGGTATGGATGGAGATGCTCTAAATTAACGTTCCCTTTGCTGACTCCTTTTGGGTTCATTTGGACGTCGTTTCCCCATTGTGCAGTCAGCTCCGTCCGTCCGTCCGTCCGTCCGTCCGACGTCGCTGTTTGGGAGGAAGAAGAAAGGGAATGGAAAGGAAGAGCGAGCAAGCAGAAGGGCTAGGGATGCGTTGCGTTGGGTTGGGTTGGGTTACATGCGAAGGAAAATCGGCAGCCAGCGAGAATGAGCGGGAGCGAGCGAGCGCAGAGCTCTGTGAAGGTGGAGGCGGAATCGGCGCCACAAGCAGTGGCACCTTCGTCTTCGTCGTGTCGGAAGAAGAAGTCGGAGAGTACAACGTTCTTCGGCGACGTGTTGGACCATATCGATGAGTTCGTACACGCCTCTATGGAGGAGCACAAGTCATGTCTCAAGAAGACTCTCAACAAGGTGATGTCGGCTGTCTGTCTGTTTGTCTGTCTGTGTGTGTGTCCTGTAATTTTCGCGATTGCAACTTTTTTGCATGCGGAAGGGCGGGAGCGAGAGGGTTCATATTGTGATTTTTGCAAACGCAAAAATCATCGGTTTTTCTTTCTTGTTTTGCTTTCTTTTTCTTTTTCGTTTCCAGATTTCTGATGATGCCTTCTTTTTTATTATAGTTTTTTTTTCCTCGCTAGTCGTAAGTGCCGATTTCTTAAATTTAATTGTAGTCTGAACGTGGTGCTTATCATCTTATAGTCTTATTGTTTGTGGAGGAGAAAGTTTTATGTATTTTGGTCCTGTAACGAAGGAGAATCTTTGGACGATTGTTGCTAGTGCCAGAGGAGGGAAGGATTGCTCCTCCTCAAAATTTCCTCTCACATGCAACAATCTATTCCTAATTTTTTATCTGGGCAACAACTGTCTGTGGCAGCAAGCATGGTTGACAACATCTCTTGAAAATAGATGAGACTAATGTTCTTTTTTTTTTTCTTTTTTTTAAAATTCTTCCCCAGCATCTTTATGGCAACCTCCATTTTATTTTGATCTTTTTAAAAATTCTTTCACCTCCTGATATCTTGTTGCAGTTTATGGCAATTGATGTTTTGGTTCCAACTAGATTTGTGCTGATGGATGGAAGGAGCTGACCTTTTTACTGTGCATGAAGCAGATGTTTGGAATGTCAAAAGCAGTGGGCACTGGAGCTGGGACTACAAACACATCAGCTCCAGTCGAAAATTCAATGTCAAGGCCAGCAACATCTGATTAGGATTGTTGATTAGGGTTTTTGAGGAATTTTCAGGGACTCTTATGAGCCCAGTGTCCAGATATAGTGGTCAGAGTTGTGGAGTTCAGAGAAGTAAAATCCCAAGTAAGCTTTTGTAGCGGTCAAGGGGGTGGTTGTCTGCCAGGATTGTTAATAAAGGGTTGTTGATGAACATGCAGGGACTCTCATAAGCACACTTTCCAGAGGTAATAGTCAGAGTTGATGAGTTCAGAGAAATAATAATTGAAGTTAGCTTTTGAAGCAGTTGGGTGAAACGGTCTTCTGCTGCAGCACAGATAGTCAATAAATTCGGTATTGTATATCAGAGACTATAGTCAGGAGATATCATCAGGATATCCAATTTTGTGTGTCCATATTGAGCACATGTGTGCTCATCCATGAAAGGTTTTTGGTGCATAAGTTATGTTCTTATTTCATATGATTTCTTGTCCTGAGAGCTGGCAAGCTCTCTTGGGTTTGTCCATGTCACCTGGGGTTCATGTGAAAATTTGTTTGTTTGTTGATGTGCTGAGTCTTTGGAAAGGTGTGGACAACTTGTTGATTGAGCAATTGTCTTTTAACTAGTTCTGTGTTCTACTCTGAAACTGGTATGTTCCACCAAGCAATTTCTTTGTTCAGAAATCATGCTGCAGTTGTCATGTGCATTTATGGCACACACACATCAGTGCAAACTTGGAAATTATGAACAATCTGGTGGCTAGAAATGGTCATTCGCCATGTTTTGTGCTTTGAAGTTTATGGGAAAGCTCTCCCTGCTAATGAACTTGGGATGCAGTAAGAACTCAGGAACAGGGTACTGCATTTTGGCCTGAAAGGTGTGTGTTTTGGGTGTGCAACAAAAGAAATTGGCTGGACTTGCAGTTTCTGAAGTGGAGCGACCCAGGAGCAGCATGATATACAGATGAGGTACTCTGTGCATGAGAATTTAGAATACAGGGCAACAAAACACCCTAATCAAAATTCTCAAGAGATTTCCATCTGTAAAGAAGCTAATTCATTGTTTGTTTGTTTGGCAAACATTCATGAATCCTCTTACAATATTACCAGGCAGCCTTGTTTTGGTCTCTTGCAGAATGTGGAGTGATTATCTGAAGTCAAGTGTTCTTTCTGCATTATGTGTACTTATTATGCCTTCCAAATTATATTCCTTAGTGTAATTATTGCCTGAAATGCAAAGCTTGAATTTTATGAGTTTTTTCTGTGTTAGGACTTCCGTCATCCTGTTTGTGTGGATGTGGAACATGCCTGGAAGGAAGCCTTTCTGAATATGGAGTAGTGCTCTGAGAGGATCTGTATTGTGCAAGAGTTATGGGTTCCTCAAACTTAAATGCAATCAAGAAAACAAGTTCTCTCCTTCAGCAAATTTATTGTGCAAATTTATTTAATGCAGTAGAGGTACTGGAGTTGGGACTTTGAGCATGTCGTTTGCGAACTCATATGACAACTCAGTTTCAGAGGAAAACTTCACAGGATGATACATTGTGGAAATCTTCCTCAAGGAATGAGAAAAGTCCCATACATTCTGGAAATCTTTCTCAGGAATGTCACATTGTCAAGGACTTCAATTCATAAAAATCAATCTTGGACTATGTTTTTCTTTTGTATTATTTCATCAGTTTTGGAATGACAAATGAATTCTTCATGTTGAAATAAATACAAATATTAGTTCAATTTAAAAATTTGGTGCACGATTTAATGTTCTTAAAATTCCTAAAAGATAGATTTTAAGGTTGGTGACACCAACTATGATGTGGTCTCAGAAGAATCAATTTGACTATTACATTTATGTAAATTGCATCAAATTTAAACCATAAACATAAATTGTTTTTAAATATCAAATTTCATGAAAAGTATAGTGTACAAACTTTTCATATTCTTAATATTTTTTTTGAAAAATGAAAATTCTGAATAAATTATACTTGGAAACATAATCATGAGTAAATGAGTAATTATTTATTGTGTTATGAAGCACACATAAAACATCTAAATGTAAACTAGTTGTACATTAAAAATGTGTGAAGCTTCCAAATAATTCTAAGTGCACATAGATTAAGTTGCACATGTCACATAGTTAAAATTGGTTAAAGCAATTTTCTTTGTATTTTTAGGATTGTAAAGTAAGGACCAATGGTTAGTGTGGGGTTGTGAATGTAATTTCTCCTATTCTTATTTTAATTTTTATCACTAATAATATCTTAAATCATTTGAAGATTGATTCAACAACCTTCATATCAAATATAATTTATAGTTTTCACTTGTTTGTGAATATTGTTTTTGGCTTGTGCTTATCACCTAACTCACCATTGAGGTAGTTGGTACATGACATTTGGGTGACAAAATTTGGCCATGTTTTCAATGATTGCAAACTACCACATATGTTTGGCATTAATTGATTCTAGAAAGGGTCAAGTGGGGAAAAAAAAAAAAGCTTGAGCATATTCCTAAAATTTAAGGAATTGAAATCAAGAGCTTCCCCATGTAGGTAGTAATAATCCAAACCATTGAAATGTCTAGGTAGCACACTAAACAAATAGGAGATTTGATATATTTATTGATTATTGTTGAAATTCTAGGATATTTAGATTGGGGCTATTGGACACTCCCCCTCCCCCCACTTCTTCTTTGTTTTCAAAAATTAATTATTTCAGCAAAGATTTGTCAATTGGTGCAAACACAATAAAAGGAACCATAAGGTGTGTGGACATTGTAATTTTGTATATTTGAAAATTCACAAGGAGAGGATAATAATTTGGATTGTCTAATTTTTTTTCTTTTTAGATTCTACTACTAGGTTTCAATGTTCAAAACTTGATGCAAATTGATATGTTTCAAGAGTCTTTTTTCATGTTCAAAACAATTGTGGACATTTTTTTTCTTAAATGTCTTTTTTTCATTATCTAGTGTGCACCATTCCTTTTCAAAATTGGAAAGGGTTTTAATATTGATGATTTAGAAAGCAAAAGCACCTGAAATTGGTGAAATTCATTTAAAAACACATTTGAACACATTTGTTTCAAACATGTTTTTGACTTTAAAAGTTATGAATTTAAAAAATGTGTCTTTAACAAAAAGTTAATCATTTTTATGTTTTTCAAAGCATGTCTGCATAACATAAATGTTATAAACCAAGATGTAATTTAAGAAAGTAATTATATCTACCACATTGTTGTAAACTAGGTTTGAAAAGGAAAAATATGTTGAAAAAATGCATGCACTTATGTTGTGATTGTTTTAGCATTTTCTTTTTGCACAAAGTCTAGAAGCAACATTGTAAATTGACATAAAGAATTTTTAGTCGCTTCAAAACTTAAGTCGTAAGTTTTTAAGATGGTATGCAAAACCATTCAGAATGTTAGAAAAGAAGCCTCTTGAGATTTATAAGTTCAAGTTGTTGGAAAATCTTGAAGTTCATCCCATATTTCATGTCTTTTTTTTGAAGTGAGTTGCATTTTATGCTTCAAGGTTTGATTGAGAACACAAGTCAAGACCTCTTCTAAATCTCATTGATAATGAGCTAGACTTTGAGGTGGAGGTTGTGTTCAAATCAACGCAATTGCAAGGGCATGAACAAGATTGTTTTGTTAAGTGGAAATATTATCATCCCATAGAGGGTTATTTAGCAAACAAATCCAATATGGATCTTGCCCACTTGAAGCCATAGAAATTTCCACAAGATACCAAAAAGAAAGGAAACCATAGTTGTGATGAGGACAATTTTTTTTTAATGGTAGACAAGTTAGCATTATCCAAAGGCATTGTACCAAATTGAATTGCATGTAAAGTTAACTAAGAACTTTCAAAAAAAAATTGTGATGATATTTTGAATGCGTGTTAAAACAAGGGTTGTAGAAATGTCATTGTATGAATTGAATTGTTTTTATAAAGAAATCATTGTTTGTATATTTAAAGAAACATTTGAGTTTAAAAGACATTTTTTACTATACTATGAAATAATGGCATATTTTGAATATATTTTAAGTATATCCTACAATATACTAGGCATATTATAAGTATATTTTTGTAATGAATTATAGGTACATTATTTACATTTAAATGAGTTTTTTAAAAAGTTATTCTCAATAAGTTGCACCTTATATGTTTTGCATACTTTTCAATTAAAATGGAAGTGACCTTCCCATGACTATTTTGCAAATGTCTAAACCAAAATTAGGTTTTTCTTTCAAGACTAGGAAAAAGTTTAGTATTAAGATAAAAGGCAAGCAAGGTGAGTGTGCAATGCCACATGCATGTTTGAAAGTGCACCCTAAAGGGTTGGTTTGTAGTGATGGCCAATGTGTGAAATTGTGACCCTAATCACATACTATAATCGCATAGTTTGAAATTAAAGTTTAGCAACACATCGATGTCATTCCTTGTACCTTGATGAGCAAAATCTTTTAGTAGGTTCAATTGTTGTGATCAAATTATTAATCACGTGTGGATGGTCTATTTCTTCCATTTCAAAGTCAAATGAAATCTACACGAGAAGAAAATAGACTTCCAAGAAACAATATATGCAAATTGTCACAAGAGGTAGAAGAGGAGAAGTAAGAATTGCAAAGAATAGTGGATTATATGTTATATTTCCAAAGACTACTAAATAAATACAAGTATGTGGATCCATCGGAAACCCAAAAATGGTCACATTAACAAAAGATGGAACTAGCTAATTTGTAACATTAACTTAGAACGTAACTCAACAATGGTAGTTGATTCCTTTATTTTCAGTAAATATTTAATCTCTAATTCTAAATTACTTCATGTATTTTTAAAATTCCTTCTACAATTAGCTAATTATCAAGAACCTTCTAAAAAGCTTCTAAAAGTTTCTACAAGTTTCTAGAATGATTTGGTACCATCTAATCTAACATTCCCACTTGGTATCAAATCCCAAGTCGTCAAAGACCCATCCTTTCCATGCATTGATTATGCTTTGATCCAGGGATCCCCTTGATCAACAAATCAACATTTATTGCATTAATGTTGCAATACTCAAACATGACTTTACTTGTGTTAACCAATTTTCTAACATAATGGTGGCGTATGTCAATATGATTCAAACTACTATGATGGATTGGATTTTTAGTGAGGGAAATACTTCTTGGTTGTTTGTAAGAATTGGCATTGGTTCCTTCTAATGAAAACCAAGTTTAGCAAGGAATGTCCTTAACCACATAACTTCCTAGGTCATTTGAAAGGCTAATGTGTACTTTAATTTTATGGTTGAAAGCACCACCATTGGTTGTTTCTTGCTAGACCAACTAATAGCTTTTAGTTTGATTCATTGGTTTTTTAATACCTCACTCCACCTCTTGGTTATGTGTAGGTTGAACATGTGTATCCATGACAGAATGTCATCAACATTGTCTCCAAATATTGGTAAATCAACTATGATTTCCCTTTTTAAACGATTATCATTCATATGATGGAATTCATGGACAAGGCCTTTAGTGTGGTCAAATGGTTCATTTAAGTTGTGATCAAAATAAATTTTGGTTGTTGCATCAACCTATCTCCCACTATTCCCAAAATGCTTGATTGTTAGGTTGAACCATCTCCCATTTCTCTTATAATGTTGGTATGTTTTGAAATATCTCCCATTACCAGTGGAGTCTTCCCATGTGCATGGTCAACAAATGTTACAATTTCGTTGAGGATCACATCATGATTAAGAATCAACTTTCCTACAACAATGTTGATTAGTTTATATGGCTTGGAATTTGTATTATAACCCACAAAAATACATTGGGTACTTCTAGGCTCAAGTTTTGTCCATGTGTCAATTCCAATTTGAACGCATATGCAAAGCAACCAAAGACCTTCAAATGTTTCACTGTTGGTTTTCTTCCACTCCATAATTCTTTTGACGTCACATTTTGTATTGCCTTGTGAGCAAATTTAGCATGAGGTGAACTGTTGTGTTCACTGCTTCTACCCAATGCTTCACCGACACATGTTCATGATAAAAAAATGCATCAAGTTGCTTCAATAACAATTTGGTTGAACCTTTTTGCCACATTGTTCTATTGTAAGGTGTATAAAATTGGAAAATTAATGTTAGATCCCATGATCTACAATAAAAGATTTGAAAGCTTTTGATGTGAACTCACCACCATTATCATTCTCAAAACTTTTATTTTATCCCCACTTTGACTTTCTACAAATGCCTTGAACTTTTGAAACTTTGTAAAAGATTCACCTTTATTCTTCAAAAAATAACAAAATGTTTTTCTAAATGTTAATGAAGGTTTAAAAAGATTTGGCCCCACCAGAAGATGGTATCTTGGCTAATCCCCAAACATCAAAATGCACCAAACCTTGCAACTTGCTAGCCCTTGAAGCTCTTGAAGTTGAAAAAGGTTTTCTATGTTGTTTACCAAACACATAACCTTTGCAAAAATTCAATTTCTTTTGGGATCTAAAAGTAAGCCCTTCCACCAAATTCTTTTGCACAAGTAGCTTCATGTCCTCAACTCCTAACTATCCAAGCCGTTGGTGCCATAAATTGATGCATTAATAGAAAAACCCTCTTTTACAATTTTGTCTCCAACTACATTTGAATTAAAAAACATAATTAAAAGCAACAAATGTAATTACAAAGTATTTTTTACAACTAAGAAACGTTTTTTTCAATTATAAACCAAAAAAAACGAAAATTATAAGTCGAAAAGGACATTCTAGTTGAAAAGGTCAACCACATGTGAACACCACAATAATAACCATTACTTACCATTTCAATTGCAAACCACATACCACTATAATCGATTTATTTTTTAAATTGTTTTCGCCTAGTGGATGAATTTCATTTGCTAATTGGGCATGATGTCATCCAAAAATTCAATTGTTATTTTGACTAGGTTGCAACTATGTAAGTTGAATGTTTGACCAATGGTTTGGTGGCACATGGCACATTCACAAAAATTGGGGTCAACAAATAATCAAATGACATGTGGTACACCCACATTCATAGGCTAGGCCATGTGGTGCTTGAACATTGGCCACCTAGCCTAAACATGGGCTAATTAGGTCTAGACCTAGAAACTTAAGTTAAGCCTAAATATAGGCCATTTAATTTAGGCTTAAACTAGGGCTAAACCTAGGCACTTACATTAGGCTTAAACCTAGGCCACATGACACTTAACAAATGAAATCTTATTTGATTTTGGTTTTTCATTTTAGGGTTGAGCTTTTTTTATTGGCTCATCTCAAATGGGTATTACATTTTCATGATTATTGTGTCTTTCCAATAATCCTAATGCATTTTTTTATATGTTTGGATTTCTAGAATGGAACCCAAACAATATGGGATAAACATTTTTGTTGTAACCTAGTTGTAATTTAGTTGCAACCTAATTACAAACTAGTTTAAGTTTAATTAGGCCTAGAGCTAAACTAATAATCTACTTAACCTAAGTCTAACTAGCTACATTAAACATGTATTTAATTAATTATGGATTAAGTTGTCAATTCTAACTTAATAGTTGAGATCAAATTTGAAACAAAACATTGTTAACATTTTTTTGGATCATCTAATGAGGCAAAACATTATTAATATTTGTTGTTGCATCATTTAGTGGCCCCCAAGTGAAAGTTTCTTTTTGATTTTTCAACTTCTAAATGGTCAATTGTTAATTATGGACTTTTCAAAAGTCCCGAATTAACTAAATACACTTATATTAATGATTTAAAGTAATTATTTTTCAACCATTAAATTTTATAATAATATTGTAGTTAGTAGTTAGGTTAGCCTAGGTATATAACTATTATTATTCATATTGTTACCTAACATGTTATAACTATTATCAATTAATATAATAAATGCAAAGTAAAAAAAACAGATATATTTAAATATTTCTGTAAGTATAGTAATGTTCAAATAATAATAAGTTATGAAATTACATAATAATTTATTATATATCCTTACTAACCTATTATAATCATTCTTTTTATTTAATAATAAAATAATAGATATAGCTATTTTAAATTAAAATATTGGAACTAATAACCAACATTAGAATTCCCAAAAAATATTACTTATGTATCATTACTTGATATATTATAATAATAAAATGAATCTACATATAAATAATAAAATACATGTGTATTGAACATACACATTATTAAGTTGATTTAAATTTCATAATTTCATTAAATTTTATTTTGAAATTAAGTCGTAATATTTATATGCACAAAAAAATTCAACATATATAACCATTCATTTATACCCGAAAACATTACATGTAGCTTAATAATGAATGAATTTTTTTGTAATCTTATATATATATCAAGACATCATATGTATAAAAATGAATAAACATCAAAGTTCCAAAAACATATTAATTATGTATCAATACTTGATTTGTTGTAAATTTACATTTGTTTTACATATAAATACTAAATTTCATATATTGAACATAAATTATTAAAAATTTATATTTCAAAATTTCCTTAAACTTTATTTTGAAATGATAATTATAATATTTATGTGCACAAAATAATATTTGCATCATACATAATTATTCATTTACAGAAATAAAATTTGCATGTAGTTTAATGTTTATTGAAATTTTATCACAATTTTAAAAAAATATTACTTGATATCATGTGTATAAAAATGAATAAACATCAGAATTTCACAAAATCATTAATTATGTATCATTACTTGATATGTTGTAAATTAAAATTTGATCTACATAGAAATAATAAATTATATGCATTGAACATACACATTATCTTAAATTTATATTTCAAAAATTTCTTAAATTTTATTTTAAAATTTAAATTTACTATTTATATGCACACACAAAAATTGCATCATACATTATTACTAACATATATTTTAGATTTTCCTTAAAATTGATTTTGAAATAAAAATTTAATTTATATGCACAAAAAATAATTATTCATTTATATAAATAAAATTTAAATAAAATTTAAAGTTATCATAATTTTAAATATGTATCAAAATATTATATGTATAAAATTGAAATGGTTTATTAGTTGTCTAACTTAGTTGAAAGAAATAGTTGCTACAAAGTTACAAACAAAATTACATTTCATCCATCCTTTAAAACATTTTATTATCCATATATTTGTGTTGATGGTGTCACCAAAATAGTTGAACATGTTGAGATTCAAGCTCAACTAGTTAGGTTTCATTAGTTATTAGAATAGGAAAGTGACTAGGTTATTTTCACAAGGTTGAATTACTTTCTTTACTTCTATTAGTTTGGTTATTTGTGGTTTGGTTTTTTAGTTAAATACCTTGGTGTTAATGATTTGGCTTTCTTTTCTTCATTGCATAAGTTTGTGTATTTCATGTGATAAGAACTTTAAAGAGTTCTTGATGTTATGTTCCATGTTGTGAGCATCATGTTTTAGTTTCCTTTCAATAAAGTTTATGTTTGCATTTGACTAGGTTTCCTATTTGTTAACATGGTATCAAAACTTAGGTTGTTTGATGAGAAAGTTGAAAAAAATTTAGAACAAAAAAATCTTTATAACTAAAGCTTAAAAGTATATAGTAATATCATAGGAGTTTGTCAAATGTAAAAGAGAAATGGGGAAAGGAAATAATGTACATAGAATGAAAATAAAAGAAAAGAGATGAAAGGAGATCAACACATCAAAGGTTGTGGAAGTTAGATCTTTCAATCTAGATTTAGGTCTACTATGAAAATATCCTAAAATGAAACTTGGAGATTACAAAAGATTATAAGACGCTTCTCTTTTCAAAATTTCAAAATAAAAAGATGTGTTTTGTGAAAGTTATGAACTTTTGAAAGCTTTGTGTTAGATTTTTTTTCGAGTCACATATCTTTTGTTTGAGCATTTTTTTATTTGCAACTTTGGGATTTTATAGATAATAAAAGATTATATATGTGAGATAAATTTCATGTCATTTGGATATGTATTGAAAGAAATATCCAAGTATCTAAAGTTTCAGCCTTAGTTTTGAAGTCAAATTTTTTTGAAAGTGATAATTCTTTGTAATAATCATCAATAAAGCTTAAATTTTGAGTAGATATAGAAAACATATATTTAATGTGTCTTCTAAAATCTCAAGGAGTTTGGAGTTGTTGAAAGCAAGTTGTAAATCATTTTGTGTTTAAGTCCCAGTTTGAGGTGATTTTAAGGAAGTAGCAAGATCTTTCATTTCATGAAGGTAAATGGGCTGAAATTTTGAAAGATGTAATAAACATAGTTTTTCATGTTTCACCAAAATTTCAAATCGATACAAGGTCATATGTGAGCGATGTAGTTTTGCAAAATTGTTGTGACAAAAGTTTACATTGTGAGACATCAAAACAAAATTTGAAGTGGAGCAAATACAATTTGGGAGAACTTGAAGGAAGGAGTTTGAAGATTGTGAAGCGCAAATACATTATAAAGACCTTTATACAAAAGTTTGGTATGTAATCATGTACTTAGAACCATACAAAATATTATATGAAATACTTACATATATGTCACACCTATGTATAGTATAAAATTTTGTATAATATTTAATACATACATACATATGCAAGGTCCATCTTGTTTAACCTTAACCCTAACCCTAACCCTAACGTAGAAACCCAAGGAAAGAAATAAAATCATTTTTTTTTAAACAAATCATTTGTGAAACCCCAAGAAGACATTGAATGTTACCTTGAGAGATGGGAGACGGTCTTTCTCAAATTGTAATTGAAAAATTAGATAAGAACAATTTATAAGTGTGGAAATTTATGATTATGAATTTTTTGATGAGGAAAGGCTATTGGGAGTTCATAATTGGTGATGAAAAAGAACCTCTTCTCCCAGAAAACCCCACACAATAACAAATTCAAGCCAATAAAACTTGGCATTAAAAAGTTTAAAAAGTCTTATATTGATTTTCTATGACTGTGTTTAATTCCATAATTGTGTATATTTAAGATGCAAAATCACCCAAGCAAGCTTGGGATACATTGGTGAAGATGTATAACACCAATACATAAGCCTGTAAAATGCAACTTAAGCAAAAGTTGCATAATCTATAAAAAAACAAAATGAACATTAGTGATTATTCTACAAAGGTGAAAAATTGTGCAGATGCTCTCACATCTATAGGAGCCCTAGTAGATGATGAAGATCTAGTGGTCATGACCTTGAATGAACTTGGAATAGACTATAGCTGGTTCTGTCCTTCAATTGTTATTCAAGAAACATTTCCCAATTTCCAAGACTTAATAACCCTACTTATAAGTGAAAAGATGAAAATTGTTGGTATTTCATCCAATGGAGGATCACAAGAAAGTGCTTTTTATTTAAATATTAATATAAGTAGAGGTAGAAATGGTAAAACCTCATTTCGAAGTTGACACAAAAGCTCGCATGGTGTACATCATCAACATGAAGGCCAACTTCATGTAGGTGGACGAAGAAACTTTAGAAAAAGAAAAAGTCGTGGAGGTCATGGTGGAAGTCATCGAGGTTAACAACCAAATAGCGACTCAAATTACTCTTATTGTGGGAAACTTGGGAACATGGCAAGAACTATTATCAAAGGGAACATGATGCATGAAATGAAAAGTTACAACAAGGGAATTATGCATCAATTAGCAATCAAGGTGATGAGCAACTATTTACGATGCAGCACATGGCAAATTCAATGATAGGAAGTGTATCAGATAACAATGTTTAGTATGTGGATTATAGAACTTCAAACCACATGACTAATCATGGAGAATGGTTTAAAGACATAAAAGATTTGAAAACATTAGGGTTTGTGGAAATTGGTGATGACACTACACATCCCATCACACAAATTGGCAAGGTGCCATTGTCCATGCAAGATGGGCAAACAAAGTACTTGAAAGATGTATTTTATGTTCCAACCATAACAAAAAAATTAATCTCGATAGGCCAAATGGTGGAACAAGGTTTACAAGTGAGTTTCAACCCTAATGGATGTTTTGTGGAAGACATGAAAAACCAAGGCAAATTGATTGCAAAAGGGAAAAGGAATGGTAGAATGTTCACCTTGGATGTGAACGTTCATGAGGTGAATTCCATGTTATTCACACATGGAAAAGGAGTTGGAGACATTGGAATTTGGCACAAGCGGGTTGGCCATGTTAATCTCCAATGTCTTAAGTTGATGGAGAAACAAAATCTTGTTGGAGTTTTTCCCAAATTTGGAACAGAAAAGGTGATGTCAAAGTTTGTGAAACATGCCAATTAGGGAAACAAGTTAGGCATCCATTCCCAGCTCAAACAACTCATGTAAATTCCAAACCTTTGGAAATGATCCATTCAGATGTGTGGAGCATGAACACAAAATTCATTGGAGGATGAAAGTACTACGTGAATTTCATTGATGACCACACAAGGAAGGTGTGGGTTTATTCATGAAACACAAAGGTGAAGTGTTTCAACATTTTTTGAATTTCAAAACAATGGTGGAGAAAGAAAAAGGTGTGAGCATCAAATGCCTAAGGTCTGATGGAGGGGGAAAGTATTTTTCAAATGAAATTTGTGAATATTTGAAGGAACATGGAATTCAAAGGAAATATTCATGTAGTTCCTCACAACATAATGGAATTGCTAAAATGAAAAACAAATACATTACAAAAATAACACGTGCCATGTTGAATGAGAAGAATTTATCAAATTATTTTTGGGTTGAAGCAGTAGCAACTGTAGTCTATATCATGAATCGTTTAGTTCATGGCATGACACTCGAAGAAAAATTCATAAGAAAGAAACCAAATGTCTCACACCTCAGAGTGTTTTATTACATTGCATATGTGCATGTTCTTGATGAAAAGATATCAAAATTAGACCCAAAAGCTAATAAATGTATATTCATTGGATATTCCTTAAAACAAAAAAAGATATAAATGCTTAAACCCTTCCACTTGAAAGTTGCAAGTGAGTAGAAATGTTGTGTTGGATGATATGGTTAGTTGGTACTCACCACTAAAGATAGCAGAAGATGGAAAGGTTAGAAATGGTGATGTTTCATCAAATGTGGAACAAGAATCACAATTAACTAATGGACCACAAGAATATTCAATTAGTGGGTCCAATAGAGAAGATTAAGATCTTCAAACATTGTACATGGTAGTTCTCAAACATCATCTAAAAATTATCGTGTAAATGGTGTCAAGTGATTCAGAGAAGAATATGGGTGAAAAATCAAGAGTCCCTTCAGTTACTACTCCCGTAACTCGGATGGCCAAGAAAGCTTTGAAAACACTTGACAATAATAATGGAGTACAAATATCCACATGAGTCAAGTACCATGTACAAATACTCACATATGATGGCTTTGTAACTCATCATTATGCATACATGGTGAAAGTTATATAGGAGGTTGAACCCACCTATTATGAATAAGTGATTGGAAACCCTAAGTGGGACAATGCCGTGGATGAAGAAATGGTAGCGTTGGATGCTATTGCTACTTGGGAATTTATAGCTTTACTAAAGGACAAGAAAGCAATTGGGTGCAAATGGGTGTACAAAGTCAAACACAATGCAAATGGATCTGTGAAAAAATACAAAACAAGATTAATTATTAAAGGTTATGCCCAAACTTATGGCATAGACTATGAGGAGACCTACAGTCCAGTTACAAAAATGACAATTATGAGATCAATCATTGTTATGGTAGCAACAAAAAGATGGTCTTTACATCAAATGGATGTAAAAAATGTTTTTCTTAATAGAGAATTACAAGAATAAGTGTACATGGAACAACCACTAGGTTATGTGGACCAAACACATCATAATTTGGTTTATAAATTGAAAAAAACTTTGTACAACTTGAAGCAAACATTTAGAACTTGGTTAGACAAGATAAGTTGGTATCTTATCACAAATGGATTTCAAACATTCAATGCAGATCTTTCATTATATGTGAAAAAGACAGATCATGGGATTGTAATCGTAGTCATGTATGTTAATGACTTGATTATCATAGGAGATAGTGATGTAGACATTTCTGATTTGAAGAAACTTTTGAAGCAAAAGTTTGAGATGAAGGATTTGGGAGAGTTACGTTATTTCCTCGGCATTGAGGTAATCCAATCCCCTAAAAGGATATGGTTGCTACAAAGGCAATATGCCTTGAACAAATTATCCGAATATGGGATGACGGGTTGTAAACCCATTTTAATTACATGGGAGTAAAATGTGACGTTAAGTGCAGATGAAGGAGACCTTGTGGAGGATACCACTATGTACAAATGCATAGCGGGGAGTTTGATTTACATGACCATCACAAGGTCAAATTTGAATTATGTAGTTGGAGTGGTGAATCAATTCATGTAAACACCACGAAATCCACATTTGGATGTAGTGAGGTGCATATTGAGGTACATAAAACATACTTTGCAATGTGAAATTTTTTATGAAGCTAAAAGTCGTTACAAATACATGGATACATGGATGTTGATTGGGCTACCAATGTTTCAGATAGAAAATCAATTAGTGGTTTCATGTTTTCTTTTGGAAATGGTGTTGTTAGTTGGAGCAGTAAGAAATAACTAATAGTTGCATTATCAAACATGGAGGTAGAATATAAAGGCGCAACAATTGCTGCATGTGAAGTAGTTTGGTTACAAAAATTACATTCAGATTTGGGATAGTTAATGGATGCTCCTATTGTCATTTATTGTGATAACATTAGTAGCATATTACTTACTAACAACCCGGTCTATCAAGTTAAAACAAAGCACATTGAGGTGCACTACCACTTTATTAGAAAAAAAAATTTAACAAGAGAAATTAACCTTATTGTCAGTACTGAAGATCAAGTTGTTGACATTTTCACAAAGGCTTTAGGTATACACAAATTAAGGAAGTTTTTAAAAATGTTTAGTGTACTAGAAGTGGATTTGAGCTTGAAAGGGAGTGTTGAAAATTCAAGTTCAACTAGTTAGGTTTCATTAGTTATTAGAGTAGGAAAGTAACTAGGTTACCTTCACAAGGTTGAATTACTTTCTTTATTTATATTAGTTTAGTTATTTGTGGTTTGGTCTTTTAGTTAAATACCTTGGTGTTGATGGTTTGGCTCTTTTTTTTTCATTGCACAAGTTTGTGTATTTCATGTGACAAGAACCTTGAAAAGTTGTTGATATTATGTTCCATGTTGTGAGCATTATGTTTTAGTTTTCTTTCAATAAAGATTTGTGTTTACATTTGACTAAGTCTCCTATTTGTTAACAGAACAATGGTTAATGTTTTTGACGATGCACTAACTAAAAAAGCTTAGATGCCAAGAATATTCCCAAAATGGGCCCTTAGTTGAAACGTGTTTTACATTGTTTACCAATGTAATTAGGCATTCAACTTGAAGACATTGTTGATGTTAAGAATATTTGGCAAATGACCACCTAGTTGAAAAATGCTTTCAACTATATATCAATATAATAAATGAATTGACTTAATTAATGATTGCCACAATTTTAGTTTAAAATTTAAAAAATCCCGATTGTAATGTAGTTGCAAATGATGTGCAATTGAAAAAAAATAAGTTAGAAACGAGGGGTTTTTTTACTAGTGATACTACCACCTTCATGGGTTTTTACTAGAACATTTTTTACTTCATGCATGTTGAAGGTTGCAACTCGACCAATTTCCATGTAAGTTTGTTTTGCAATGACTACAATTGGGTGTTGATGTCATTAACATTCTTCCCTCTAAGCAACTTCGCATTACAATTTAGTTTGTAGAGGTAGTTTTCATGCAAACCAACTTGGACCACATTTTGATCCCTTTTGATGACACAATAAATTTTGCCAAACACAAGGACATAGCCTAACGAAGCTCCTTTATTCATCAAAAAGAGATTTTTAACAATCTTAAGAATGTACAAAACATTCTTGAAAACACTATCAAGTTTTTTATCTCCCATTGTCATAATGACTTCAATGTTTCCATGCCAATTGCTTCCAATGTCCTATCATCTCCTAGGTAAAATAACATGGGTGGAATTTTAATGTACCCTTTGAACTAATCCCTTTTGTGGGATAGGTGGACGAAAGCTCTTGAGTTGATGTACCAAGCATCATTGTCCAAAGTGCTTAACAAAGATGATGCAAATGTTTGACCACCATTGGGTACATCGTCCCTGCTTACATTATCTCCGACATCATTAACTTTTTTTGCCTTCCTATTTTTCATATCGGCTTTTCATTTTTTGCATTCATGAAACCCATTGACCACCATCGCCACAATAGTTGTAGACGTCATTGCTTTTATTTCGTCCCTTCTAGCCCACCTTAGGTGTCATGGTCAGTGTTGTTTCTCCACCAACTCGTGAAGTATTGAATTTTTCTTTCCTCATGAGCTCCTCATTGAAAAGCTTGGTATTCACACCCTACCACTTTTAGTCTTTAGGTTTGGATGACTCCAAGGAAGTAATCAATATTTAGTAGTTGTCTGGTAGGTTCATCAACATAACGATCATCTTGACCTCTTTTGGAATCATAGCTTTGATGGCGTTGAGTTCATTGGCCATCACACCAAGCTTGTTCAAATGATGCTCCATCATTTTGAGTGGATCCATTTGAAACATGAAAAATTTGCACACGAGGAATATCTTGTTTGCAAGCCTTTTGTCAACATGCCACTTTTGAAAAGCCTCCCAAATCCCCTTGGTAATTGTCTCTTTCTTGACACTCATGAATTGGTTGTTGGAAAGACCTTGGACAAGGAGGTTTAGAGCTTTTCTTTCCTTTCTCTCATAAACAAGAATTTTAACAACATGATTTGCTTTTGGCTTCACTTCTTCTCCACCAACCAATCCCCAAAGTTTTCTGGCTTTGAACAATGCCTCTATTTTGAATTTTCACAACATGAAATTTTTTCTCTCAAACTTCTCAACAACTCTGTATTGTGAGCCATAACTTGTGAATGATCCAAGGACCATTGCAAAGTTGAATGAAATCTACGCAAGAAGAAAATAAACTTGCAAAAAAAATATATACAAATAGTCACAAAAGGTAAAAGAGATGTAAGAATTGCAAATAACAATGGACTCTATGTTGCATTTCCAAAGATTAGTTTAAATACAAGCATGTGGATCCATGGAAAATCCAAAAATGGTCACATTAACAACAGAAGAAACTAGTTGATTTGTAGCATTAACTTAAAATGTAACTAAATGGTGGCAGTTGATTCCTTGTTTGTAGTAAATATTCAATCTTTAACTCTAAGTTACTTATTATATTTCTAGAATTCCTTTTACAATGAACTAGCTATTAGGAATCTTTTTAAAAACTTCTAAAAGCTTTTGGAAAAATTTAGAGTGATTTAGTACCGTTTGATCCAACATCACAAAGTAATGAAATGAATTGTGTCAAGGAATTTAGGTCAAGAGTAAGCTTGACTTGAATTTTCACTTAAGAGGGATTCAACGAATGGCATTCCAAGTGAAGATTTCATCAATTAAATTCCCTTAGGTCTTTTGATGAAACCATGGGAGACGGTTTCTAAGAAGCATTATGAAAAATCATGACATTGAAACCACATCGTTTTGCAACTAAAGCTCTAAAACAATTAATATACAACTATGTACTACAACTAGAATATAGATATATGGGCAATTAATAAATAAAATGTCATGTTAGAAAATCAAGGAATTGTACTATAGTTGCAACTTAGTTGCAAATGTATGTATCATACATATAGATGTAATTATCATGTTTGATTTTTTGGCAAGTTGCACTTTAGTTGCATATAACAACTAGTGTAAATGTAGCACCCAATCAATAATTATGTTTTAACCAATGTACAATTTTGACACATATAATCATGCCACATGTACGCATTTCCACTGCCCATTAGATACAACACTTGCAACTAGTTGTCAACTATGATTCCTATTGATACATCTTTTAAGATGTTAACATTAAAATCTCCCATAATGATAATTGGACAATGCATGAGAGAATGTCAAATTATAGTTTGAAGATTGTTTTGGAATATAAACATGAATGAATTTCATACACACATACAATATGTATTACTTTTTATGTATTAATATTAAAAGTTGTTGTTATATATTATGAACTATCACTATTTATTGTATTGAAAGAATTTAAGTGCATGTGTATGTCATACATTATCATTAACCCATGACTATCGTGGATTGAAATATATGAATACTTCAATGAATTTGTAAATTTGTGCACATTTGCATGATGTATTCTTATTTCTATAAGATATAAAATATGAGACATTTGAAGGTTATAATCATGATAGATGTTTTCGTAATGTTGGCATAAAGAAGTTGTATTCAAGGCTTGTATAATTACATGAAATTTTTTAAATTAAAGAATTAATGGTATTCAAGTTGCAATTGTTTTCAATCTATTCATTCTATATGTACTTTTGGATCCATATAGAAATTTTCATGTTGGAAGGGAGCTAACAAAAATAGTTTTTTTTGTTTGGATGTAAGATAATGTTGAATATATTAACCCATTTAAAAAATGTTACTGGGATCAAAAATCCATTCATTTAGTGATAATGATGGATGGTTCTTATTGTTGCAAGTTGAACTAAAGATTGAATCCTTGTTATGATAAATAATTGGGATGCACCAACTTTTATATCTTTAATGATAGGTTCAATTGGTCATGTCCATTTTGATTCAATGTTGTTATCGTAATAATGACTATATTTTTCATTTGTTTTGGACAAAATTGGGGCCTAGTAGATCTAGTTTGGGGTACTTTATAGATAATTTTAAATTGTGTGAAGTTTGATGTGGACATGCGAATAAAAAATTATTTGCATGTTACCAACTTCACATTGGACTTTACATAAATTCATTTGAAATTTTTGCACATTTTACAAATTTGAATTTGACATATGATTGTCACCCTATTGGATAAATTTCCTTGGATGAAATGTCGTCCACATATTGATGATGGATGTGACCCTGTTATGATTAAATGTTGTGGTAATAAATGGGGCAATTGCTAGATGTTATTGTGTGTATTAGAATTTGATAATAAGGATTGATTTCCAAGTTATAGATTTGAATATGTATACAAGTCAATTGATTATTGTGCAAAATGATTAAAATAACAAAAATTATAGACTTTTGAAGTTGTAATTATGAGATGTTCACAAGAAAAAATTAAGCTTTTGAACTTTGATTAAGGTTAATGGTTGGATCTTAAACTTGTTAGGGACTTGGAATTAATTGAACAATATAATGAAAAAAAAACTACAAATGTCTTTTGCATCAATTATTACATGAAAACATTGAGTTATGGACTTGTGTTTGGGGATAAGAATTAAATTTTTTCAAAAGTTCATAGCATATTGAAAGTAAGGTGGGTCAAATTAGAATTTTCCACATGCCTTACTTTATGACCTTTATATATATAAATTTTTCAATGAAAAAGTTTAAGACTAGTACCTTTATGCTTGTGTCATGTTGTGATGCAAGGTAAATATCTACAAAATGAACTTGTAAGGAAATTTTTGAGGTTAATTTTGGTCCACCCTAAAATCGCAATGACCCACCCCATTGATAAATGTCATAAAATGAAATGAAATAATGAACTTTGATGGATGAAAATAACCCATTTGAAGCTATAATCCATTATAAAAATACGGAATTATCACTTTGTAACATCATGAACTAGAAGTCATGATTTATACCAAAAATTAAATGATGTTAAGACATCATTGTTTTTATAAATATCATTATGCAAACAATATGATTTAATTGTTCCTTGGAGGTTAAAGGAGGGCCCAAAGGTAGGGTTATTTTGCATATATGTCCATTACCATAGGATCACAAATTAAGCTAAACTTGTTCATGCCATAACTAATATTAATGGCCATCCCACAAAAAATTCATGAAATTATTAACGATTGAGTGTTGTACAAATTGGTGATATTAAGTTTAATGCATGCAACTAATTGAACTAGTAGAGAAAATGAAGTTTGATGGAAGATGCAACCAAATGAAATGGATGTTGACTAACAAACATGTGGAATTGGAACAATATTTTCCATTGATGAAACTAACCCAATTTTGTGGAATGAATTATAATGGATGAATTGCTTCCATTGAGGAATCAATTTGTAAATGTTGTAGATTGGGTGGATGCATTTAATGGATGGATTTAACCAATTGCATAAAATGAACAATGAATGTGAACCGATGAAATAAAACTTGAGGGATAAAATAAAACATATGATGGATGAATGTGACATCATTATTTGTACCAGAAACTAATGGATGAGTGTTGTGAAAAATGGGTGGGATTGTTATTCAAAGGATGAAATCGTTGTAACCGGATCAAATTGATTTAAAGATGAATGTGATCCTATAGGATGAACTTCCACCATGGATAAATTGAATCCAAGTGTGACCCATTGCACAAATTTCATTGGATGAATTGTGATACAAAAATTGGTGGTTGAATGTGACCTAGTTGAATGAAATGAAGATCCTGAACGTTGTGGAGATGAATGGGAGGAATTCTGATAGATGAAATTGAACCAATTGGAGGAAGTGAATGTGATCACATTGACCTACCTTCAAGGATAGTTGAAGAACAAAATCTGGCAAGAGCCAATCAATTGCAAGCTGCTCAATTGAAGCATCAGATGAATGATGTAAGAGAAAGATCAGATCACAAAGAGCCTCTATTCAGGAATCATAAAAGGGAGTCCTCATGTAAGTGGTGCTAGGTATATCTTTTTTCAGTATAGTTCTTCTTCATGGAAACGAGAATGCTTTTGGCCAGCTCTTTGCAAAGCAGCTTGGCTTTGCTTATCAAAAGTCCATGCTAGTAAATGACATTTTGCATTGTTTGTCTTCTGCTCCACACGTGATGATCATTTTTGCTCACATTTCCTCACTGTGGCAACACAAACATTTCTGGGTTTGACAACTATTTTGCTGTGAACTTCTACTTGTTCACACACATGGGTGAGCAAGCACATTGTACCCTTGATGAGCATTAACTTTTGATCGAGGAAAAGAATTGTGGATGATGTGATATAGGAGTTTCCTTGATCTGTTATAAACAACATAACAGAATTCAAGTGAACCCAGACTATGAGCCTGAATTTGTTATGGTCAATAGAGTTATCTGTAAAGTCACCCTGTCTTTGGGCCTGCTTTCAACCCCTAACCCCTCTTTCAGTAGTATCTGCCAAGTAAGGAAATTTTATTAAATCTCAGTAAGAAATGCTGAAATTCAGCATTTAATGCACAAGGTTTGAGACTAATTATAGTCGTTATAGCAGTGGAAGCGCTTAGGAAAAAGAAAAGATAGGATGAAACCCAGTTTACCACCAAAATTGGTGGAAAACACTAGCCTCAGTTATTCTGTTTTGTAAAATTTTCATTCCCAGTTACACATTTGATGCCCTATTATGCCGAAACTGGCCATTCTCACCCCCACCCCACCCCCCTTCGCAAGACATTACTGATAACTCTTTAATGGCTTGTCAAAATCACTAGTTTCTATAAGGGCTTCTTCTCTTTTCATTTTCCTTTGTTTTCCCAATGTTGTGAACTGAATAAACCCTGTCTTGGGCGGGCATGTGCATACATATTACGAAACGGGCCCAGTCTACAGAGCAACATGTCGAGCCCTGAAGGATGAAACACTATTCTATCAAATGCTAACGAGTTCTACTAGGGCTTTTTTTTTTGTTGTTGTAAATGAACCTCAACTGGGTTTTAATCCAGTTTCACCTTGGTAACCCATACTGTAAGTAGTAAGGCCTCCATATAGGTAGATAGGTAAAAAAAAAGGTGATTTCTAGGTATGTGGATGGTCTATACATAGTTAAGGGCTGTTTTTACTACCTACCAACTAACTAACTAGGTGAGTAGTAAAGAAAAGCAACTGAGCTAACCAATCTGGTTATCCAGGAAACTGGAACCCGACTGAAAACTGTTTCCTGATCACATGGCATCATCCATCCATCCGTCTGTCCGTCCATCCGTCCATCCATCTTGGATGGTGGCAGTGCGCTGGTGGGTGCTGGTTCACTCTGGCCCTGTTCTAGAGCGTAACGAATGAATGTTCCCGACTCTTGACTCACAACCGAAGTGAAAGTGGCAGACCCAAAAGCAGAACCACCCGATGATGTCCTGTATGTCGAACGTGGGGAGAACAAAACCCTTTTAAAATATATAATACATATAAGACACCCGAAACCGGTTACTTGAAAAAAAGAAGAATTTGCCTTGCCCCCGTACATGTTGTCGATCTATCTTTCCCCCCCCCCCCTCTCCCCTCTCCCCTCTC
>Ga0116227_10005715_pt1 | contig 25946 bp, 20 predicted proteins | sample S1TSphgellanicum_FD_89693 | JGI IMG/M metagenome (GOLD analysis project Ga0116227, IMG submission 89693) | Host-associated microbial communities from peat moss isolated from Minnesota, USA - S1T2_Fb - Sphagnum magellanicum MG | ecosystem: Host-associated > Plants > Peat moss > Unclassified...
CTTGGACGGGCGGGTGGGAAGGTGTGGGTGTGGTGTTGGGTTGGGCGGGGGGGGGGGGGGGGGGGGGGGGGGGGGGGGGGGGGGGGGGGGGGGGGGGGGGGGGGGAGGTGGTGTTGGTAGGTACTAGCTGGGAGTTAGTATTACCTAGAAAGCACTGGCACTTTTTCTCTTTGTATTTTCAGCTTGCTCCCCAGCCTGAATCTTTCCTATTTGACTTTCACTAACTTCCCTCATATTTACTTTAGTTTTATGGAAACTTTTGAAATCCGGAAGGCCCAGTACAAGGCCATTCGGATTTTGGAAGGTCCAATTTTATGATTAGTCACTTCAAAAAAAATTAAAGTGTTAAGGTCCAAGGGAAGGTCCCTATGTGGGCCTTCCAGATTTTCAAGCTCCCTTGACCTACCAGCCTCAGGGATCTCAAATCCGAAAGTGTTAAGGTCCAGTGAAGAAATTATGCTTGAGGAACAACCTAAATATACAAAGAAAAAAATTGCCCAGTTTTTTATGGTTCAGGAGCAGCCCAAAAATAGAAAGGAGAAAAATGCCAATAAAAAAAGTGCCATGCTTTACGTATAGGAAAGGTCCCACTATGGGGGCCTTTCTAATTTTCAACCTCCCTCAGTCTACTGGTCTTGTAGATCTCAAATCCAGAAGGCCCCCATAGCGAGACCTTCCCTTGTGTAAAACAAGGATCCTTTTTTCTTGTTATTTTGAAGTGACTAATCATAAAACTGAACCTTCCGAAATCCAGAAGGCCCAATACAGGTTGTACTAGGCCTTCCAAATTTCAAAAGGTCAGGTAAAACTGAGGTAAGTGGAGGATCCATGTTGGGGTCTACCAAACCTAACATGGACAAAGTGCCAAGACCCATTGCTACAAAATCCTATTTTACAAAATCCAGATGACCATTATGATTTATCATTTAATTTATTAAACTTCGAGTTTTTGCAATCACATTAGATAGGAAGGAGGTAGTGTTGTAGTGTCCAATATGAGGGGATGGGGGAAACAAAAACAAATGTGAATGACAAAACTTTCTAGGTGTGATGGCAAAAAATAAGACTTAAAGAGAACATTCCATCACAGATTCCAAGTAAATTACACCATTTTCTTCAAAAACTTTGCAAATTTCACACAAAACAATTCATCAACTTTTGACTTGGGTAGGTAGTAGGCAAAAGCAGCTCCAGTGGTGCTGGGTATATGGCATTGCACAATAAACATGAATTGAAAACATTCAACCACATCTTTTTTGGTCAACAAAATGGTTTTGGGATAAGAATTTTCACTCAAGATACCAAGGCAAGCGAAAGGTTCAGTAGAGCACAATACATGTTGTTCATTGTTAAATAGGTGGTTGGTCCAAGTGGGTTGTTATCATTGGTTTACACCAGGCTTACCTTTGGGCTCACTAAGAACCATTTGTAGTGTCAGGTTTAGTCTAAGGGGTGTGGTTGGGGGAAGAAAAAAAATCAAACCTAGATTTGCTAAATACTCTTGTTGTACCATATGGAATGTTAGGCATGAAGCTTATAATCAAGTTAGACTATGTAGTTGTAATTGTGAAGCGACTTTCTATCCCCCTATTCCTAGTTCTATGAAATGACTATATTGGAAAGTACATATGCTATCGGTGAAAGAAAAATACAAAGTGTATTTTTAAATGTTAAATTGCGTTCGTAGTTGAAACCAAATAGTTTGCCTCCTATGCATCATTTATGATTTAGAATTGATAGATATATTTTTCAAGTTCAAACACTCCAAATCCTAGAATTTTATGTTAAATTGTCATTCATTTAAACCAATTTTTAAAGATTTAACACCATGTTCAACTTGGCAGCAAACTTCTAGTCACTTAAAATATTATTCCTATCACATATATTATTCAAATCCAGCTTTCCTTACTTCATTAAAAAATTAGCTACAAGGCGCATCTACCTACCAAATTCCAAACTTTGCACCCAAACCAGTAACAAATTGTGCTACCAAACCCAAGAAGGTTTTACAAAAGTAGAAAATTCAACTTGGTTATAGATCACCAATCATTTAAAATATTATTCCTATCACATATGTTATTCAAATCTTGTTTGTTTTTGCTCATTAGAAAGATAGCTACAAGGCGCATTCACCTATCAAATTCCAAGCTTTGCACCCAAACCAATAACAAGTTGTACTACCAAATCCTAAAGGGTTTTACAAAGGTAGAAAGTTCAACTTGGCAACAAACCACTAATCACTTAAAATATTATTCCTATCACATACACTATTCAAATCTAGCTTGCCTTAGTTCATTAGAAAGCTAGCTACAAGACACATCTACCTACCAAATTTTAAGTTCTGCACCCAAACTAGTAAGAAGTTATGCTACCAAACCCGAGAGGGTTTTACAAAGGTAGAAAGTTCAACTTGGCTACAAATCACTAGTCATTTAAAATATTATTCTTATCACATACACTATTCAAATCTAGCTTACCTTAGCTCATTAGAAAGTTAGCTACAAGGTGCATTTGCTTACCAAATTCCAAGCTTTACACCCAAATTAATAACAAGTTTTCGGGTTTGTGAAATTTCTTTAAGATTTCAAACTCCCAACACTATCCCTATTCACTTCTATTTTTCCAAAAGTATTATAATCATCCAATATATTTTTGCTTTTTCCACCATCTACTAAGACTAATCATTCTTTTCCTCCCAAAGGAAGTTGTAAGAACAAGTATTCTCAAGATTCAAATTGAAAATTATGTCCGAAAAAAAAACCTTAGATGATTCGAATTCTCCCTTTGAAAAGAAAAAGAAGGAGGGAGGTGAAAGAAGACCCCAACTTGGTGGCCAATGGAAGGTTCCAATGTTTAATGGCCAACAAAAAGCTTCAATGCTTAATGGCCCTTGGAAGGTTTCAATGCTTTGTGGCCAATGAAAGGAGGAGAAGCACCTTTTCACATGTTCTCACTTTCCCCTCAACAAATTTTACTTAAACTTTCATTTTTTTCCATTAATTTTAAGGATTTACTTTACCATGGTTCTAGGTCGTTATTCGTGCATTTCTTTCCTTTTCCTTGACCTATAAATTACAACCACGCATTTTGATGTAACAAATCCTCCACACATTCATTGCCAATTTGATTGAAGATTGAATATTTGTTTTCCTTTCCTTGAAATTATGGCGTCGTGTATGGCCACGTCTTATGGGCTTCAAGCTGCACAAATGAATGAAGAATTACCTCTGGAGTTATTTCTAAATTTAACATTGACACAACATCCTCGTGATGAAAATCCCGAACGGTGAAAGGTGTGCGTTCATCTTGAAGTTAAACCTTTTCGAACTTAATATTATCACATGTCTCCAAACACTCGCACCTTAGTGATTTTGTTACAAGTTGACCCCACTTCTGATGATGAACCTAAAACCACATGTGAAGGTTATTATGAAACTAAAGACATTTTTATCTTCGCATGGTCTTCAATTCTCGGCATTGGACATTATTGTTGGTTGCATAGTCTAATTCGTCAACTACCTCTTAATAACAAGGTGGACTACTTAGTTCGCACCATTCAACGCATCCTAAATTTCCTGTAATTATGAACTATCACTATGGCATAACCCGAGACTCAACATGTAATTATAGCTCCTTGTCGAATTTATCCATAGTTTGAATGAATATTTCATTCATTATGAAATTCATGTTACCATTGCCACCCTATCACATTATTTATTTAATCATTAAGTTGTCTCGAATTAAGCTTATGTTTATAAGGCTTGAAGATTGTTTTATCTTCATTGGACCTTTCATTGACACCCCCTCAACTACTTCACGAATCTCAAACATCCTTGTTACCCACTAAATAATATAATAAGACCAATGTTTTGCTAAACATTACGAATTTTGGTGTCTACTTCTAACCCCAACCCTCTAAAGATTTCTCACCCCTAATTACGCAATCAAAGTTCTAAAACTATGATTACTAGCTTTTTGTTGAAGAAAAAAACTAACCCAACACTTTACTCATCCATATTGTATTTCGGAAAAGAAAACAACCCTACATGCAACCATGCTCATTCATCATTCCTTATTTTAACATGAAGTTGTTAACAACCCTTAATAACCTTACCACACTCGAATATCCCTGATGCAACTCTTAAAAATTGATACTACTACACATGGCTATGTCGGTATGGCTCATAGTAATGTAGATACAATTGTCATCAACAATGGTTATGACTTGTCAATTCCATGACAATAATCATGAAAAGAATAATGGTTTATAATTTCATAATTATTTTCATTAATCAAATGCATCTTGACATATTAGTTTGAACTTTAGTTTTTTTTTATAATTTTTCCACAATAACATTATTTGATATTAGCATGTTATCCAATTCATAAAATAAATTATAATATGTCAAAAATAATTTAATATCATATGTCTTTATTTTGACGATTTAAGAATAATGGTACATAATTTCACTATAATTTTCATTACATAAATGCATCTTGACATATCAATTGTCAAAAAATTTATGCAATTCCAACTCTCTATAAATTTCCCATAATGATAGTATTCAAAATATTAAGATGTTTTCCTTGGTTCATAAAAATAATGTGCAAATATGTTTTTTATTTTCTTCACCTTGTATAACAAGGGACAATATCCATGTATTGTTAGAATTGACCCAAGGGCCCACCTAGGTGTTTTGGAAATCCATCCATATATTTATTTCCTTTATTTTTGTTATTAAATTCTTGGACAATTTAAAAAAAAAACATTATTGGGCATTTACTTGTGTGAATTGAAGAAGATTACAAATATTTTGAACCTAAATTAATACATATAAGGCATGTAAAAGATAACTTTAAAGTAAAAATAACATGACACAAATTCTTGAATTGGGATTTAAGTGTTTCTATGGCAGTGTACAAGTTCTTTTCCGTTTCAAAATACTAAAATGTTAATGGTTACCATGATTTCGCAAAAACTTAAATCAACATAGGTTTTTGTAGAATGGACTAACTAGAAGTTGTGGGCGGGTACCATGGTTTTGAAAAAACCTATTGACGCACTCCCAAGCTCCTTTATAGACTCAAATGTGAGTATAAGGTGAAAATAGCAAAAGGATAAGGAATTAGGGCACGTTCCCTGGTTCGCAGCATTTTTGGGGTAGAGGGGCATGTTGAGCTCCGGGATGGGGATTAGGAAGAGTGAGAAGCAATTCAATTACTCACACGGACCTACACAAACCAATCAACAAGTTGGTTAGTGCGTAATTAAAGCACTTTTGGTGCACGAACGAACCATGAACAAACACAAACTCACAAAATTCATCACGGCTTAGACTTGGGGGAAGCCATCACCTTCCCCTTATAATATTTTCTATGCCTGGCCACAAGACCAGCACCCAAAAGTCATTTTGTCTCGAGACTCCCAAATTGGAATCTCGAATTTTTTTAATTGAAATTCTTTCGACTTTGGAGGCCTAAAACTTTGTGTGCAAAACTCTGATTGAGTGGGGTGTAGAGAAAAGTTGTAGCCTTCATTGAGATCTTTCCAACGGTGTGTGGCACGCCACCTACACCTAAGGAAATCAAAGCGATTCCCGACATTTAGTGGTCACAAGTCAAATTGGCAATTTGACTCCTGGCCTTTCTTTTGGCCATAACTTATCTTTCAAGTGCCCAAATGGGTCATGCAAGCTCATTTTAAACATCTACGTTCCAAGAACTTTCCAATGATATAAAAAACTCTTCAGTCCAATGAGTTTTTTTCCCCTGTAATCACCTTTTAAAAATTTGAGAATCCATCGGGACTCCAACTCCCAAAGTGGGAGCTCACTTGGGAATGTGGGGGGTTCATTCCCTCGCACTTTCCTACACTCTCAAGAGCATGAAATGTGACTCCCGGGCTTCACTCTTAGCCCACACTTTTGCCAACCTTTACATTGGTTGCGAGCCCAAGGCTAGGGTTGCGACACCTATGTTTATGTAGGTTTTTGTAGAATGGACATAGTTAGATGCTATCAGCGGCTATAATGATTTCGTAAAACCTATGTCAATGTAAATTTTTGAAAAATGGACATAGCCAAAAGTTGTGGGTGGCTACCATGATTTGCAAAAACCTATGTTAGTGTAGGCTTTTAACAGAATGGATGTAGCCAAAAGTTATTGATGGTTGCCATGATTTTGCAAAAACCTATGTCACCATAAGTTTTTATAGAATGGACGTAACCACAAACTGTGGGTGGCTACCATGATTTCATAAAAACCTACATTAACATAGGTTTTTGTAACATGGATGTAACTAAAAGTTGTGGGTGGCTACCATGATTTTGCAAATAGTTACATCAATGTAGGTTTTTGTAAAATGTATGTAACTAGAAGTTATCGATGGCTACCATGATTTTGCAAAAACCTATGTCGACATAAGCTTTTTATAGAATGGATGTAGCCAAAAGTTGTCGATGACTACTATGATTTCACAAAAACCTATGTTGACGTAGGTTTTTGTAGAATGGACATAACCACGAGCTCTGGTGGCTACCATGATTTCACAAAAGCCTATGTTGGTGTAGGTTTTTGGAAAATCGACATAGCCAAAAGCTATGGGTGGTTACCATGATTTCGCAAAAGCCTATGTCAATGTAGGCTTTTACAAAATGGACATAGCCAAAAGTTGTCGATGGCTACCATGATTTTGCAAAAGCCTATGTTGAAATAGGATTTTGCCAAATTAACATAGCCCTAGGTTGTGGGTGGTTACCATGATTTCACAAAAACCTCTATTGACATAGGTTTTTGCAAAACTAACATAGCCAAAGTCATGGATGGCTATGTGAATTATGTAAAAACCTCCATCAATGAAGGTTTTTGAAAAAATATCATTGCCACCAACAATTTGCTACTACCTTGATTTTACAAATAAGACTTTTTATTTGGTCAAGTAGACATTGAATATTCAATTATTAGTATTTCACATCATTTTGGAGATTCCTTTGTCTGCATATTGTGTTCCTTGGCCACTTCAACACATGTTCATCAACTAATGAATTAATTTGAAATTTTTGATTTCAACAAATATAATATTCTCAAAGATTTACTTTCAAAACAACTCAATTTGCATATCTAGAATGGACTGAGGTATATGCAATTGCCTATTTGGAATAAACTATATTATGTGCCCTTCCTACATATAATAGGGGCTTTATATATGTCAACCTTCATTTGTTTTATTTCACTTTTGACATAGATTCAATTTCAATTTGCATTCAAATCAACTTCAATAGAGTTAATTTCCTTTGCAAATTTCAATCCATGGGGAACCCTTTCATCAACATTGACACTTCAATCAACCTTGGCACTTGAAATCAACATTCGTCCTTCAATTAAACTTGGGACTTCATATCAATATTGACATTTCAATTAGCCTTGGCACTTGAAATCAACATCAATCCTTCCAATCAAACTTGGGATTTCATATCGATATTGACACTCCAATCATGCTTGGCACTTGAAATCCACATTGGCCTTTCCAATCAAACTTGGGACTTCATATCAACAGTAACACCTCAAATCAACATCAGCCCTTCTTATCGAACCTAGAAGTTCATATGAACATTGACACTTCAAATCAGCCTTAGCACCTCATATGGACATTGGCCCTTCCAATCAAACTTGGGACTTCATATCAACATTGAAATCAACATTGGCGTTTCCACTCAAACTTCGGAACTTCATATCAACATTGACACTTCAAATCAGCCTTGGCACTTCTATGGACTTCATAATACCTTAACCACTTTAGATTGATTTTGGGTTTTTTGTCAACAAGGGACATCACACCCACTTCCAACATTTTTAATTGTTCATGCCACATTATGTCACTTTGAGAAATTCAAATTGGTTTGTCACACCTTGGGTTTTTAATGTCACTTCAAATATGTTTTATTATGAAGTTGTTCATTCCAATATTTTGGGAAGTTCTTTGCTTAGACATGTTTTTGAGGGTTAAAAGTTGTTGAAACATATAGGGGGTGAAAGGCGAGGGGATGGTTTTTAGCCATATTGCAAGGTTCAACCACATTTGGAGGGATTTCAAATGCTTTTGGATAGTTGAATGTAATGGTTTGCTATTCAAGGACAAAATATATGTAAGTGTTATACCATTCTCATAGATGCAATATATTTCCTTTCAATTGTTTTCCTCCATTCCTTGAACATGATCATGATGCACAGTACCCTAAAACATTGTCAAGACGTGGCAAGGCTTGATTTCTTTAGTGGATGTGTAAAGCAATGAAGGTTTACACCACTAAAAATTTAAGCAAAACAATGGCAATTTGTGTGTTGGGTATTGGAGGTGCAAAGGCTTTGAAGGCATGTTTTGATGTCGTTTTAAATGTTCTTCACCCATTTGCAACCTAGGTTCACCACAAATTGTAGCAATGTGAAAAGGTTTGTAACCCTAAAATCCTATCTTTTCATATATGTTGAACTAGTTTTTGTTCAAGCAATTTTTTTCTAATACCTTTGATGTGAACAACAAGCATGTTCAGATAACAAGGTATGACATAGGCTTGTCCTTGTTAGGATAGGGTATCTAAAGGTAAACTTTCAAGCTGACAACAATATGTGCATTGTGTTTTAGGGGTTCAAAGGCTAGGATTAAATCTTTTGATGTCATTCCAACTATTTATATTCCCAATTGTGACCAAGATTAACCATGCTTCAAAGGTATGCATTAAAGGTTTCTACTTCTATTTTTTATCACATTATCATGGTGAATACAAAAAAATTCATCACAATCATTTATGTTCTAATAATAATCTATCAATCTAATAATAATGGATTACATCCTAAATAGATTCCAAATAACACATTTGACTCGACAACATGGTGTGGATGTTCATATTTTCTTGTTGGCATACTAGTTTCTACTTGCTATACTAGTAAATCTTACTATATTTTTAAAAATCCATGTTATTGTTGTTGTCTAAATGGTGTCCCCATCATTGTTCCCTTCAAGTGTTTCATCATCTACGAACTTCTTCATAATTTCCCTTGTTTTCCTTGAGACTAGAAATGTGGTTTGACTTGGTATGCTTCCTATTGTGAAGGTTGTCATCACCGCTACCTCTTCCTCTACATATATTCGTAGTCCTTGCCTTTTTGGACTATCCTACATCTTTTTAAACAATTTTACAAGGGTTGGATATATGCCATGTGCAATTTCATCTATCAATAACATTACCTATTATATGTGTGTAAACCACCTATTGTATGTGTTTACATAATTGATGTGTTTTACTATTTGGGACTCACTTTCTCCCCCCGTCAGATACCATGTTTGATGTTGATCAGTCATCAATTTCTATGTTGATGGATGGGACAACTTCATCATTGTTTTCATCCTCAGGATGCATCCACTATTGCCATGGTTTTTGCTACGACTAGTGGGTCATCCATTGGTTTGGCCCTTGCTAAAAACATTATATCCAAAAGAAATTCATGGATGGCTATGTCCCCTTTCAACCCACATGTTGAACTCTTAGTTTCAAGTGTTACAAGAATACAAAAACCTACACACATGCGAATTTCCCCCTTAACAAAATTACATTGCCTTTCCTATACAATTTTGATATTAATTTGTATCCAAGTTCCATGGGATATTTATTGTTGTTATCAAGTCTAAAACTCTTCCACCAAGTGCATGCAGTAACATTCATTAAGTTCTTACATTATAACATGGGTTTTCTCCTTCCCCCCTTCCAAGGAATCCCTTCGCTTCTTTTTTTGAATGTTTCATCATTTATGACATTATATAAGACGTTAAAATTAACAGGGTTTATGTTTGGATCAATGTAGGTTATCGAATTGTCAATCAATTGAAAAGCTTGTTTTGGTTGTGTCCAACAAATAACCTTGAATAATAGTGCCTCCACATACCCCCACTCCTCATTAGCTTTTTCAAGTTTATGTGTTGAGGTCTTGATGTTTTCTTAAACATATATATATATATTACCTATGTTCCTAGAGGATGTAGAGGTATTGAATTGATCATTGTCCACCATGTGAATTCCCTATTGAACAAGGTCCTTCGCATGTGTTTTCGCTTCTCCATCTGGAGTTCACAATCCCAACCGATCATGAATAAAACTCCTACACCATTATAACCCCAAAGGTTGACCCTTGCAGCTATTGCTTCAAACCACTCTAGTGTTGCTTTTGCATTCCAACTAGGGCATGACTCAATTGGTAGATCGTGCACTTTGTACCCGTGTGGCACATCCACCATGATGAAATTGAAATGTGTTATCTCTTTCTTCCCTTTTCTCCCCTTAAGTTTTGGAGATGCAAGCTACATTCCCATTGATGTCCAATAGTTAGATTTCTCAGGGTATATTCAACTCAATTATGATCAATAGAATCAATTTTACTTGTTTTGCAAACTGGTAGCATGTTTGTAGTCCCTAAACTTGTCTACAATGGGCATTGTTTCACCTTTTTGCCTTATAGGTTTGGATCCAAGATTCAAGGATTAAAATCACATCCCACCATAAAATTATTCTACTTGTATTTGTCACTATAAAATAGCCTACAACATGCTTTGTTTTTTTTTACACTTGTTGCATTTGTCTTTTTGCCATCGCCACCACTTCTTGTTGATGTGCCCTTTGATCCTCCCCTTCATGCTTCCTTGGTGATCCCTCTAATTGATTTAGTAAAATTGTCTAAGCGACAATGAAATTTGGATCAAGATTTGTTGCATTGGACCTAAGAAGTTAAATGCATTATGGTGTGCATCCCCTATGGGTCGCAATCTCTTCTTGCTTTTGTTTGTCATTAAAATTGGGTTTGTAAGCACACTTTTTGAAGCTCTTAATATCTCTTCAGCTACAACAACATCCACTTGCGGCAAACCTAATGTCCCTTTAGTTGGATTTTATGTCTCCTCTTTACAATTCTCAAATCATGTCTTCTCTTCATTAGGAATTGTTGGGATAGGTAAGTCTAAATACCAACCCCCTGCTCATAGGTGAAGAAGACTCCACCCTTTCAATTGTAATTTGCTCCAAAATACAATATCCAGTTTTGCCCACAATAGGAACCAAGATGACAACATTTAAAGTCAATCTTAAAGGATCAATATTTTTTCTACAAGTCAAATTTGTTTCATTTTTGTGCATAAAACTTATCAATCGTAATTTTCATTGTATAAGTAGAACACCTTTCTTGTTTTTAGATCTTGGAGGTAAATTTGTACATGGCCAATTACGTGGTTGAAATTTGTTATCTTGTGAATGACATTTTTGCAATTGACAAGTTCCATGGAAGGATGTAACGTGCCTTGGAAACAATGTGAACTATAGTTGGCCAAAATTGTTGGATAAAACTGTGGAATGGCATGGCATTTGTACTACAAATGAGGATTATCAATTGGAAGGACTACCATTGAGGTATTCACAATTGAAATTTCAATTCAAAATATTGTAGAAACCTAATGTGTCAAGGGAGTGACACATTTTTTATTTTATTGTCTATAATGATGGACAACACGAAACATGTTCAAGAATCTAGTTGATATGAACCTATGCCAACATTTTTTGAACATTTATAAGCTAATTTCATCATAATTATTTACATCTATAGATGTTATTTACTAGTTCAATCCTATTAGTTTATTGTATGTAAAACATTTTGGAGCAAATGAAGTTGTTTGCTAGTGAATAACTCCAACATTACAATGCAAAGTCAATCTTATGAATGAATTTAAAATGTGTTTTCATGTTTAGTGTACTCATCTACCTCAAATTTCCCCCATTTTACCTAGAAATATTATGTTACAATTTTAACAATTGTAAAGTATAAAGTTTTTGGTCTAAATCATTTAGATTTTTCAAAGTAATGCAATGATTGTAGTAATAGAAGGTGAATCACTTAAAACATGTTTGATTCTCACTCATAATGTTCCAATTTGAATGCACATATACTTCAAAGCAAATGGATTAATTGGTGACTAAACATCCGTAAATGGTCGAATATCTAATCAATAATAAACAAAGAACATTTTAATATATCATTAAGATCTCCAACTATAATTGATATGGTTTTATGAAACAAAATGGATGGGAAAATTTTGAGCATTTAAAGCTTGAATTTGAATGATAGCAAAGATAGTTAATATCAAAAGAGGTGCGCAAACATGTTCCCAATGGCCCCATTAAATTGAGTTTAAAAACTCAAGAATAATATGTCTTGGAGGTTTCAAATTGTTGTAATTGTCAACTAATCTTGGGTCTCATTTCATGGACCACATGATCTTGTACCATGGTAATCACATGCATGGACATGTTAATGCCACATCACCAATATGTGGATTAATTATTTGACATGTTAATGCCACATCACTAGTACGTGGATTAATTATTTAACATGTCAGCACCATGTCAACAACTAATACATTAATTATTCAACATGTCAACACCACATCATTGCCATGTCAAATGTTATGATGTCATAACTAGGTCCACCCAAAAATGTGACAAAATTTGTGCACCCACACACCTTTGCACCCGAAATTTTGCACTCATGCACCCACAACCTCCACACTCCCAATAACCACTCTTGTGTAGGGGTCATTTATTATATGAAAGTGGTTATATGAGAATGCACCCACAACCTCCATACTCCCAATAACCACTCTCTAAATGCACATCTAGGTTTTATATAATGATATTTGTCACATAATCCCAAAACAATGTCCTCATGAATCTAAACATAATAAAAAAACCCAAAGGGGCATTAGATGTTAGCACTAACCATTCAAACACTATGAAAAATGATGTCCATGACAAATACACTAACTTATAACTAGAGTTCCAAAATAATAATATGCAACTATGCTAAAATTGTCCCATGGAAATTTGGGGAATTAATAAATAAATGTCATTTCAAAAAATCAAAAGTTGTACTGTAGTTGTAAATTGTTAACAAATAGGAGATCTACTCAAGTGCAAACATAAATCTTTATTGAAAGGAAACTATAACATGATGCTCACAACACGAAACATAACATCAAGAACTCTTCAAGGTTCTTGTCACATGAAATACACAAACTTGTGTAATGAAGAAAAGAGAGCAAAACCAACAACACCAAGGTATTTAACTAAAAGACCAAACCATAAATAACCACACTAATATAAGTAAAGAAAGTAACTTAACCTTGTGAAAGTAACCTAATTATTTTCCTACTCCAATAACAAATGAAACCTAACTAGTTGAACTTGAATTCTCAACACTCCCCCTCAAGCTCAAATCCATTTCTAGTACACCAGACATTTTTCTAAACTTCCTTAGCTTGTCTGTACCGAAAGCCTTTGTGAAAATGTCAACAACTTGAACTTCAATACTAACATGAATAAGGTTAATTTCACTTGCTAAAACTTTTGCTTTAATAAAGTGGTAGTGCACCTCAATGTGCTTTGTCCTAGCATGATAGATCGGGTTGTTAACAAGTAGTATGCTACTGATGTTATCACAATAAATGACAACAAGAGCATCCACTGACTGTCCCAATTTTGATAGTAGTTTTTGTAACCAAACTACTTCACATGCAACAATTGCTGCACCTCTATATTTTGCCTCCGTGCTTGATAGTGTAATTGTTGGTTGTTTCTTACTGTTCCAACTAACATCACCACTTCCAAAAGAAAACATGAAACCACTGGTCGATCTTCAATCTAAAACATTGCCAACCCAATCAGCATCCGTGTATCCATGTACTTGTAATTAGCTCTTGGCTTCATAAAAAATTCCATAATGTAATGTATGATTTATGTACCTTAATATGCGCTTCACTACATCCAAATGTGGTTTTTTGTGGTGTTTGCATGAATTGACTTACCACTCCAACTACATAACTCAAATCTAACCTTGTGATGGTCATGTAAATCAAACTCCCCATTATGCGTCTGTATTCTCCACAAAGTCTCCTTCATCTGCACTTAACTTCACATTTTGCTCCAATGGAATTGAAATGGGTTTGCAACCCGTCATCCCATATTTGAATAATTTGTTCAAAACATATTGCCTTTGTAATAACCATATCCCTTTAGGGGATTGGATTACTTCAATGCCGAGGAAGTAACACAACCCAAATTTTTCATTTCAAACTTTTGCTTCAAAAGCTTCTTCAAATCAGAGATGTCTACATCACTATCTCCTGTGATAATCAAGTCATCAACATAGATGACTATGACTACAATCCCATGATTTGTTTTTTTCACATATAATGAAAAATTTGCATTGGATGTTTGAAATCCACTTGTGACAAAATATTGACCTATCTTGTCTGACCAAGCTCTAAGTGCTTGCTTCAAGCGGTACAAAATTTTCTTCAACCTATAAACCAAATTAAGATGTGTTTGGTCCACATAACCTAGTGGTTGCTCCATGTACACTTCTTCATGTAAATCTCCATGAAGAAAAACATTATTTACATCCATTTGATGTAAAGACCATCTTTTTGCTGCTACCATAACAATAATTACTCCTACATTTATCATTTTGGCAACTGGACTATAGGTCTCCTCATAGTTTATGCCATAAGTTTGGGCATAACCTTTGGCAACCAATCTTGCTTTGTATTTGTTCACAGATCCATCTGCATTGTGTTTGATTTTGTACACCCATCTGCACCCAATTGCTTTCTTGTCCTCTATTAAAGCTACCAATTCCCAAGTAGCATTAGCATCCAAAGTTGCCATTTCTTCATCCATGGCATTATCCCATTTAGGGTTTCCAACCGATTGTTCAAAACAAGTGGGTTCAACCTCCTGTATAACTCTCAGCATGTATGCATAATGATGAGCTACAAAGCCACCATATGTGAGTATTTGTATAAGGTACTTGACTCGTGTGGATCTTCGTACTCCACTATTGTTGTCAGGTGTTTTCAAAACTTTCTTGGCCATCCGAGCTCCAGGAGTAATAATTGAAGTGATTCTTGATTCTTCATCCACAGTCTTCTCTAAATCACTTGACTCATCATCTACATGAGGATTTCTAGATGATGTTTGAGAACTACCATGTACAATGTTTGAAGATCTTAATCTTCCTTTCCATGGAGTGCTATTGGACCCACTAATTGAAGACTCTTCTGGTCCACTGATTAATTATGATTCTTGTTCCACATTTGATGAAACATCACCATTTCTAGCCTCTCCATCTTCTACTAACTTCAGTGGTGAGTACTAGCTAACCATCTCATCAAACACACAATCTCTACTCACTTGCAACTTTCGAGTGGAAAAATTGAAGCATCTATATCCTTTTTGTTTTAAGGAATATCCAATGAAAATACATTTCTTAGCTTTTGGGTCTAGTTTTGATCTCTTCTCATCTAGAACATGCACGTATGCAATGCAACCAAACACTCTAAGGTGTGAAACATCTGATTTCTTGCTTATGAATTTTTCTTCAGGTGTCATGCCATGAACTATTACTGTGGGTGTTCGATTCATGATATAGACTGCAATTGTTACCGCTTCAGCCCAAAAGTAATTTGGCAAATTCTTCTCATTCAACATGGCACGTGCTATTTGTATAATGTGCCTGTTTTTTCTTTTTAGCAACTCCATTTTATTGTGGGGAATAATTACATGAGTACTTCCTTTGAATTCCATCTTCCTTCAAATACTCACTGAATTCATTTGAAAAATACTTTCCCCCTCCATCGGACCTTAGGCACTTGATGCTCACACCCTTTTCCCTCTCCACCATTGCTTTGAAATTCAAAAAATGTTGAAACACTTCACCTTTGTGTTTCATGAAGTAAACCCACACCTTCCTTGTGTGGTCATCAATGAAACTCACGTAGTACTTGTATCTTCCAATGGATTATGTCTTCATGGTCCACACATCTAAATGGATCATTTCCAAAGGTTTAGAATTTACATGAGTTGTTCATGTTGGGAATGGATGTCTAACTTGCTTCCCCAATTGGCATGTTTCACAAACTTCTGACATCACCTCTTCTGTTTTAAATTTGGGAAGACTTCCAACAAGATTTTGTTTCTCCATCAATTTAAGACATTAGAGATTAACATGGCCAACCCGCTTATGCCAAATTCTAATGTCTCCAACTCCTTTTCCATGTGTGAATAACATGGAATTCACCTCAAGCATGTTCACATCCAAGGTGAACATTTGTCCATTCCTTTCTCCTTTTGCAATCAATTTGCCTTGGTTTTTCATGTCTTCCACAAAACATCCATTTGGGTTGAATGTCACTTGTAAACCTTACTCCACCATCTGGCCTACAGAGACCAAATTTTTTGTTATGGTTGGAACATGAAGTACATATTTCAAGTACTTTGTTTGCCCATCTTGCATGGACAATGGCACCTTGCCAATTTTTGTGATGGGATGTGTGGTGTCTTCACCAGTTTCCACAAACCCTGGTGTCTTCAAATCTTTTGCATCTCTAAACCATTCTCCATGACTAGTCATGTGGTTTGAAGCTCTAGAATCCACATACCAGACATTGTTGTCTCATACACCTCCTATCATTGAATTTGTCATGTGTTGCATCACAAACAGTTACTCATCACCTTGATTGTTAGTTGATGCATAATTCCTTTGTTGCAGCTTTCCATTTCGTGCATCATGCTCCCTTTGATAATAGTTCTTTGCCATGTGCCCAGGTTTTTTGCAGTAGTAGCAATTTGAGTCGTTATTTGGTTGTTGACCTCCACGACTTCTTCAACTTCCTCTTCTTCCAAAGTTTCCTCAGCCACCTCCATGAACTTGACCTTCATGTTGATGATGTCCACCATGCGAGTTTTCGTGTTGATTTCGAAATGAAGTTTTACCACCTCTACCTCTACCTCTACCTCTATTAGTATTTGAATAGAAAGTATTTTCTTGTGATCCTCCATTGGATGAAGTACCAACAACTTTCATTTCTTCACTTGTAAATAGTATTATTAAGTTTTGGAAATCGGGAAATGTTTTTCGAATTGCAATTGAAATACGAAATTGGCTATAATCTTTTCCAAGTCCATTTAAGATGACGGCCACTAAATCTTCATCATCTACAGGGGCTCCTATAGATGCAAGAACATCTACAAGGTTTTTCACCTTTGTAGAATAGTCACTGATGTTCATCTTGTTTTTCTGTAGATTATGCAACTCTTGCTTGAGCTACATTTTGCGAGCTTGTGTATTGGTGCTATACATCTTCGCTAATGTATCCTAAGCTTGCTTGGGTGATTTTGCATTTTGAATATGCACAATCATGGTATCGTACACACTCATAGAAAGCCAATACAAAACTTTCCTTGGTTTTTCATGCCAAGTTTTATTGGCTTGAATTTGTTGTTGTGTAGGGTTTTCTAGGAGAAGAGGTTCTTTCTCATCACCAGTTATGAATTCCCAGTAGCCTTTCCCCATCAAGAAATTCATAATCCTAAATTTTCCACACTTGGAAATTGTTCTTGTCTAGTTTTTCAATTACAATTTGAGAAAGATTGTCTGTCATCTCTCAAGGCACCATTCAATGTCTTCTTGGGGTCTCACAAATGATTTTAGTTCCTTCCTTGGGTTTTTAAGATTAAGGTTAGGGTTTTCCTTCCTTAAGTTTCTAGGATTAGGGTTAGGGTTAGGGTTAAACGAGATGGACCTTGCATATGTATGTATGTCTTGAGTATTATACAAAATTCTATACTATACATAAGTTTTACGTATATGTACATATTTCGTATAATATTTCGTATGGTATTAAGTATATGATTACATACCACACTTTTGTATGAAGGTTTTGATAATGTATTTGCACTTCCCAATTTTCAAACTCCTTCCTTCAAGTTCTCCCAAGTTGCATTTGCTCCACTTCAAAAAATTGTTTTGATGTCTTTTCAAAACAAACTTCCGTCATAGTAACTTTGCAAAGTTACACCGCTCACATATGACCTTGGATCGATCTGAAACTTTGGTGAAACACGAAAAACTATGCCTACTACCTTCTTTCAAAATTTCAACTCATTTAACTTCATAAAATGAGAGATCTTGCTACTTCCTTGAAGTCACCTCAAACTGGGACTTGAACACAAAATGACTTACAACTCGCTCTTTGCAACTCCAAACTCCTTGAGATTTTGGGAGACACACTAGATATATGTTTTCTATATTTTTTCAAATTTTTAGCTCTATTGATGATGACCACAAAGAGTTATCATTTTCAAAAGAAATTGACTTCAAAACTGAGACTAAAACTTTAGATGCTTGGATCTCTCTCAATACAAATCCAAATGACATGAAATTTCTCTCACATATATGTTCCTTTATGATCTATAAGATCCCAAAGTTGCAAATCCACAAAAGCTCAAACAAAGGAGATATGACCAAAAAACCAGATCTAACACAAAGTTTTCAAAGGCTCATAACTCTCACAAAACATATCATTTTCTTTTGAAATTTTGATAATAGAAGCGTCTTATAGTCTTCTATAATTTCTTCAAGTTTCACTCCAAGATCTTTTCATAGTAGATATAGATCTAGATTTAAAGATCTGACTTCCACAACCTTGATATGTTGATTTCCTCTCACCTCTTTTCTTTCCTTTTCTTTTCTTCCTCTTCACATTCTTTCCTTTCCCCGTTTCTCTTTTGCACTTGACAAACTCTTATGATATTACTAAAAACTTTCAAGCTCTAGTTTTAGAGACTTTCTAACACTAGATCTTTTTCAACTTTTTCACTCAACAACCTAAGCTTTGATACCATGTTAACAAATAGGATATCTACTCAAGTGCAAATATAAATCTTTATTGAAAGGAAACTACAACATGATGTTCACAACATGAAACATAACATCAAGAACTCTTCAAGGTTCTTGTCATACGAAATACACAAACTTGTGTAGTGAAGAAAACAGAACCAAACCAATAACACCAAGGTATTTAACTAAAAGACCAAACCACAAATAACCACACTAATATAAAGTAAAAAAATTAACTCAACCTTATGAAAATAACCTAATTACTTTCTTACTCTAGTAACAAATGAAACCTAATTAGTTGAGCTTGAATTTTCAACATAAGTTAATTACAAAATGGACATCTATACAATAGAATGTACACATTGTAAATATGGTTATAGTCAACCATGTTTAACTTTATTGACAAATTACACTTTAATAACATGTAACAATTAAGGTAAATGTAACATCTAATCAACAATTACTTTGCAACTAATGCATGGCATTGGGATATATGACCATGTCGCATGTATGCATTTTCATCACCATTAGATATGACACTATTAATTTGTTTGCAACTAGTTGTTAACTATGATTCCCATTGATACATTAATTGTTGTGCCATTAGGTTGCCATTATATAGATATTATTTTTCCAATATTTTATTATTATTGTTCAACTATTTTCTTACTAGTCTTCCACTATATTACAATTCACAACATCATGTTACTTTACAAACCTATCAAACCAGAAAATTCATTTAAAGAAAAAATTAACTCTTGAAGTGAAAATTTTAAAATGTGTATATTGTATTACAAATTCAATTAGGGTGTACATGTGGATCTACCTTTATATACTTTGATGTTTTATACCATAATTGTTTAATTACTTCATTTACAAGGTCAATTCCTTCAAGCCAATCATGTATTTATGTTTATTATTAAAAAATTCAAGATGAATTACCAAGGATTTTATTTTTCTTTCTTTCTAAGAATTAATATTTAATAAACATGTAAACCAAAGTTACCAAATCAGCCAAGCCAACTTTTGGACACATTAGTCGAATCAACCACATGATCGTTGTGAACAACTAATATGCAAAAAAATTCAACTTGAAATTTGAAAATATGAAATTTGGGCAAGAAACCCCTAAGCAAATTATAGATGGTAATAAATCATTAAATCTCTCCCTTTGCATCCACAACCTTCATACACTTATGCTTATTATCATGAAACTCAAAATGAATTTTTATGTTTCTTTAAACATTTTGTGCATTTCTTTGTCTTCCAGTGATGCAATTATCATATCATGTGCTACATAGCTAAAAACAATTTAAATTTAGAAGTAAATTTGAAAGGTTATTACAAAATTTTTTTGTTTATTTATAAAACTTAAAGGTAGAAGGTTGTTATTCTTGGAGCTTGAAAGTTTTTGTTCTTGTTCTTAGAGGTCAAAGGTTCTTGTTATTGTTCTTGGAGGTTGAAGGCTCATGATTTATGTTATGTGAAATGTGTATTTGCACACTATTTTTTCAAATGATGTGAAAAAATCTTGCATTCTTTTAGAAATTGATTTATAAAATGTAACTTATAATGATGAGGATTTGTGAAGGGTGATTTTTTTAAAAAATGATAATCATGTTGTGGCTTTTGTTTACATTTGAGCATTTAGATTTTTCGGGTGGAAGGTGGAGTTGAAATTTCTTTTTTTTGTTTAAACACACATTTTTTTGTGTATTGATGATGACATATTCTTGTGTTATAAGGCTGAATTTTGATAATGTTTGAATCCATCAAAATCAAAGTTGTGCATACAGGATAATGTCTTTTCAAAAATAAAATGATGGTTGTGTTTGAAAAATATGGTTTTGAATATAAAAACATGCACATGTCATGTTGCATAACTTGGTTAAATTATTAATAACTATGTCATTAAATGTGTTTTTTTTGTTGTGTAGTAATCCAAACCAATACATGCAAGAAAACAAATTCCAAAACAACAAATGTGAAGTAAAAGACCAAATATGGTGAATTCTAACCACAATTCTTTAAATATGTGATACATTTTATTTTGAAAACTACCATTGTATATTGCAAGTGTACCTGATTGTAGTTTAATTTGTATTAATGTCATCTATGTTGCATTTTAGTGATAAATAAGTTGTATTAATGTCATCTATGTTGCATTTTAGTGATAAATAAGTTATATTAATGGCACTAAAATTGCAAATTTGTTTTATTTAAGTTGAAAATATAGACATTTAGATATAATTTACATTACAATGTTATATATATGTTATTGATTTCATTTCACATATGACATTGAATATCATAATATGGTAGATTCTAAGAAAACAAGGTGGAATGAAAAAAATTATGGCTCAAGTTCCATTTCAACAAAAAAATTTAAAAACGTTAATTTACAAAAACATAGTGTTTTAGATTCACAATAATATTTAATTGTTGTGGTTCATCATCTTTGTGTGACCTTTTGTTTAAACATAGGAAAATGGATCTATTAGGTTTGTTGATGGATGAATAAAAAATATCACATAAACATTAAGTTCATCAATGGATGAACTTGCTTATTAATCGTTCCATAGTAATCACTTAATTTCCATTTGCAAATTTCACAACTTTAAGTTGCCACATAGTTGTTAATTAATTGTACCATTAACGTGTTTCCACTGCACCTATAGGTACAAAGGAGTTGCAATGGAAATCAATAGAGATCATCATTTATGGATGGATGGAAAACAACATCAACATGACATTACAATGGTAGTTGAAAATTGGTTGCATTGGAGTTGCACAACAATTGTTCCTACATAATTGCAACTGAATTACATGAGTTTCATAAGTATATAATTTCATTGTAATTCATGCAACTTGTTTAAAATATTCATGCTATAAAAATACACTAAGTTGTAATGAAGTTGCAAGTGGTCATTACAACTCAAAAACCCAATTGCAAGGCTAGTTGTAAATCACCCTATCTTTTCATAATGCAACTCATATCCAAAGGCTACAATGCATGGGAAGTATGTGAGGGCAAGGTTATCATATTTAATCTAGCTTGTTATGCTTGTTTTGTTTCTTTTAAAATAACATGTGATCCATGTCAACCTAGGATTAACAAACAATCATTGGATTGAAAAATCCCATTTAGTATTAACTTTATAAAAAATGAAAGAAATTGCTTGAACAACAAAGATGTCATCCATGTTTTTCTCCTACATTGCCATACATGATCTTAGTTTACATTCTATAATGTAATCATCTTTGATTATTTTTCCTGTGAAAATGTAAAATTTAGGTAGAACGTTTCTTACTACATTGACAACACAATTAATTATCAACAGCTTTCTTAATTTTAGGATTGTGATGTAAACCTTTTGTGAACCTTTATTTTCTAACACCCTTATTTATGATTGTCTACTAGCCTAAATCCTTATTTTGTTTAAATTTTGCAGTGTAATTTTGCTAGCTATCAATTGTTTGTAGGTTTTAATAGAAAGAAATGCATGCATTTTTGGTCAATCCTCGTGCCTTGGAAATTTCAAGTCCTTTTGCTAGTCATGTTGAAATTTTTGGATGTTTAAGTTTGAACTAGTACCACCATGAATTCCTTGGGATCCCATCCTTGAATGGTGTAGGGTCAAATTTGTGTCAATTCAACAACTTTGAATTTGAGTTGTTATAATGTAATTGATAGTTCACAATCTTGCATGTCCAAAATCTAAGATATAACTTTTGTTTCCACTAATTCTAATAACCTATGTGCCAACCTTCTTAGATCTAGTCTTGCCATTCAAGTGGTTTAATAATGATGTTGAGGGTATGTTTTAGTGGTTGTTTGCCCTCCTTAATGATGTAAGTCTTCTCTCCATGGGATCCATGGCCTTTTATAATTATAGTTGTGCCTCTAATTATTCTTGCTAATTTGTGGCATTGTGTTTAAGGTTGAAAAAGAATGTTCTCATTGTCCATAACTTACTAATTGAGCACGATGTTCCTCCTTCTGCATGGCACATGCATCATCATGATTGATTTGATCCTTTTGGCCCTAACCTCCACCAAATTGGAAATTCTTGTTCAAGACCAACAAATGGTATTCCTTTCTTTACTTTAAACTCAAACCAAGACCATAAAAATTTAGTTATTGGGTGTAATCACAAATCAATGAGCCAATTTGTTTACTTTGTTCTAACAACTATAATCCTTTGATTTAAAAAGATTTTTTCATAAAAAAGAATTTTATAAAAAAAATTTCAATTATTAATTGTATTTATTATTCTTTCCCAATATATCACATTTTTTTATTAATCATTTTCGAATAAATATGAATTTTGCACTAGATTTTAGTGTTTCGTCTTGAAAAATGATCACGATTTCAAATCATGCCAAAATATGTTAATTACTTTGAAGTATATTCTTTTGTATTATAAGCTACAACTTTGTTTTAAACAACATTTACATTGCATCACATTTACATGCCATAAAAAGACTCATGAACATCAAATATACACAAATTTTCAAAAATTTTGGAAAAAAAATAAATTATAGATTTTTTATATTTCGAGTGTTTTTTATGTGTGTTTAATAGTCCCCTATTATTACAAAAAAAATCAACATAAAAAAGTTTGTATATTATGAAAATCAAGGGCCTTCTTGTGAAATTAGTAATGTTTGATAAAACACTTGCTCAACTTTAAAGGTGCTTTGTTCAAATCAAAATTCGGAATCCTAAGATCTAATGGTTCAAATTAGATTTTTCAACATCCATATTAATCATAAAACACAACTTGGCACAATCAACATGCCATTAAAGGGGCACCACATAGGCATATATATATAAAAGGTGTAGTTTTGAACATGATTTGACATGGTTTTTGACTTGTTTTGCATGTTCACCTTACTTCCAAGTAAATATCAAGAGCATAAAGTTCATTCTATCTTCCAACATCTAAAATAAAATTGTTAAAATATACCAAAAAAAATTTAAATCAAGTTTTCATCCATTGTTGATGTGTAGATTAATCTCAAGTTGCGATGTTGTTGAGTGCATTAAAAACTACGAAAGCCCATTTTCCTTTCAACCCTTGGAACCTTCACATGTTCAACAACTCGACGATAATATAAATATTTCTTAAACTTTTCATTGTAAACCTTGTTTATACATGAACAAATGTATTCATCAAATGTAAGATCTACTTACACATCAACAAGTTCTTCCTTATTTAATTCACCTCTTAAACTATAATTTTGTTGCATTCAACCTTTTTCTCTACTTTCACCTCTTGAATTGCAATTCTACTGCACTTAATGTTTCCCTTTACCTTCACCTTTAGCTATTCACTAGCACTTTTACACTTAGTTTGTTCTCCATACGGTATTGATCTTAACCTTTTGGTTTTTGGAACGAGGAGCTCAAAAATATTCCACAATTCATGCTTAACATATTTTAGAATTTTGTACATTTTTCCTTTTTGGTGAAAAGAATAGAAAATGCTACTATATTGAGACATTTTTCCACTAAATTTTTGGTGGGAAATTTGGGCGACATAATGCTAATTGAGGTCTTTATTGTTCTCAATTGCTTCACCACCAAACATTTTTCATAATGAACTACAATGATTTGTAAATTTACCATGAACTAGTCCTTTAACCAAACATTTAATATACCAACCTCACAACAATCTTGAAATTTCTTGCACCCTTCACCTTTATTAAAGGCACCCACATCTATATAATGAACATTTAAAACCTTAAATCAACTTTTAATTCATTTATCTCCAAACACTTACCCACCAAGTCTTTATTTTATTCAACCCCATATGAGATCCCACACCCTCCCCCTTATCAAGGGCATCCACATTTGTATAATGAACATCTTAAACCCTAAATCAACTTTAAAATCACCTATTTCCAAAAACTTATCCTCCCATTCTTGTTTGTCCTAATTTTATTCATGTGCACACCTCTATGAACATGATTGCAACTTCCAAACCACCTCACCAAGAACGTAATTGTCTAAAGAGGTCACCATTTGTTGAAAATGGGATACGGTCATGCCCATGATCAAACATGTATTCTATATCTCTAATCAAATGATCGATAAAGACAAATCACATTCTTCTTGCACTTTGTGTTTGATATTAGGCTAAAGGGTGAACAATTGTAAGTGAGTATATTTTTGGTCATAAGCCCACCCACCCTTGTTCCATTAGGGTGTTTGGTCATGGGTGGGCATTTGGTCATGAGCGAGCGTTTGGTGATAGTCGCTTCTACCCTAGTACTTGAAAGTATCTCCTCTTCAGTAAGTCACTTACACTATAGCTCCAACCATTCAAGTGTCACTCAAAATGGTATTTTGACCCCAGGGGTGATGGGCCATGTGGCATGGGGCATGCATGGCTCACTGGTGTAACCCCCCTTCTGGGAACCTGGGACCACAAATAAGGTGCTAGGATCAAACCCAGTAGTGTGCAGGTGAAACTTCTGTCGGCCCTCTGCTCAATGAACTTGACTTGGGGGTGTCAATGGCTTGTCAGGTCAGGTCTGCTGTTGGTGTGCTTCCAAATAATAATAATATTATTAAATAAAATGGCACATTGAATTGCTACAATTGGACCGCTCAGATATTGATTCATTCAATGGCTTGTGTTATGTACGTTAGTGTTAGTATGATTACCCCTTATTAGTCGGAAGGGGGCACAATCCCAAAGTTTTTTTTTCTTTTTCCTTTTGGGTGGACCTCTTTTGATTGGTCTACCACCCCAAAAAAACCCCCACTTTGGCAGATTTGTAAAATAAAAATCTGTCCACATGGCACACACATGTAAGTGTGGTGAACAAAGTTTAGGCCACTCCCGAAATAAACATAATTTGTAGTCTTCTCTTTTGGGCTACTTATAGAGGACTTTGGGCAAAACGTATCTCATAAAATGTGCTGCTGTTGGGAACATAATAAATAACCATTTGAGCACTTGGTGGGAACATAAGGAACCATAAGGAATATATTTGGGAACACCAAATTGCAAAAAAATCTACCTCCCCCCCCCCCCCCCCCCCCCCCCCCCCCCCCCCCCCGCGCACCCGGGCCCCGCCGGCTGCCCCCGGACGTGGCGCGCGCGCGTGCGCTGGTGGGTGCTTGTTTGTTTTTAGTCTTTTGTCTTTCTTTTTTGCAGTGCCTA
>Ga0116227_10005716_pt1 | contig 25943 bp, 22 predicted proteins | sample S1TSphgellanicum_FD_89693 | JGI IMG/M metagenome (GOLD analysis project Ga0116227, IMG submission 89693) | Host-associated microbial communities from peat moss isolated from Minnesota, USA - S1T2_Fb - Sphagnum magellanicum MG | ecosystem: Host-associated > Plants > Peat moss > Unclassified...
CCCGAAGGTGACTTTTAAAGAAGCGCAGGAAATTTATTTCAAAAGAACGGGAATTGACGAAAGGCAAGAGCCCGATTTGAGCCCTGCCGCGGAAAAAGAGCTTTGTAAATATGCGTTTGAGACTGCCGGGACCGACCTGATCTTTATCACCGACTGGCTTACTTCGAAAAGGCCTTTCTATGCTTGTCCAAACGATAAGAACCCCTCCTTAAGCAATACGTTCGATCTGCTTTGCGGGGGCACGGAGATTACTTCCGGAGGAGAAAGAAGGCATACGTATGGATCAATGGTGGAAGGGATTGTGAGTAAGGATATGGATCCTGCAAATTTTGAAGACTACTTAAGCATATTCAAATACGGAATGCCCCGTCACGGAGGATTCGGTATGGGACTCGAGCGGCTTACCATGACCGTCCTCGGTCTCAAAAACGTCAGAGAGGCTTCCCTCTTTCCCTCCGATCCCAAAAGAATCGCGGGAAACAGAATCAAGGCGAAAGTGTTCTTCGGGATGGAAAACGTTCGTAACGAAATCATCAGACTCCTTAAAAAGGATTCGATTCAATTTACCCTTTATACGCAGCAAGCCGAAAAGAGCTCGGCGGGAGCTGCCGAAGCTCGAGGAACCGATATCAAAGAAGGGGTGAAAGCACTTATTTTAAAAGGAAAGAGTACCAAAAAGAACTACCAATTCAACATCCCCGCTCACCTTAAACTTGATATGAAAGCGGTAGCGGAAAGGGTAGGAGAGAAATGCGAGTTTGAAAACCCGGAAGTGATTCAAGAACGTTTCGGCCTTAAGGTGGGAGGAGTCCCTCCTTTCGGAAATCTTCTGAACCTCGATATGTTCTTTGACGAATCGGTGTTTTCCTCCGAATATAGTGTTTTTAACGACGGTCTTTTAACCGAGGCGGTACGGATGAAATCGGGAGACCTTCGCTACTTGCTGCAGCCTAAAACGGGGGAGTTTAGCAAGGAGTAAAAGTTTCCGGATTTTTTTTGTAAAAAGAATCCGGAAACTCCGGCAGCGCCGTTTTGGTCTACGGTTTAATTGCGTTGTCGAGAACGGGAAACCGAAAGAGAAGTATTCAGTTCCCGTATAAGGTAACGTCGGTAAAAAGGATCTGATGATCCGAGAGAGCATCTTCGGGTTTTGATAGGTCACTTGCTATCAAAATCTTCGTTGCAAGCGTTACCCTCTTTCCGGGCTCGTTTTTCAAGATGAAGAAATAGTCGAGCCATTCTTTATTGGGAGGGAGCTTTCCGAATGCCTCGGTATTTTGAGAAGCTTTCCACCAATAATCTCTAAGCTCGCAGCATGTCCAATCGATACCCGTGTAACTACTGGAAGTATAATTGGAAAATAGATTGGTTGCTTCTTCGGTTCCTTTGACGGTATTGAGATCGCCGCAAAGAACCACGGGAGCTTTCTCCCCCCGGATTGTTCCCGACAAAGCTGCCATTTGATTTTTCCTGTAGAGCCCGTCTTTTTCCTCTCCTCCCGGCTGCAGATGGGTAGTGATCAATCTTGCAAGAGTTTCCCCCTTGTTGCAGATATACGCGGAAAAAAAACCGTATCTTCTAAAAAGAGGTGTTTGATCGTCGTTATAGGAAGTAAAACTTGCTTTTTCAAGCGGGTATTTTGAAGCTATGAAAAGTCCCGAAGGAATTCCTAACCTCTCAACCGAAAATCCTGCAGGGTTAGGGCCTATGTTGAAGTAAAAATGGGAGTATTTTTTACGCAGTTTTTCAAGGAGGAAGGTATTGGCAGCCTTGCTAAATACCTCTTGCAGACATAAAACGTCAGGATCAAGTTCCGTAATTTTTCCGGCTATTCGATCAATCCGATCTTTCCAGGGGAGAACTCCTCCGAACAGCATCGGGAAAAGGCCTTCAAGGCAGCAGACGTTCCAACTCAAAACGGAGAGTTTATTGGAATGGGGGAGGTTTTTTTCTTTGTGCTCTCCTTTTTGATAGCAAAAATTTGCAGAGGGAAGATGTTTGATTCGACTTAAAGTTTCTTTTACTTTTTCCGCCGAAGGGGTTTGCAGAGCGGTTTCTAAAACAAGGCCGAGTTCATATCGTTCATACGGAGTAATCGCACTTAGTTTGACGGCGTTGTTTGCGAAGTCAATAACAAGATCAAGAGCCTTTTCGTTATTCATAGAGGAAAAGAGTTTTTGTGCAATAAGCTTCGATTCGAGCCCGGCAGATTTAAGCAGGTCCCCGTTTTGTGTGATTAACGGTAAGTACGAAAAAATGGCCGCCTGGTGAAAAGCCGGATAAATCAACCTATTCCAACCGGTAATGACACTATCAAAAGTGGCACTCCGGTGCGACTGTTTTATGAATTCGGCGTACTGTATATCAAATTCCGCCAATACGGATTTAGCTTTGCTTTCAACTTGTCCGTCCGAATTCGGAAATTGGTCCAACACACTTTTTGGAGAAGAAAAAAGGGAGCAGGTAAGTACTATAAGAGTAAATATATAGCGCATGGAACAAAACGTAGCAAAACCGGAAAATATAGTCCAAAAATTATTAACATTTGTGTCGGAGGCTCAACCGGTTCGTTTTCATCCGTGCACTTGTCGCATTTTTTTACCGAAATTCCCCGATAGATTAAATTCCTCTCCGTATTTAGGACACCAAACCACATGGCATGCAGTCCGAGTTTCCTCATCGTCCATTCTATGAAAAGTGGCATCTTACAAAATGATCCTCCGCTTTTTCCTCAAGACAGGGTCTTACTGTCCTGCAAAGGTCCGTCGCTTTCGGGCACCTAGGAGCAAATGGACACCCTTCGGATGCATGAAGGGGGTGAAATTCCCCTTCGATTGTTTTCTTCTCTTCTTTAGCCTTCAAAGAAGGAATTGAAGAGAGTAGAAGCTCGGTATAGGGGTTTTTAGGATTCTTATAGAGCTCGTCTACCGAGGCGAGCTCCATTATAACACCCGCATACATAACGCAAGCTCTTGAAGAAACTCTTCTAACCACTTTTAAATCGTGCGTGATAAGTAAAAGGGTTAGAGAGAATTTCTCTCGTATGCTTTCGAGAAGGTCGAGTATTTGCGTTAGCGTAGTTTGATCCAAAGCGGACGTCGGCTCGTCGCAGATCAGAAATTTAGGCTTTAAAGCGATGGCTCTTGCGATGGCAACTCTTTGTTTTTCTCCACCGCTTAGTTCGTGAGGAAACCTTGAAAGAAAATCGGGAGGGACAGACACTAAGCGCAGCAGTTCTTCAAACTCGCTTAAGGACTTTTGCATCCCGTGGATCGTAAAAGGTTCTTTCAGGAGTTCCAAAACGGTCATCTTGGGATTTAATGAGCTTTGAGGATCTTGGAAAATAATCTGCACGTCTTTTTCTCGCGAGAGCGAGGTCTCGAAAGCAAAAGATCCTTTTGTTGGAGTTTCAATACCGAGGAGAATCTTGCCGAGAGTCGATTTACCGGAGCCGCTTTCTCCTATAACCCCTAAATTTTCTCCCGATAATACCGTTAGGTTTATGTCGTCAAGTGCTTTAACTTCTCCGCTTTTTGAAAAAAAGGTCTTGGAGAGACCTTTTATATGAAGGAAGGGTGAGTTATTTTTTTCGACAGGTCGATCCGAAGTATAATCATGGTTGAAGAACAAACTTTTCGTATAGGGGTGTTTCGGAGAGAGATACACTTCGGGAACCGAAGCCGTCTCGACGATTTTCCCCTTGTTCATGACAATCGCGCGATCGCAAAAACCGGATACTATCCCGAGGTCATGAGTGATCAGTAAAATACTCGTTTTAAATGACTGTTGAATCTCTCGTAAAATCTCCAGAATTTGAGCTTGCACCGTCATGTCGAGAGCGGTTGTCGGTTCGTCGGCGATGATGATTTTAGGCTTTGCTGCAAGGGCGATTGCAATCATAACTCGTTGTTTCATTCCGCCGCTTAGCTGAAAAGGATAGTCTTTTACTCTTTCTCGAGCTCTTCCGATGCCGACCCAATCAAGGATACGGACCGCTTCTTCCAAGGCAGCTTTCGTTGAAAAGGTAGGATCTCCTTTCTTACAATTTTCAATGATCTGCAAACCTATGGGAAGGGTAGGGTTCAAAGAGCTTGAAGGGTCTTGAAAAATCATCCCGATCTCCTTGCCCCGAACTTGCCTGAGCTCTTTTTCGCTGCACCGTAAAAGATCGGTCCCTTTGAAAAGAACTTTTCCTTTGAGTTCTACCGAGTTTGAAGAGAAAAGCCGCGTCACGGCTTTTCCCGTAACGCTTTTCCCGGATCCCGTTTCTCCCACAAGCGCTAACGTTTCCCCTTCGTTCATTGAAAAACAAACTCCTGCAACAACGTTATTTTTCTTGGAAAAAGAAATACATAGATCTTCAACTTCAAGCAGTTTTTTCATGAATGTATCCTCGGATCGAATGCATCGCGAAGGCCTTCTCCAACCAGATAAAAACTAAACAAAGTAAGACTGATGAATCCTGCCGGGAAAAAGAGCCTCCAGGGGTAGGATTGCAAAGCGGGGAGGCCGTCGTTTGCCATACTACCCCAGCTGGCGACGGGAGCTTCGATCCCGAGTCCCAAAAAACTTAAGAAAGCTTCGGCAAAAATTGCGCCGGGTATGGTAAGAGTCAAAGTGATAAAAATAGGCCCCATACAATTAGGGAGTAGGTGTTTGAAGAAGATATGCCCTCCGCTTCCTCCGAGAGCTTTCGATACTTTGACGAAATCCGTCTCCCGAAGCTGCTTCACTTGTCCTCTTACAATTCGAGCCATCTTGATCCAGCCCGTAATTGTAAGAGCTATTAAAATCGTGGATAGGCCGGGGCCTAAGAAAACCGTAAGAAGAATCACAACAAGCAGATGGGGAATGGAGTGGAGTATATCCGCGCATCTCATCATGAATTCTTCGGTTTTCCCGCCTCTTGCTGCAGCAAAAGCCCCGAAAACTACTCCGATCAAGAGATCAATACAAGAAGCCGTAACTCCTATAAATAACGAAATTTGACCTCCTCTGCAAACTCTTGTGAAAACGTCTCTTCCGAGCTCGTCGGTTCCGAACCAAAACTGCGGGCAAGGAGCGGTGTTTTTGAGACTGAGGTGCGTTTCAAAATACGTATAAGGAGTAAAAAGGGGGCCTAAAATCGAAATGAGAATCAAAACAAAGAGGAGAACAATGCCCGTCAAAGCGAGTTTATTTTCGTAAAATGAGACGAGGCCGCTTTGCCAAAAAGAGGAACGGTTCATGGAGTCTCCGAATTAATTTGAATGCGAGGATCTATCAAAGAAGAAATGATGTCCATAACCAGGACCGATGTTAGTAAAAAGGCGGCATAGAAAATGGTAATGCCCATAATAACGGGATAATCGCGGTTGGAAATGCTAGTCACAAACCACTGCCCAAGACCCGGGATGCCGAAAATTTTTTCTACGGCAAATCCCCCCGTCAAAATCGAAGCGGAAAGAGGTCCTAAATACGCAAAAACGGGAAGTAGGGCGTTTCTCAGAACGTGACGTATGATAATCAGGTAGGGGGATAATCCTTTCGATTTTGCCGTTTGAATATAATCTTGCTGCAGAACTTCTATCATGCCGGAACGAGATAATCTAGCTATAAAAGCGCAAGGCAAAGCCGAGAGCGCAAAAGCGGGTAAAACGGTATGAGCGAAAGAACCCCATCTGGCAATCGGGAAAAATGAAAGCTTCATCGCAAAAGTATACTGTAAAAATGTAGCGATAATAAAACTTGGAATGGAGATTCCCAAAATCGAGACGATCATGAGTAATTTATCTTGCCAGCCACCTCGGTGAAGGGCTGATAGGGATCCAAATAAAATGCCGAAGACAAAGGAAAGAAAAAGAGCTTCGAGCCCGAGAAGTCCCGACACGGGGAAGCCTTCTCGAATCACGTCGGTCACGGTCCTGTCTTGATATTTTAAGGAGGGACCGAAATCAAAAGTTAGAAGGCCTTTCATATAGCCCGCATACTGAACTAAGAGGGGTTTGTCAAGTCCGTAATGCGCTTGCATAGCTTCTAAAATCTCTTTAGGGAGAGCTTGGTCCTGCGTGAAGGGGTCTCCGGGGATTGCATGCATTAAAAAAAACGTACCCGTTGCCACAATCCAAATCGAGATCGCAAATATCGCGATCTTTTTAGATAAAAACTTACAAAAACATCTCATCCGAAATCCTCATCCGAAGTTGTCAATATACCACATGGAGCCGGATTTGCGGGATAAGAAAATTGTAATTCTTGGGTGTTTCAATGTTTTTTATGGTCTAGGTTTCGAAAAAATCCATAAACGGTCGTCCGAAAGATGAATCGAGTAATCCTTTTTCGCAACCTGTTCGACCGGTTTGACTTCGAGTTCTTTTTTGATTGTATTTTGGAAGAGAGAGCGAAGATTCACTCGAGGTAGCGACTCTTGCGTGATGCTGCTCGTGTGAGGGTTCGAAAACCTGCTCGATTTTTTTTTTGGTTCTTCTAAAGAAAGAAAGGTCCGGGTATTAGGAGAGTACGATGTTTGAACGCTATCGATTTCTTTCATAATTGCAGCTCTTCTCCATTTAAAAAATTCTTGTGCGAACCCCCGATTCGAGACCATAAATACCTAGATCTTCTTCAAGCTTCGATAAAACTATCCGGTGTTTGTTCCGCCCTTTTAATCACTGCACCTTTTTCTAGAATAAGAAGGCGTTCTTTTATAAAATGATTACGACTTTCTTTTTCTTTCGTTTTCGAGTAAGAATCTTTTTCTCAAACGAATGAAACGAGGTGTAACTTCAACTTGTTCGTCGTCCTCGATGAAGTCGATAGCTTGCTCGAGAGTAAATCTCCTTTGCGGAGTCAAGATGATGTTCTCATCGCTACCGGACGCTCTCACGTTCGTGAGCTGTTTTCCTCTCGTTACGTTTACGATCAAGTCGTTGTCTCGAGAGTGCTCTCCGACAATCATTCCTTCGTATACTTCATCTCCGGGCCCCACAAAAAGAGAGCCCCTTTCCTGGACGCTAAAGCAAGCGTAAGCGGTTGCTTTACCCGGTCCATTTGAAATCAGAACCCCTCTGAGACGTCCGGGAATTGTACCTTTCCAAGGACTGTAACTATGGAAAATCGAAGTCAAAATACCGAGTCCTCGCGTTACGGTCATGAAATCGTTTCGATATCCCATAAGACCTCTTGTCGGCATAAGGAATTCCATTGTCGTGATGTCATGCTCGTTCGTTTCAAGAGAGCGCATTTCCCCTTTTCTGCGAGAAAGTTCTTCGATTACGGGGCCCGAAAACTCTTGCGGAACTTCGATATGAACGGTTTCCAAGGGCTCATGGTCCGCGCCGTCGATTTTCTTCAGAATAACTTTCGGTTTGGAGAGTATGAACTCATAGTCTTCACGACGCATCGCTTCAATCAAAACGGCAAGGTGCAATTCCCCTCTTCCGCACACCCTGATCGAGTCGTCTTTCCCCTCTACTTCTTCAATTTTAAGAGAGATGTTAGCTCTTTTTTCGAGCATAAGTCTGTCTCGAATTTTATTCATCGTGACGTGTTTACCGTCTTTTCCGACCATGGGGCCGTTGTTTACCATCATCTCTACCGAAAGCGTCGGTTCTGCAAGGGTAATCGGAGGGAGTTGTACAACGTGGCTCGGATCGCAAAGAGTGTCTCCGATCATGATGTCGGGGATTCCTGACAAGCTGACGATGTCCCCCACGCTTCCCTCTTCCATTTCCGTCTTTTTCAGGCCGAAATATCCCTCAATACGGACGATTTTATGTTGAGAAGGATGTCCGGTGTTACTTATACGAGTAACGTTTTGTCCTTTTTTAACGGAACCTTCCAAGATTCGACCGCAAGCTTGTCTTCCTACGAAATCGTCATAGCTGAGCGTTGTGGCTTGCATTAAGAAAGGTAGATCGGGATTGCCCGGAGGATGGGGAACTTTTTCTATAATCAATTCAAAAAGAGGTTCCATGTTCACTCTCGGATCTCCGAGTTCTTTTGTGGCAAATCCGCTAAGACCGGAAGCATAACAAACGGTGAAATCAAGCTGTTCGTCGGTAGCGCCGAGTTCGACAAACAAATCGAAAGTAAGATTCAAAGCTCTATCCGGATTTGCATGAGGTCTGTCGATTTTGTTGAGTACCACGATAGGCCGGAGCCCCATTTTCAAGGCTTGAGAAAGAACGAAACGAGTTTGAGGCATCGGGCCTTCTTGCGCGTCAACCAAAAGAAGAACGCAGTTAACAAGTCCGAGAACTCTCTCAACTTCTCCGGAAAAGTCTGCGTGACCGGGGGTGTCGATAATGTTAATTTTATAATCTTTGAAATAGATGCTGGTATGCTTTGCAAAGATCGTGATCCCGCGCTCTTTTTCCTGATCGTAGCTATCCATAGCTCTTTCAGGGACTTTCTCGTTGTCTCTAAAAATATTGGATTGTTTGAGAAGGCTGTCGAGCATGGTAGTTTTACCGTGGTCGATGTGAGCGATAATAGCGATATTTCTGATTTTTTCGGGTTTAAACTTTTGATCTTGCATAGATTCCTCTTTAAATGGTAGCGACATTCTAAAGAAGCTGCCGTTAAAAATCTATAGAATTAAGAGAATTTATTACTTGAGAGGCGGAGATGAGGGAAAATGGGCTTTCATCGGATTTTACTAAATATTCATATATGACTATTTCTTGATAGAGGGGGGCTTAAATGTGCTTTCGAAGCAAGTCTTCGACCCTTCCTTCGATAGACGCCGGCTCTTCCGTTCCGGCTGAGCTGTTGGGGATGATTAAAAGCTCTTCCGGGGTGAATTTAGAGGGGAGTAATCTTACTTGAGGGAGGCTTCCGTAGCTTAAGCCTACCTCGAAGCCTTCTTGTAAGTCGTCAAGAGTTGCGGGTCCCGAATAGGGGAATCCGAAAGCTCTGCAAAGAAATCCCATGCGAGGGAATGCGGTTTTAGGTATGCAGACGGAGTAGAGGGTATCGCATTTTACGGAAGAGGCTAGGGTTAATGTCTTTTTTGAAATTTCTTTCGTTAAGGTATTTTCGGAAATATACTTCCCGACGGTTCTTTTCAAGATGTTCGAAACGAAAAGAGGATCGGACGTTGCTATATTCCGTCCTTGTGAAAAAAAGTCTAAGGCGGATTCCAAACGTTCGGTATTTTCAAGATAAACGTCGCCCGATATAAGCTCCGTCGAATAGGAGTAGTCTGCTTGGAATTTTAATGTGTTTTTGAAGTCCTCAACGGTTAAATCGGAGGAAATATCGTCTCTTAACGGTTCGAAAAAAACGTGTTTTGGAGATTCGAAACGTTCCTGCATTTTTTTTCTGACCATATTTGTTACGACAAGATCGGTTTTCTGAGCATGGTTGACCACGTAATGGGTATCTTTTAGAGCTTCTCTAAGTTCTATCGACCTGCCTCCGGCAGCTAGCAAATTCGTCTTTTTTCCGATATCGGGTCTTTGCTTTCCGATTTTTGACAGAGAGTATTCGACTCTTTTGTTTGCTTTCAGTCGTTCCAGTTCCTGCACGGGGGTTTGCATTTGGATTTGATGTAGGTTTTGAACGGTGCTTACGGGTTTCCTTACGGGGGGTTCTTGTGGAAAGAAATATTCGTAGAGGTTTTTTATTCGTTCGACCGGGGAGTGCGGCAAGATACGGGCAACGGTCCCGTAATTGACGGCCTGCTTGGAAATAGAACGCGTTCCTAGTTTACTGAAATTAATCATCATTAACCTTTTTAGTTGTTTAACAATTGTTTATATAAAGAATTATATAATATTTAATAATTTAATTCGATTTTGTTTAATTTGCTAAACGAGCAATATCATAATTGACAGTGGTTTATAAAATATTTAATTATCGTCAATTTTCCGTTCGGGTCTTAAACTCTTAAATTGCTCTAAATTAGACGATTGTGTAATGCCTCGGTTTTTTTGCGTAAAACGAAGATGATTAAGATTGAAAAATAGACTCGCGAGGTCTATGATTTTTAATCGGATAGATCTAAGAAAGGGGAGGTTGGAATGAAGAGTTTTACGGACGACGACCAAACTATTTTTGAAGAGGAAACCCCCCAAGCTTCCGCGAACCTTTTAGAATCTAAAACCGCGCAGCTTGCCGACATGCTCGAAGATAAGCTTGAAAAAGCCTTTCATAAGCAGACCTCCACTTTGGTCTTGTACGACGTGGCTAAGATAGTGTCGGAGTACTCTCCCATAGACTTGGCTTATGCTGCTTCAAGGCTCCCCTCTCAAGAGCGATCCGTTTTGTATGATAATTTGCAGGATCTTTTTGCGAAAATTGAATTTTTAATTAATACGGATAGTCAAACCAGAGTTGTTATACTTAGGCAACTGTCGGACGAGGAAGTCAAAAAACTCGTAGAAAACATGCCTCCCGACGAGGCTTTTTACGTTCTCGAAGACATATCCGAAAGAAGATTTAGAAGAGTACTCGATCTTTTGGAGCAGGGGAAAGCTACGAGAATCCGGGAAATCAAAAAACATCAAAGAAATACCGCAGGTCGTCTTATGACGAACGAATTCTTTTCCTTTCCGATGGAAAGAACGATCGGTGAAGTTTCTTCTTTCATTCGGGACAATCCGGGAATCAGCTTGACCGCAAGAATCTTCGTTCTTAGTAGCGAAAGAGAGCTTTTAGGGTATGTTCCGGCTCGTAACTTAATCATCAATCCTCCGAGTCTGCCTTTAAAACAGGTTATGAAATCGATTTTACACAAAGTTTCCCCGGAAACTTCCCGAGACGAAGTGGTCGAAATCGTGGAACGATACGAAATTTCGGCGCTTCCGGTCGTTGATGCGGAAGACAGGCTCGTTGGCGTAATTACTCCCGAAGACGTGATCGAAGCGGTGGAAGATATAGCGGACGAGACGATAGCTAACATGGCCGGTACTGCCGAAAAGGTTAGTGATCAAGAATCTCTTTGGCGTCGTTTTTTAGCAAGAGCTCCTTGGCTTTTCGTAACTCTTGCTGCGGGGCTTATTAACGTCGGCGTTATGTCTTGGTTTCAAAGATATGAGCAAGGGGGTCTTACCTTCGTTCTTTTCTTCGTTCCTCTGATCACCGGGATGTCGGGGAATATCGGAATTCAGTGCAGTACGGTCTTAGTCCGCAGCATGGCCATGGGCCTTCTTTCGAAGGCTAATCGAAGAGAAACTCTTTTGAAAGAAACGGCAATCGGGATCGGAGCCGGATTCGTTTTCGGAATTCTCTCCGGTATATTTGTTTATGCTTTGGATTTTGTCGGTGTTTCGGGGGCTGCGGTCAGTCCGGTTGTAGTGGCAACTATTGTTGGAGTGGGACTGATGGGCGCTTGTGTTGCGGGAACGATTCTCGGGGTGCTTTCTCCTATTTGTTTTGCAAGACTCGGAATAGATCCGGCGGTAGCTTCGGGTCCCATTGTAACGGCCTTTAACGACTTCCTTTCGATGTCGATTTACTTTTTGATCGCGATCGTTTTGCAATGTTATTTACTCTAGACAATTTTGTTGCTATTTTGCGGTTATTTTGCATATAGTCCTAATGTAAAGCTTTAGAGGTTTGATGTCAAAAAAGTTGAGAAGAACTCCGAGAGGGTACGACAATACTCAACCTACGAATAAGGACCTTGGAACCCTCTTGGGAGAATGGTTAACGAAGACTGCGCATTCTTTTCGGGACAGGCCCGATTTGATTTTGCTTTCATGGCCTGAAATTATAGGGGAAAAACTGGCCCATATGGCCACGGCAGTGTCTTTTGTTGACGGTGTGCTTACTGTCAAAGTAAAAAACTCTTCTTTGTACAGTTTGCTTGTTCAGCACGAAAAAAACAGGTTGCTGGGTATGTTGCAACGGAAATTTCCTTCGGTCAGGATTGAAAACATTGTGTTTCGTCTTGGCTAAAACAGTTATAAAACCGGGAAAAGATTTTTTAAGGTATGACAACGATGACTAAAGAAAAAGAATATGATGCCAGTTCCATTACTGTGCTTGAAGGTTTGCAAGCGGTTCGCGAGCGACCGGGGATGTATATCGGCGACACTCATACGAACGGTCTTCATCAGCTTGTCTACGAAGTTGTGGACAACAGTATCGACGAAGCCTTAGCCGGGCACTGCTCCGAAATCACCGTTACTTTGCATCCCGACCATAGCGCGAGCATCCTGGATAACGGTCGAGGTATCCCTACAGGGAAACATGAAACGGAATCCGTCAAAATGGGCCGGGATGTTACCGCTTTGGAAGTTGTAATGACGGTGTTGCATGCCGGGGGTAAGTTTGACAAGAACACCTATAAGGTTTCCGGAGGACTCCACGGTGTGGGGGTTTCTTGCGTGAATGCACTTTCGAAGAAAATGATCGTGGAAGTTGACCAAAACGGAAAGCAATACCGGATGGAGTTTGCCAAAGGAAAGCCGCAAACTGCCCTGCATACGATCGGAGAAGCAAGCAGAACCGGAACGAAGGTTACTTTTTGGCCGGACGATTCGATTTTTACCGTTACGGAATTTGATTACGACGTCCTTTTAAGACGTCTGAGAGAGCTTTCCTTTTTGAATCGAGGTATTACGATCAATTTCGTAGACGAACGAGAGGGTATGGAGCATCCTCCGGTAAGCTTCCGTTACGAAGGAGGCGTTGTATCGTTTGTTGAATATCTTAACGAGAATAAGGGTCCTATCTTTCCGAAGCCGATCTATATTAAAGGATCTAAAGAATCGCATGACGGAACGGTGGAATTTGAAGTTGCGATGCAGTGGAACGAGTCATACACGGAGAACTTATACTCCTACGTTAATAACATAGCGACAAGACAAGGGGGAACTCACGTTTCCGGATTCTCGACGGCATTAACACGGGCGTTTAACCAGTACATTAAGCATGCGGGTCTTTTAAAGAACGATAAGTTTGCCGTATCGGGAGATGATATTCGAGAAGGGATGACGGGGGTGATCTCTTTAAAGATTCCGAACCCGCAATTTGAAGGACAAACAAAACAAAAGCTCGGGAATAACGATGTCGGAGCTATGGTTCAACAAATCGTGGGAGAAAAAATCGTCACGTATCTCGAAGAGAACCCTACTATCGCTAAAATGATCGTCGAAAAAGCGATTTTGGCAGCTCAGGCAAGAGAAGCTGCTCGTAAAGCAAGAGAGCTTACACTCCGTAAAACGGCCTTGGACACCGCAAGGCTTCCGGGTAAGTTGACGGACTGCCAAGAAAAAGATCCGGCTCTTTGCGAAATTTATATCGTTGAGGGAGATTCTGCGGGCGGTTCGGCTAAAGGCGGACGAGATAGAAGATACCAAGCGATATTACCGATTCGCGGTAAGATTCTGAACGTGGAAAAAGCAAGACTTGAAAAGATTCTCCAGAATACCGAAGTTGGGGCTATGATCTCGGCTTTCGGCTGCGGAATCGGAGCGGGGAGTTTCAATCTGGAAAAGTTGCGATATCATAAAATCATTATTATGACGGATGCCGACGTCGACGGGTCCCACATCCGTACTCTGCTTCTTACTTTCTTCTACAGACATATGCCTGCTTTGATCGAAAATCACTACGTATACATAGCACAACCCCCTCTTTACAAGGTTACCAGAAAAAAAGTAGGTCGTTATATCCACTCCGAAAAAGAGATGGATGAATACCTTCTTAAGCTTGGTCACAGCGATATTAAGATTAGATTGTCGGGACAAAGCGAACCTCTTCCCAAAGAAGACGTAGAAAATCTTTTACATGCAATTAGAGAAGTTGAAGCTTTCATCGGATCCGTAGAGCGCAAAGGGATTCCTTTTAAAGAGTTTTTAGATGCTAAAAATGAAGAAGGAAACTTCCCTAAGTTCCAGGTGATAATGGGCGATCGGAGCCAATTCGTTTTCTCCGAGCAAGAATTTTCGGAGCTGAGAAAAGAAGACGAGGAAATCCAAAAACAGCGGCATGAAACAAAGATAGCCTCGATTCCCGAAACGGAACAAACGGAAGAGATGAAAGTATTCAGGGTTAAAAGCCTTCCGTTTTTCGAACTGTACGAAGAGGGCAGACTCGAGAAAATCAGAGATCTTTTAAGCGTATATCGATTCGGAATGGAGCAGTACTTCTCGGCGGAAGGAAATCTTTTTGATATCCTCTCGGAAGACGGATCCGTGACCCCGGTTTACACCTTGAAAGAGGGTATTGATTTCTTAAGGGTAAACGGACGGAAGGGGATCGAGATCCAACGATACAAGGGTCTGGGAGAGATGAACGCGGATCAACTTTGGGAAACGACTATGGATCCTACTCAAAGAACGTTCCTCCAAGTGACGATGCCCGACGCGATTGCAGCCGATCACATGTTTACAATGCTCATGGGTGAGGATGTACCCCCCAGAAGAGCCTTTATCGAGCAACACGCTCTATCAGTTAAGAACCTCGATATTTAATGGAGAAACGTACAGTTATGTCTTACACACAGGGCGAAAATATCCAACCAAAGAACGTGGAAGATGAGGTCAAGGAAAGTTACCTTCGCTATTCGATGTCGGTAATTATATCGAGAGCTCTTCCGGATGTCAGAGACGGACTTAAACCTTCTCAGAGGCGTATTTTGTACGCTATGAGGCAACTTAATCTTTCCCCGGGAGCCAAACACCGTAAGTGTGCAAAAATTTCAGGGGACACCTCCGGAGATTACCACCCGCACGGCGAGACGGTGATATATCCTACTTTAGTGAGAATGGCGCAAAGTTGGTCCATGAGACATCCGTTGATCGACGGTCAAGGAAACTTCGGATCCGTTGACGGCGATCCTCCTGCTGCGATGCGTTATACCGAAGCCAGGCTGACTCACTCTTCCATGGCTTTGATGGAAGACTTGGAAAAAGACACGGTAGATTTAATTCCCAACTATGACGAAACGAAATACGAGCCCACCGTATTTCCTTCCAAGTTTCCCAACTTATTAGCTAACGGCTCCTCCGGAATCGCGGTCGGTATGGCAACCAACATACCTCCCCATAATTTGGGAGAGTTGATTACCGCCACAATGCTCTGTCTTGAAAATCCTGCCGTCACAATTGACGAGATTATGGAAGTTATGCCCGCTCCCGATTTTCCGACGGGCGGCGTTATCTGCGGTTACAGGGGAGTAAAAGAAGCGTATCACACCGGAAGAGGCAAACTTACTTTGCGGGGTGTCATTCGGGTGGAAGACATGGACGGTACGGGAGACAGACAAAGACTCGTCATCGACGAGATTCCGTACAATATCAGTAAGTCGAACCTAATTTTGAAAATCGCGGAACTCGTTAACGAAAAAGCAATGACGGGAATCTCCGACATTCGAGATGAATCCGACAAAGAAGGGATGAGGCTTGTTATAGAGCTTAAAAAAGGGGAGATGACGGACGTAACGATCAACCAGCTCTATAAATATACGGATATGCAAGTGACTTTCGGCTGCAATATGCTGGCTCTCGATAAGGGACTTCCGAGAACGATGAACGTCAAACAAATGATCTCCGCTTGGGTCGATCACAGAATTGAAGTTGTTCGCAGAAGAACCCGGTTCGAGCTTAATAAAGCACAGGCAAGAGCTCATATTCTGGAAGGGTATCTCAAAGCGCTCGATCGCCTGGACGAAGTTGTAAAAATCATCAGAGGAAGCTCGAGTAAGGAAGAAGCTAAAGGACAGCTCGTAAGTCTTTATGCACTCAGCGATAAGCAGGCAACGGCCGTTTTGGATCTCAGATTGTATCAACTCACGGGGCTTGAAAGGGAGAAAATCGAAAACGAATATAAAGATCTGCTTGCCAAAATCGCGTATTACCAAGCGGTACTCGCAAGCGAGCAGCTTGTTCGCGGTATTATCGGCGATGAGTTACAAGAGCTTAAAAAACATCACTCGTCGGGACGCAAAACCAAAATCATTGCGGCCGAAGGGGAATTCAATATGGAAGATCTGATCGCCGACGAAACCGTAATTATCACGGTTTCCGAAGACGATTATATCAAGAGAATGCCCGTTGATACTTTCAGAGAGCAAAGAAGGGGCGGTCAAGGCGTCGTCGGTATGGAGATGAAAAAAGAAGCGGATAACCTCAAAGACGTTTATATTGCTTCCACTCACGATTACCTCCTCGTCTTCACGAGCTTCGGAAGATGTTACTGGATCAAAGTATGGCAAATACCCGAAGCTAGTCGAAGAGCTAAAGGTAAAGCAATCGTCAACTTGCTCGAAGATATCGGCGCCGAAGAGAAAGTCGCCGCAGTTCTCAGAGTTAAAAGCTTTGAAGAAGACGCATACATCCTTCTTTGCACAAAACTTGGCGTTGTCAAGAAAACGGCTTTAAATGCTTTTGACAATCCTCGTAAGAAAGGGGTTTATGCGATTAATATTGACGAAGGGGATGAAGTAATTGCCGCTCGTTTAACCAGAGAAAATCAGCAGGTGATGCTTTTCACAAAAGACGGAATGGCCGTTCGCTTCGATCAAAGTCAAGTGAGACCGGTCGGAAGAATTGCAAGAGGAGTGAAAGGAGCTACTTTAAGAGGAGACAATAATGCAATCGTTTCTTGTGAAGTTGTCGGGGGAGAAGAATCTCTTCTTATTGTTTGCGGAAACGGATACGGGAAAAGATCCAACGTTGAAGAGTTCCGTCAGACGAATCGAGGCGGTATAGGCGTTCGTTCGATTATTACGAGCGATCGAAACGGTTCGGTGATAGGTGCTATTTCCGTTACCGACGAAGACAGCGTTCTATTGATGTCGAATACGGGACAGACCGTTCGAATTTCGATGAATGACGTAAGGGTAATGGGACGATCCACCCAAGGAGTCAGACTTGTGAACGTTCATGAAGGGGACAGCCTCGTTGCGATCCAAAAGATTGGACCTACCGCACCTGCCGAATTGGATAAACCCGCCGAAGATGCATCCGTCGAACTTAACAAAGTTGCGGAAGACGCACCTCCGGAAGAGGTGAAATGAGGGGTCTTTTGGTCACGTTCGAAGGAGGAGACGGTGCAGGTAAATCGACTTTAATCGACGGGCTTCACCGTTTTCTTTCCGAAAAAGGAGAAACCGTTTTACAAACGAGAGCTCCCGGAGGGACGGATCTTGGCGACAAGATCCGCCGTCTTCTTTTAGAGGGGAGTACCGGGATGAATCCAAGATCTGAGCTTTTTTTGTTTCTAGCCGACAGGGCAGAACATGTGGAACGGGTGATTATTCCCGCATTAAAACAGGGGAAGATTATCCTCTGCGATCGATTCAATGATTCTACCTTAGCTTATCAAGGTGTTGCAAGAGGTCTTGACTCTACTATGGTGCGTTCTTTTTGCGATTTTGCTGCAGCGGGCGTCGTGCCGGATTTAACTCTGTATTTAGATATAGATCCGGTCTTAGGTCTCGAGCGGTCGGAAAAAAAGTCGGGAGTAAAGGATCGGATGGAATCGGAAGCCCTTTCCTTTCATCAAAAAATCAGAGACGCTTTTAGAACGGAGGCGAAATTGGAACCTCAAAGAATTCGGCAAATGGACGGATCCCTTTCTCCACATACTCTTTTACAGCAGGCTATCGATATCATATATGCCGTTTTCCCGTCTTTTAGGTAATCCCGAAGCAAAATTGCTTCTTACTAAATTAGCTAAGCAAGAAAGGCGCTCCCACGTCTTGCTTTTGTCGGGACCGAAAGGAGTCGGGAAGAAAAGCTTTGCCTTAGCGTTTTGCGAGCTCCTTTTGGGAGCAAAGCATGCCGTAAAGATTGGTGCCGGGATACACCCCGACGTGATCGGACTAAAACCGGAAGGTAAGACTTCGGCTCACTCCGTTGCCACAATCGAACAAATGATAGCCGATGCTTCTCTTTCTCCCTTTGAAGCCCAAAAAAAGGTGTACGTGATCGAGCAGGCCGACAGGATGTTACCGTACGGGAGTAATGCATTATTAAAAATCCTGGAAGAACCCCCGCCCGATGTTTCCTTTATTTTACTCACCTCTCGTCAAGAGAGGATGTTGCCTACAATACTTTCGAGATGCTCGTACGTGCCTTTTTATCCGATTGCGGAAGATGTGCTTGTCAAAGGTATTACGGAAAGATCGATTCCCGAGGATAAAGCTCGAGAGATCGCTTTGCTTGCGGAAGGTTCTTTTTCTAGGGCTTTGGAGCTCTCCGCTGCCAAAGACAACCCCGTTAAGGTTCATTTTCGAGATATTCTAAAACATTTTTTTCTGACGGGTTCTTCCTTAGCTCTGACGGAGTCATTGGATCATCTCGATAAATTGATCGAAAAACAATCAAGCGAAGAGGGAGCTTCCGGTGAAATAGCCGAGACTCTCCTCGAAGATTGTTTTTATTGGTTAAGAGATCTTCATTATAAGAAAACGGATCCGGATTGCAGGAATCTTTTTTACGGAACCTCCGTTTCCGAGCTCGAAGCGCAGCTTAAAAAACAGCTTCCTTCTCTTGAGTCAGGGCTTATATTTATCGAAGAAGCAAGGATTGGATTGCAAAGAAGTATCAAACCGAAAGTGGTTTTTGAACGTCTTTTTTCAACCCTACGAAAGGCAGATTGGTAGCCGATGAAAAAGTATGAAACCGCTCTTTTTATTTTCAGAAGAGATCTTCGTTTGGAAGACAACACCGCCCTTATTCAGGCTTTGCAAGATTCCCGTGAGGTGATCCCTTGTTTTATCTTCACCCCGGAACAAATCGAAAATAACCCGTATAGAGGAGATCACGCTTTGCAGTTGATGCTTGAATCTCTTGCATGTTTAAACGAAGAGCTTATACAAGCAGGGGGTAAACTATACTTTTTTTACGGCGCACCGGAAGAAGTAATTAAAACTCTTCATCCGGATGCGGTGTTTGTGAATCGAGATTATACGCCTTACAGCATCAAAAGAGATCAAAAGATCTCGGACCTTTGTCTACAACGGGGAATAGACTTTATATCCCGGAATGATGCTTTGCTAAACGCGCCCGAAGATACAAAGAAATCAGGGGGAGATCCCTATACCGTTTTTACTCCTTACTATAAAAACGCCTTAAAAATACCGGTGTCTTCACCCTCCAAAACCCCGAAAGGAAGATATGTGACAAAAAACATACCCTCTTCTCGTGGTACCGAGATATTTTCCGAGATTCTAAAAGAAAAATCCGACGGTTTACTCGTGAAGGGGGGGAGAAAAGAAGGGAAGAAACACTTAACCCGGATCAAAACTCTTCAGCTTTACGAACCCCAAAGGGATTTCCCGTATCTTGAGGCAACCTCTCATCTTTCCGCTTATCTGAAATTTGGAGTTTTGTCGGTTAGGGAGGTATATCATACCGTTCTTTTCTCTCTCGGATCCGAACATCCTTTGATTCGAAGTCTATATTGGAGAGATTTTTTCTCAAGTATTGCCTTTTTTTTCCCTCACGTTTTTTCGGGAGCTTTTCACAAGGGTTACGATGCAATACAGTGGAAAAATGATAAACGGAGATTTGAGCTTTGGTGCAAAGGGGAGACGGGATTTCCGATTGTGGACGCAGGGATGCGGCAGCTTAATACAACCGGATTCATGCACAATCGAGTTCGTATGATTGCGGCTTCCTTCCTCGTTAAAGATCTGCATCTCGATTGGCGTCTAGGGGAGAAGTATTTCGCTCAAAAACTCGTTGACTACGATCCCGCCGTCAATAACGGCAACTGGCAGTGGGCTGCGAGTACGGGATGTGATGCAGTTCCGTATTTTAGGATTTTCAATCCATGGATCCAACAGAAGAAATTCGACACCGAATGTATCTACATTAAAACGTTCATTCCCGAACTTAGAGAGGAAAGTAATGATGCGATTCACAATCCGGATCGTAAATCGGGTAACCCTAGGTACCCTCTCCCGATCCTTGATCACGCGCAAGAAGCGAAAATCACGTTGGAAGTCTATAAAACGATTAAGCTTCATTAAGAGATACTATTTGTTTTCTTTTGCATTTTATTTGAATTTTATTAAGATGAAGAAAAACATCTATCCAAAATTTATGGGAGTTTCTATGAATAAAGCTATGTCTAGTGCCTTTTTTCTTCTTTTCGGATCTTTTTCCTTGCAAGCAGTTGAAGGCGCCTATAACGTATCCGGTTTTGATCCCAACACGAATACGTCGTATACGGGAACGGTAACAATTACAAAGGGAGAAAATGAAATCTATGATGCGGAATGGAACTTAAGTCTCGATCCTCCGAAGTACTTGGGGAAAGGTCTTAAAAGCGACAATCAAATCAGTTTTTTGTATCAAACCGACGGAAAACCGTTCGGTGCGGATACAACGGGTCTTCAGGTTTACAAGATCAAAGGAGATACGTTGGAAGGGAACTTTATCGTATATGGTGAATCTTTAGTTGGCAACGAAACGCTAACTAAAAAATAAATATTCAGGTGATCGGCTGCCGGCAGAAACACCCTGCACCGCGCCCATTGAGCCGGAAGTGGAGGTGTTTTACAGCGCCTCTTTTATTTTATCCGCAATCATACAATTCAGTCCCGAGTCTAATTGTAACGGGGAGACCGGTGTTTGTCGATTGCACCAAACCCTCAATCAGCTTGTCGTACTCTAAAAACCAATCTTTCGTTGCGGATGAGGGAACGTCGCGAAAGCACATATTTCGGGTTTTTGCAAGAGATTGTAAAAGCTTTAAAGAGTCGTCCTCGGATATTTGTAAAGGTTGAATTTTCAGATACGTCGTAATCGATCCCGTGATGTGAATCTTCTCGACGCAATAAGGAATCTTCTCCTTTTCTTCATCAAGAACCGCTTTTGCGGCAGCGAGCATCAGAGAGCTATCGTTATGGATGGGCGGGAAGCATAAACGGGTAATCTTATCGATCCTGTGTTCCAAACAATCGATTTTCTCAACTTCTTTGCGAACTTTTTCGGCAAATACGGGATCGATTGCGAGTCGATACGCGAGAGGCCCGTTCGGATTATTCGGTATCGTCATAGTAATTTTTAAAAGCTTTGATTGTTAGAAAAAGAGGGATTTCCATTCTGCTTCGATCTTCTCTTTTAGCGTGCTTTCCCGTGCTTCTTTTATCGGAACACCACTCTTCCATCCACTCTATTGCAAAACCTGCCTTATGGAGCCACAAAGTTAAAGAGGAGAGGGGATAGTGAAAAGAGAGGGTAGTTTCGGAGTCCTTTCCCTTGCTCGGGTTGGATTGTATCGGAATCACCATCGGCTGATAGTACCTGTCCACTCTTCTGTATTGAATCTGTCTTTCTTCGTCGATCCCCCAAGAAGATTGCCTCGGGATTCTGAAGTAAGGATGATTTAGCACCAAGACGAGTTTGCCCCCCGGGATCAAATGCTTGTAAGCATTTTGGAAGGCGTTTAAGGGGTGTTCCAAATTTTGGAGAGCAAGGACAATCGTGCAAAAATCAAAATCCGTTTTTTGGATTTTAAGAGGTTTGGTGATATCGGAGAGAACAAACGCATGATTTTTCTTGCTTGCTTTCTTTTTTGCACAAGAGAGGAGAGAGGGGGAAATGTCCACTCCCGTGTACTCAAATTGCTTCGGCAGGTGACGGGATAAAATCCCTTCTCCGCAAGCAAGATCCAGAAGGGAGGGGCATTCCTTGGAGGAATCGAGTAACCTTGACAGGTTGGGGAGAATTACGTTCTCATGGTAATAATGACCCGTTTTTCCGACCGCTTTATCGTACCAAGAGCTAACGCTTTCCCAAGAAGTGCTTTTTTTTTTCCGTTCTTCGTTCATGACAGAAATTATAACCCGTTGATTAAAAAAAAGGAAATGTTTTATGAGGAGGGAAACGACCTCCGGAGCTCATGAAAAACGAAGATGCAATTTTAGTTAGAGATCTGATGGGTCCCCCTCCCATGGTGATACGGGAAGAGGACACCGTAGAGCGTGTGATTCAATTGCTTAGGCAAAGCGAGGGCAAAGATAAAATTTTATATTTTTATGTCGTTAATTCGGACGATGCTTTGGTTGGAGTTTTACCCACAAGATCCATTCTTTTAGCTCAGCCCGATCAAAGAATACGAAACATCGCAAAAAATTCAATTTTCTTTTTACACGAAAATACGCCTTTTCAAAAAGCGATGGAATCGCTCTCTCAACATAGACTTCTGGCTCTTCCCGTAGTAAACCCCGAAAAGAAGGTGGTTGGTTTCTTTGATATAAAGATGTGTTTTCAAGAAAACGAAGATCTTTGTAAAGCCGACAAAAGCCAAGAGATCTTCCAACTTCTCGGTATTCACTTGGAGATGAATTCCTATAAACACCCCTTTGATGCTTACCGGAAGAGAATGCCGTGGATTTTTTGTAATATGGTCGGAGGAGTTGCCTGTGCGATCATCTCTTTTATGTTTAAAATGGTCCTGACAAAAATCATTCTTCTTGCCATGTTTATCCCGCTCGTTTTGGCTCTCAGCGAGTCGATCTCCATGCAATCTATGACGCAAAGTCTGCAAATCACCCGCAAACAAAAAACTTCTTGGAAAAAGATGGCTTCAAGGATTTTCCTTGAAATGCCGGTCGCAGGGATGATGTCAATTACAAGCGGGTTGATTGTAGGTTTTTTATCGCTTTGTTGGAAAACGGAACCGATCGTCTCGGTCACCATAGGCCTCGGCATCGCTTTCTCGGTTATGATCTCTTCCATGATCGGAGCTTGCGTCCCTTTTCTTTTACACATAAGCAAACTCGATCCCAAAGTGGCATCCGGTCCCGTGGTTTTAACGCTCGCGGATATGGTGACAACGGGAATCTATCTTTCTTTTGCAACGTACGTATTAGCTTAGTTTTTGCGCTTTAATGTTCAACTTGTGTTCGATGGAAGTGCCCGTACCGGGACCGAAACAACAAGTTTGAGGGTCGGTCTTCTTTGGGGTTTGCCCGAGCAATCACATTTATGAAGGATGTATCTCTTCTATTTGCACCGTAACGGGTTGCTGCGTCCTAGTGGCTTCTACCAAAGCCATAAGATCTCTTTCGTGGTTTAGAAACCATTTTTCTTTCTTACATGCGGGAAACTCTTTGAGGCACGCATTTACATGATATACCATCGTTTGGAGGATGGTTTGGGCGGGTTCTGCGCGACCTGCGATTTCATCGGATTCCGTTAAAGGAAGAATTTGCGTGTAAGCCTCGGAGGTTGCTCCGTGTACAACTCCGTGAGCTTTTCCGATGACCCGGTTATCCCGCTCTATCAGGAGTTTGGCAGCCTCTCTCAGTTCCGGGTCTCTTAAAAACAAAGTATCCGAAATTCGACTAAAAACGGACCGTGCGGCTACTCTCGTGCGAACCTCTTGTGAAAATTCTACAATATCCAACATGTCGCGCAGGAGATGTGTTTCGCCGGGGTAGACGGGATTTGCTTGAGCAACAAGATTTTGATTCTCCGGACCATCATGAGTTGGATGTATGGACATTCAATTTCCTTACATTATTTAATTAAAGTTGTTATTTTTTAATTATTCACAAAAAAAAATTTAAAACAAACAATCTTTTTAAATGAGAATATCGTAAGACTTTTTTTTCTTTTCGGAAGTTATTCGATTCGTAGATTAACCCTTTTTTACAACATAACAACAATTATCAGACGTATATTGAATAGCTGCAGCAACCGGGAACGGATAAAAAACCTGCGGGTACGAAGAGGTATTTTGGGTCTAAGCGCGTCAACAACAATATCGGATTATTGCATAGACACGTTAACCAAAGGGATTATTTTGCCCTATCATCAACGCAGTTACAAAACCCCTACCGGAAGGAGAATTGCCGTACTAAAAAACAGCAACTCTATTAGATAAAAGGATTAACGGGGTGAAAGGCCGGGAGCATCGACCTAAGCTCCGGTCTTTCAACGCCGCAAGGTGTTATCATGAATCGACCCGTCTGACGTCTATTTTGTAAAAGGGATTGAGCCTTCTTTGCCTCTTCCTCCGTAGAGAAAAAGCCGCAAAGTTGTTCCCCTTGTGCGAAATTTGTCTTAGAATCAACCCAAAGAGGCCCTAACTTATAGTCTTTATACACGGGGTAATAGTAAAGCAGCGCGAAAATATGTTTTTCAGACCATCTTTCCGATCTAACGGAAAAGACGTCGTTTCTTGCTCCTTCGTCTTCTTGTGCCCATTTAAATACGGGGTTATCCGGGTTAAAAAAAACCGGAGTAACCACACCCCATTTTTGCGATTCAACTACGTACGCTCCTAAGACCGTATCCGTCGGTCTCGGGGGAAGTGTAAAATCAGTGTCGGGGTTGGATTTGATACCTATAGGCATAACAACTTTAGGAAACCCGTCTCTATCGAATATGGCAAATCGACGAAAAGCAAAATTATACCGTAATTCCCACCCTTCAGGTAGTAAAGCATTGGCAAGGTGTCGATTTCCATACGCAGATTCTATCCGCTCAATCCCCATTTTTTCCCATTCATTTTTGTATCTTTCTAAGTCCGGTATATAGACTGCTTTTCTCCCCTCGAAATACCCGGGGTTGGAACGGGTCGGGAGCAAACCTTGTTTATTAAAACCGACTGTAGAAGTTGGACATACCATTTAACAGCTCCGTAATATAATAGTTGGCCTTCGAAAGTATAAGATCAAAAGACGTGATATTGCAAATAAATTTTCCACCTTCAGCAGCTCCCGCAAGACTTTTATCCCGTTTCGCTCACTGAAAGCGATTGCGGCATCTCTTTGATCCGGACCCCGTTTCATCATAATCCCTCCCCTGTACGAAAATTTTTCCGAGAGTCGATTATACTTTATCTATACGATTTTTTTAGCGGAAACTGCTGTTCTACCCTTACATTCTCAAACCGATATTCGATACGCAATCGCGACGTTTGTTGCAATTACCGTAAGAGCAAAAGCTGTAGTATCGGCAGCGCACATAACAAAATAGCAGGCCTCCTCGTGTTTTTCTATAAAGTCTCTTTTAGCTTCTTGAGCGGCATCGGGCGCGGCATCCGGATCAAACAAGAGAGACTTCGTTCGTTCGATGTACTCGGCATAATCTTTGCCGACACCGGTTTTGGCTACCGCCATTTCAAGAATCTTACCGGTGAAAAAACGAACTCCGGGCCCGATCGCAAAGTTATAAGCGATGCCGGCCCCTTGAGATCCCATCATATGCAAGTTCATTCCGGAGAGTCCCCACCACCTGCTTCCGATGTAATATGCGGGTTCTTTTAAAAGGCGCTGAACAAGTGCCGAGATCGCCATAGCAATGGCAGATCCGGTAATCTGAGCTGAAAGAAAAATTGCATTCGTTTTTTCTTTCACGTTCAGATCAGACTCTTCCAAAAAATCTAAAATGAGATCCTTAGTTTTTGTTTTTAATAGGAGCTGATTTGCCGAGATTCCGAAGAAAGAAGCTCCTGCGTGCCCAATTCCGTTTATAAGTATGGAATACATGTTGACCTTTAGATTAATTAAGATGATATATTTAGAAAATGTTATTTTTATCACATTAAAAAATTATAAGTCAATGAGCATCAAACTGTAAAAGCTTCGAAGCCTATACACGCTAACGGCGTCTCCGGTTCGTTTTTTTAAAATTTATTTTATTAATAGCCGGGCTAAGTTATAAAAAGGAAACCGAGGCAGGGTTCTTATTAGGATTTCCTTGCTGTTTTAGCGTTCCGGATGGTATTTTTATGCCTTCTTTAAAGTTTGCAGTATTTTCGGAGTATGCATGTGTGGAATTTTCGGGTATACAGGTTCTAAAACCCCTCTAAAAGTCTGTTTAAGAGGTCTTAAATCTTTGGAATACAGGGGGTATGACTCTTCGGGCATTGCAGGTGTTCAGGAAAACGAGATTTTTTCTGCCCGGGAAACCGGAAAAATTCAAAATCTGGAGCTTGCTTTGGAGCCTCTTTCTTTGGTTCTTAGCAACGCAATAGCCCATACAAGATGGGCAACTCACGGAAAAGCATGCAAAGAAAATGCCCACCCCCAGCTCGATGAAAAA
>Ga0116227_10005718_pt1 | contig 25936 bp, 19 predicted proteins | sample S1TSphgellanicum_FD_89693 | JGI IMG/M metagenome (GOLD analysis project Ga0116227, IMG submission 89693) | Host-associated microbial communities from peat moss isolated from Minnesota, USA - S1T2_Fb - Sphagnum magellanicum MG | ecosystem: Host-associated > Plants > Peat moss > Unclassified...
AAAGTAGTTCTCCAAGAACTTGGATCCACAACAACAAACTTACCCACCCAACAAACTTAATGAATGAATGAATGAATTCATTAGTTCATTCATTCATTCATTCATTCATGCGGGCTCTCCCCATGGTCCATCATCATCTCTAAAGTATCAAACTCAACCAACTTGGTCTTAAGTATTTATCATTTGCTTATTAACAATTGCATTGCTTATTAATTGAGCAAATCTACTAGTGGCAAGAGATTAGAGTCTAGACTCTAGAGCAATGATGAAGAAGAAGAAGAAGTCTTTGTTTCAATTAAGAAAGAGAAAGTAAAGTCATTTTTTATGAGAATTTGGATCTACTTATAACTAAGTTACACCTGACATTAATTAATGAACACCCCACATACATAATGAATGAAATGAATGAATGAATGAACTAATTAATGAATGAATAAATTGGGGACAAAATGAGTACTATATATCTCTTTATGTTATGGGTTTCTTCAACTGCTGTGCAAATGATCTTCATGTGTGTTATCTGATGATCCTTCTTCAGTGTCTGGGAGTATTTTTTTTGTTGTAATTTTGTAATATGTACCATCAAATACACACACACCTGTGCATTAGGCACTGGGTTCACACTAGTATCTCTTTATGTCATGGAAGGAACCCAAGCTTCATAAAACTTTGCCCTTAAGTTGAGTGGATGGATGGATGATGAATGGATGGATGTCTGGTTGGATGGATGGCTTTTTGTATTATCTGAATTGGGTTGTCAATCATTTTTACCATTGGGTATTAAATTTTGGTTTGTTCCAAATATTTATGAGATATCTCCAAAGAAACATAAATTTGGGTTTGTTATAATTAGGGATATTAAAAATTTATCTATAAAAAAAATTTTAATTATGAAATTGAAAATAAACTCAATGTAGTTGAGGAAATTTTTATTAAAATTCATATTGAAAAAGAATATACTTAGTTCATTTTTTAATAATGTTGTTAAATGAAAAAAAAATTATTATCTACTCAATTAATTTAATATGATTTTTGTTTGGGAGAAAAGTCTTTGTGTGGGATCCTTCCCCTCTCTTCCCCTCTTTCCTTCTCAGCTCTTTCTTCTTCTCCTTCACTTGTGGGTAAATGTGTGGGTCTTTCTCTTGACCAATTTTGCTCCAAATCCCCCCAAAGCTCCAATCTTTGACCATTTCTTGGAGCTTTGGGTGTATGCCAAGCAATTTACTTTTGGTGGTTTATTCTTAATTTTTTTCTTAAAAAATTGTTTGCTCAAGAAGAAGAAGAAGAAGAAGAAGATGAAGAAGAAGCAAAAGGAAAGAAGATGAAGAAGAAAGAAGAAAGAAGAAGAAGAAGAAGAAGTGGTTTCAAGAGTGCTGTAATTTTTGCAGGGATTTGGAGTTTTTTTTTGGAGTGTGGAGCTTTGATAGAGGAAAACAGTCGGGGTTTGGTTTTTGGGTGAGTTTGGTTTTTGGGTGTGGAGTTTTGATGGAGCAAAACAGATGGTTTTTTGGTTTTTGGGTTTCTTTTCCAATTTGCTCCTTTGTCAAGCGACCTACTACCCTCATTGTTGTTGTTGTTGTGTGTGTGATGCATTTTGGAGGAGGTGTGGGGGAAGGGGAAGGGAGGGTTTTTGATACAGCATAATGTGTGGAAGAAAAGAAAAGAAAGATTGGGTTTTTTGGGTTTTGGTTTTTGTAGAGAAGAAGAGTTCAAGCAAAAGCAGATTTGTTTTTGGGTGTAGTGTTTTAGGAAGATTGAAGTTTTAGGTTTTTCCAACTTTTCATTTCATTTGCCGTTCACTTTGTGTGATGATTTGAAGGGTCATTTTGGTGTTTGCTTGACCACAACCCCCAAAATCCTTTAGATCTGCTGTTTCGTCTGGAAGCAGAAAACAGGGCAGAAAGAAGAAGAAGAAGAAGAAGAAGAAGAAGAAGACAATGTGCTTCTTCATTTTGTGGTTTTGGGTCGTGCATTTTTCATTTGCTGTGCACTTGTAGCTTTCTCCCCTATGTCTCCCTACCCATCTCCATTTCTCCTCTCTTCAGGCTAATTGGGTTATGCTCAAGGCATTGTACAAAACAAATGCGTTTTTTGTCATTCTGCTATGGTGCTAACTCTTGCTATGAACCCCTGTGTTTTGTGGGTACCAGAGGAAAAAAAAACAGCCAAGACAAGATCCTTGCTTGCTTGATTCATTGTAACTGCTGCTCCACATTTTCGTCATCTTGAGATGCTTGGTATCACCAGCACCAAAAGGTAAGTTGCTTATCACCAGCAGTCCAGCAGATGGGCAGAAAACAAAATGTGTATGTCTCTGATGGTTTTTTAGTCTTGTTTTTGAAGTGCCAATCTGAAACCTGGTTTTTCAAAAGCAAAACTCCATAATACTTTACCAAGTGAAGGGTGCTCCGAATACAACTGGGTCATGAATTTTCTGATGATCAATTCTTTTTTTTTCGTGTGGTTTTGTCTGTGCCTTTGCTGTCTGATGATGTTGTTCCCCCTCTTTTTGTGGGCGTGTTGTTTGAAGATATTGTCAAATTTCAGTGTTGTGGGTTGACCAAACTTTCAGGAGATTGTGTGTGTTTTTTTTGCATGGACTAACTAAATGCCAATCTTTTGTACCTTGAACAATCAATTGGTCCCACTGTTTTGATGTGATTGCAGTTGTTGAATTTATATGTTTGTTTGCAAAAAAATCTCTGAGTTTGTGCGTGTGTGTGTCTGTTTTTGACCTAATCTCCTGTTGTGGATTTTGTTTGTTTCCTGGCAGTAAGTGCCCTTCTGTCATTTGCTCTGCTTTTGCTATCTACATGTGATGCCTTTCAAAGATTTGCCCATCTTTTGGAAATCCTTGATTGCCTGGCTTTCAGGAATTTTTTGATTGCCTATGCAATGGTACTATTTTGCAGCTTGACTTGGCTGAAGATGGAAAAGTAATTATGCACTCTTTTCAGGTTGACATGACAGCAGGCAGGCAGGGAGGCAGGAAGAGGTCAAAATTCAAACAGAATCCACTGGAATGGTTTTAAGACAAGCATTTCAGAAGAAGGTGTGTCATACAATTGATTTTTTTTGCTAGGTGGATGTACAAATACATGAGTATAAGTATTCTGGGTCTGTCCAAAAATATATATTTGGGGATCAAAGTTTGCTGTAGGAGTTTGTGTACTCTGCAATTTTTTCTTTCAACTTTGTACATCGGCAAGCTAAAAGAAAATGGAAGTTTGACTACAAGCTCAGTTGTTGCAGCAGCTTGATGATGAAAGGAAGTCTTAAGGAAAGCACACACATCTGGCTGGTCTCAAAAGACATGGAAGCTGAAGACATGCCAGAAATTACTGCCTTGACAAGGAGGCACACAAGATTGCGCTCTTGATGAGGTGATGATGATGGGAAGAAGTCATCTGTCAAAAACCAACAATGCACTTAAGTAACATGTGTTCCACATGCTAGCTCAAAAGAGGTCAGTTTCTTATATGCTACTCCAACCCAAAACCTGTTAGCCAAATCAATAAATTCCACTACCATGCATTTGTGGGCCTACCCAATATGTTCAAGTTGTTGTATACATGTCAATCTATGGCTTGGATCCAGAATAAAATGCCAGCATTCTTTCCTTACTGGGAGTAAGAGACTTGCAGGTAATAGAAATAAAAAACAGATATGGAATTATCTTGTGATTTGGCCAGGCATGTGTGGAAACGATGAGTCGATGCTGCATCATCATCACATGATGCTTCCGAGCAAACAGAGTGGATTCTCTCGTGGTGGTGGAGACTCTTTTGAGCCACCATTGATTGATTTTGGGGATGATGACATGAATCAACCTTCCTCCTGCTGCTTGGCAGCAAATGGCAATGTTGTCGTCAAAGGACTTGACCAGCAGCCTGTGGTGGATCCTTTCAGCTGGAGTAGTAGTGGTGATCATCATCATCATCATACTCCTTACACTTTGGTCAGAGAAACACATCCTCAGACTCCTCCTCCAACTCCTGACTACTTCTTTGTTAGTTCATCTGCTGCACAAAGCTTGCCACAGCAATCTGCTTCATTTACATCACACCAGAACAGTGTTGTCAGCAGCAGCAGCAATTCTAGGCAGTCACGGATTGACACAGATGAACACAACCCATTTCAGTGTACTCCAGGTGGTATGGATCTACTGACAGGTTCCTTGGATAATGTGGCACTTCCGCTGCCACCACCTTGGTCTGAGGCTTCTTCAAATCCCTTCAGAGCTGCCTCCTCCTCACCAAGCGACGATTTCTTGTTGAGACCATCTGGGTACTTGGAAGCTGGTGGCTTATCAGGAAAAAGTTCAGCTTTGGGAAGAAGGTCGAGCAATCAGGTGACTGGTGAACCTACAACACAGATGCCTGATGCTCCTTGGATTGAGTCCACATTGCCACCAACTGTAGTGAAGTATGCTGCTCCTCCTCAGGAACTGGTTGGGGAAAATCATTTCCTAACTGATGCTTTCAGCAAGGTGAGTGTTTCCAATGGAAGTCCAGCAATCCCAATGAGCCATCCAGGAACTGCAACCAATAGGTCTGCTGGGATGGATGTTGAAAGGCAGGATGCTCCTCGTGGGGGGGGAAGACTGTTTCATTCAAGGTCACTGAGGTCAGAAAGTTCTCTAATCAGGAATAACCCAGAGGCTCCAATTGTTGTGTCTTCAAAGCTCGCTGCCTCCAGCACCACCACCTTCCTTGAGTCTAATGGAAGACCCAAAAGGCCTCTCGACACTGAAATGGTCTCAAAACCACCACCAACCCCACAGCAGTCATCTCCAGCACCACCACCTCCACGACTGTCAGTGCCTCCTGGATCTCCTTTCAAGCAGTCTTCTGTTGTTGTTGCAGAGTCGAAGCAAGGCAGGCAGTCTTGTGATTTTCTGGCATCTGGAGGGGGAAAGGGATCAGTGTACAGGGCACCATCTAGAGGATTTCTCCAAGCTGGTCACCCAGTACCTTTGGAGCTTCGACCACACCCATTAAAGGACGTCCATCAGTCAACAAAGACCATCCTTTGCACTGGAACTTCCTTATGGGCAGCATTTGATTTTGGTCTCCAAGTCTGGGATATTGAGAGTGCAACCGGATGTTTCAGTGAAGGAGTCGACAATTTGGTAGGCGATGAAGATGCTGCAGCGTACTGTGTACTCTCTGTTCATGCATCACCAACTTTATGCCTTGCATTGGACATTGCCAATGAGATAGTTTGGAGTGGCCATAAAGATGGAAAGGTGAGAGCTTGGCCAGCGCAAGTCAAACGCACACGATGGGACCCCACCCTCCCCAGCTTGGTGTGGGAGGGTCATCGCACACCTGTGACTGCAATTGTTGTCACTTCATACGGTGGGTGTCTTAGAGAAAGACATGGCAACACTCATGCACTGTCTTTCTTTTTTTTCTCTCTCTCCTTGTTTGCTTACTTGCAGTATGAAAATTGGGTGCGACAAATATTTCTCTGAGGTGGTGGGAGATTGTAACAAAAACTCCATGCATTCCTCTTCCAGTGTGGGTTTAAACTTTACTGACACTCATCACTGTTTGAGTATTCAGGTGAGCTCTGGACGGGGTCGGAAAGTGGGTCAATGAAGGCATGGCCTTGTGAAGTTACATCACATGGATTACGCAGTAGCGGTGCAGAAGGTGAATATGCAGTAGCTGCATTCATGGCAAAATCGTCTTTGACGCTTAGGGGTCCAACAACTGGAATGAGTCCTGCACTAACTGAAGTACGGTTCTTAGTTGCTGAGCATTCAAATGGAAGGATTTGGGCGGGAGGAATTCATCACATAGCACTCTGGTATGTGTGTTTTGGAAACTTCCACAGTCTCGGTTGTGAATGGATTATCATAAGCGACATTACATGTTCACCCATTTCTCTGAGCAGATAGATCAATGCAGGTCATTGGGCAAATTTTCTGCATTTCAGAGTTGGGTTTGTTTTGCATAGAGTTCTGAAAACAGGAGAATACCTCTCCTTGGGCTGGTGTCAGGGATGCAAGAACAAGGGAGATCATCAAGGTATTTGGGGCAAGTGTATTCTCAGAGCCGAATCTTTCAATCCAGGAATTCTCACCAGGTCATGAAGTGCTAACTGAAGAAAGGGCAATGAAGAAGGAGAAGAGCCTCGGACGCTGGTTGCACCGCTCGAGGAATGCCTTCATGGGAGCAGCTGATGCAGTGCGGCGCGCAACAGACAGATCAGTGCAGGTCTTAGAGGATGCTCGAAGACTCCAGGCTCTGGTGGCCTCTCCAGATGGAACAGTGTGGGGAGGTCTCGGAAATGGGCTACTTGTTCAGTGGGATGCTGGTGGCAATCGTGTGAATGAGTTTCTCAAAGCTCCAGTGGCTGTCAAATGCTTGTTGGTAGTCGGGAGTCGCTTGTGGGTAGGCTACACTAATGGCAAGATTCAGGCATGACGGTCATCATCACCTTTGTCTGTTTTTCTCTCATTTTTTATACAACAATTTGCACTTTTGGGTTTACATAGATTTGATCTCTTAGAATGAAGTGCATGCATGTAAGCTAAGCTACAGGGGAATTCTCAAAGCAACTGTGATGTCTGTGACTGGTGTCTGCAGGTATTGCAGATTGGGAATAGGGTTTTAGTTGGATCATGGGGTGCGCACCATTCACCGCTGGTTCAGATGGTGAGAGGCAAAAACTATGTTTTTACACTCGCATCAAATGGGGGTATCCGTGGTTGGCACATTGCATCACTCAGCCCAGAATTTGACTCTCTTCTCCAAATGGAGCTGTCTGCAAGAGCTGGCTCTTTCACACAGCAACAACACTTCAGGTAATAGTTTAAGTTCTACTATATGAGAAGTGAATAATTCTTTCCAACAGGGCATTGTGTTGTTGTGAATCTGGATGGTAAAGGAACCTTGATGACGGATGGACAGACTGACAGATGGGTAAAGAAAAAACAACATTATTGGCATGAAGAATCCACATGAAGAATTTAATATGGTGAACTGCAGCTGTCTGGACTAAACCCTAAACCTACTACTTCAGGTTGTTTGCTGGCACATGGAATGTCAGCCAAGAGAAGCCTTCACTACAGTCGCTCCGGATGTGGCTAGCTGAGCCATCAGCAGATGCAAGTATGGTTTTTGTGGGGATTCAAGAGATGGAGATGGGTGCAGGTGCAATCGGCATTGCAGCTGTGAAGGAAACGGTGTGTGTCTATCTCAGCTTGCACTTAGTCCTTTTTGTGTGTGTCCCTCAATTGCTTGAGATCTTGCCACAGATATGTTGCTACTCAGGGTCCTGTAACCTACTATTCTGATGTACCTGGTTGGGTTTTTGTTCTGTTATGAAGGTAGGAGGCGGGCTTCAGGAGAAGGGCAGTGCAAATGGCCAGTGGTGGCTTGATAATATTGGTGCTGTGATTGGTGAAGGCAAAGATTTTGAGCGCCTTGCATCTCGCCAATTGGCAGGCCTTCTGCTTGGTGTCTGGTGGGTACTACCCACATTAGTAGGCAGTGGTCAATATTATTCTGTCAAGAAAATCTCTGCTGCTAGTATTATGTTAGATCCCAAACATTTGAAAATCAAAGTGGATTTTGCAATTTATTTTTTCTTTCTCCAGCATTTCAGCTCTTGAATCTCTCACTTGTAGTACATAGCAGCCTCTCTAGTTGCTAAACCTATTGACAAATTGACAGGGTGAGGAAGAAGTTCCGTACCCATATTGGAGATGTAGATGCAGCAGCTGTGGCTTGTGGATTCGGGCGAACATTGGGTAACAAAGTAAGCTTTTTCAACCAATCAGGTGTCCACAGATATTTGTTTTAGGGTTTAGGGCTTCTACAGATTTTTCATAGGATTTAGGGTTTAAGGCTTCAGGTTTAGCAAAGATCCTGCACTGGGAGCAGGAACTGATCAAGGTTCCATAATGTTAATAGCATTCATACACTCCAATGGGAGCAGGATCTCACTAAACCCAAAGCCCTGAACCCTAAACCCTATGAAGTTAATGTGCTTATTTTTCTACACATTCAACAAATGGTTTTCAGGAACACAAGTATGGTCTTATGAAGAAACTGATATCTTTTAAGCAATTGAGGTTTTCAGGGAGCTGTTGGTCTCAAAATGACAGTTTTTAGGCGTACAGTGTGTGTGGTGAATAGCCATTTTGCTGCTCATCAGGAGAAAGTTGCCAGTCGAAATGCAGACTTTGAATATATCTACAACCAGATGTCACTTGGGAATAAACCAGGTAGTGTCTGCTTCCTGATCTATTCATCTCCTGTCTTTTGTAGCAAACATCAAACAGTAGCAACATCTCCTTGCCTTACAGCAACAGTTACATGCATGGTAGGTGTGTATGTATGCTAACCCAAAGTTTGTGGGTCTTGGGTACCAACAAACAGTACAGTATGTGCAGCGAGGAAATGGGCGCAAAAATACATCAAACTCAGAGTTTCAGGATACTACTACAGTAATGGAAGGAGATCCACCTTCTTTGTACATGGTAAAATCTAAATCTCTGTTGTTCTATTTCAACTGTAATCATTATTCTTTATTTTGCTTGGTCCTCCTCCTAGAGTGCTGTTCTCATTTCTCAGGCAGATGATGAGGCCATCAAACCCTAAACCCTAAACTTTCTTGGGTTTATTCAGAAGTACATGTGAAAGGTGAAATGTAATAATGTCTTGTTGCTGAAAGAAGAGTGTTTTTTTTGGGGGGGACTTACTTTGCAGCAGTCAGAAGTAATGGGAGAGGCAATGATGCCAGACCTCTCACAGGCAGACATTCTGATTTGGTTCGGAGACCTCAACTACAGGATTGATGTGTCTTATGATGAGGCCATGGATTTGATTCGGCAAAAGAGATATGACTTGCTGCTTTTAAAGGATCAGTTAAGGAATGAGATGAAGTCTGGGCGCACATTTCAAGGCATGCGTGAAGGCTTTATCAAATTTGGACCAACCTACAAGTTTGATCGTGGTAGCCAAGGTAGTCTGTTGACAGTGGGTTTACGGTTCTTGGGTGTTAAGAAAGAGGCTTTGAGCTCAGATTGTCATGCTATCAGTTTCCACCTAGAGAAATCAGATATGAGGGTGTGAGTCATCATCACTCACTCACTAATTAACTTGGGGCTGCTCTGCTGCTGTGATTCTTTGGTGACAGTGTATGATACAAGTGAAAAGAGGAGAGTTCCTGCATATTGTGATCGGGTCATCTTTCGGGACAGCATTGATGGAAATGATGCTGCTGCTGCTGCTGCTGAACCCATCAAACTTTCTCGGCCTGCTAAGGTTACAGTTGCTGGGTACGTATGTAGTATGTATTGATGGAGTCCACAACTGGAGAGAGGATGGGTTTAGGTTTTTAGGGTTTAGGATGTAAATGCAATCCTAGTTTGGTGCTTTGCGAAGCTCAATGTTTGTAGATTCTTCTTTGACATGGAATTTGATGTGAACCCACTTACACCAATCTTTGTAGGCCCCTTCTGCTGCTATCAAGGAAGGTTGAGTGGTACCTAGTAGCTCAGGATGGAGGACATCAGTAGAGGACACAACCCATGATTCTGATGGATTTCCATTTGGAATGCAGGTATGAAGCTTGCATGGACATAACAGATAGTGACCACAAGCCGGTGCGTTGTGTGCTGAGTGTAGACCTTGCAGTTATCAATCAAGCTGCACGACGACGAGAATTTGGGGACATTTTGCACAACCACCCTGTCATGCAGGCTTATTTGGAGAAGTGCAACATCATTCCCAGAACGAGTGTGAGTACCAAAAAAGCAACGCTTGACGAGAGTTCCTCTTTTGTGTCATTACGTGTTACAAATGAGAGCAGCAAGTTGCCTGCAACTTTTACAGTTCACTGTGAAGGGGAGCCTCGTGGTGGAGAATGTCCTTGCGGAGACCATTATACCACCAACTTTAATACTACTACAAGCAAAGGCCAAACTTTCAGGGGTGGCTACGGGTTTCCCCAATGGCTTCAGGTATGATGTTGCTGCCAAGAAAAAAGTATGTAGGTTCTCGGGATGCTTCTTTGTCATTCAGCTTTTTGTCTTGTTGGTCAGTCAGGATGGGCAAAATTGTGATGATTTTGTTACACTTGAAAGAACTCTCAGTTGAAGTTGCATTCTCTTCCTTCAGGTGCAACCGGCAGCCGGTGTGATTGGAGTCAACAGCAGCATAGAAATCAGCATACACTATGTTGGGCCAGGCTCATCGATGAGTGCTAGCTCGCAGGTTTCACGAGGGCAGCCAAACTGGTGGAGGGATGACAAGAAGGCCAAGGTTGTGGTAATGGTGGTAACTGTGAGCGGACTGCTCAACACAAAATCTGAGCAGCATCGGCTCTGTGTTTGCAAGGGGACTACTGCTGCTGCTTCCAGCTTGCAGCAGGCATCACAGGTAGTATAGCTTCACTTTATGATTCCCAGTTTGGTTCTTGGATATGCCTGCCTGTGCACCTTGATGTGGATTTAGGGTTTAGGGTTTAGGTGCCTGATGCTGAGGGTATGGATGTGAGCTAGAATGGGTATGGTAAGTTGACACATTCTCAGATGTGGATGCTAACTGACCCATGAGTAGCAGGAGCAGCAGCAATGGGAGAGAGAGAGCAGCATCTTCAGAACAAGGTCAAATCCTCCTGCGAACACTCCTGGAACACAAAAATCAGCTGAAACATCGAGGTCATCACATCAGACAAAGGGGCACCATCAGCGACAACGATCGCTGGACAGAGGGGACCATAATAATATTGAACCTTTGCGATCAGATTCCTTTCAGCCAGCAGACTCCCACCTATGGCAACAACCTCAACAAAAGGGGCACCATCAAAAAAGGCCACACCACCACCCTCACAGGAAATCAGTGGAACAGGACGACATTCCATTAACATTTTCAAATGGACCCTCTTAAAAGCATTGACACTCGATGGGGTTCTTCCAGAGTGAATCTACTTTCACAGCTCAAATTGCGCTTGGTTTCTTCAAGTTGCAGAAACAGAAAAAAAAGAACTGTTATTATACAAGAGTATCATGACAGAAGATCTGGAGCAACAGACTTTACCTTTCAAGCGCATGTATAGATCACATCAAACTGATTCACTGTAAGGATCTGATACCCATCTTGTAATCTTTTTGTAACAATTGCATATGCACTAAACCCTAAACCCTGTTGGCTACCCTTTTTTTCACTCCCACTTCATCATGCACATGCAGAAATTATCGAACTCCACCACCCCTTTTCTTAAAAAGGCGTTGCCTTGAAGAAATGCTTACTATCTCATCTAAGTTGTGAAGATCTGATTCAACCTTCGTGTTTCATTTTCTGTCAGTTTGTCTGTCTATGGTGTTGGTGATCCCCATAGATGCTGGAATGACTTCGGGTTTTTCTTTTGCAGGAAACAGACTAGCGACAACGAATACTGAGAAACGTGGGCATGAGAGGCTCTGGTAGGAACTTGATATATGCAGAGTGACAGATTTGCAGCTCGTCATACCAAGATTCTTTCATACAAGCGGAAGTTGGTAGCAATATGAAAGATTTGCAGGTCGTTGAGAATCGTAGATGTCCCAACATGGGTTTTGTAGTCTACTTGTAGGTTAGATCTTTTTTGCCAGGGGCGGGTGAATACTCTCTGCAAGAAGACTACATGAACAAAGAAACAGCTTTGGAGAGCATATAGCGAGGTCTCCTAGGTCTCCCGCATTCTTACAAATTGGTTGCCGAGTCAATTGAAACAAAATTAAAACAATTTGAATGTAATGCTTGTTAATCACGGATTTTTTTCATTTTTGTCTGTGATAATCACTCATGTTCTACCATGTCAGCTTGACAAGTGAACCCGTGGCTTTTTTGTAAGCAAAGTATTTTTCATCAATCAAGTGTTTGCAAAAGAAGAAATGGTCCCAAAATCATACATAGTGAAAATTCTCTTTTCCTCTGGGCTAGAGTTAAATCAACTTTAGCAAAGGTTTAGTTAACCAACCATAGCGACCCAGTCGTCATGCCCTAGCTTGTACCTCACATCGGTTACCAAGGTGGTTTTGTAATGTTCAAACCTATGGTGCAAGAGTTATTGAAAATTGAATAATTTTGTCATTTGAAAATTCAATTCAATAATAGCCAAAATTAATTTTATTTTTTAAAGGGAAATTGGTTGTGTGCTCTTGGTGTTGTTGGGAAGCTCTCAATGAGGTAGGTGATTTGGTACATTCTAGACACCTAAGGTGCGGGAGATATATTGAGTAACTTTTTTGTCATTGAAAATTCAATAAAAAAAAATCAAAATGTTTATGAAAATTGGATTTCAGACTTAGGCTAAAGAAGGTGTGTACCATTTGCCATATCAAAGTTCATTCAATAAAACAAAATATGTGCTCACCAGCATAGGCCACACTAGTGTACACTATAAGTAAGAAAGAAAGAAAGAAAGGCTTTTCAACCTTTGTTTCAACAAGAGCATCAAAGCTTTTTTTATACTTAATTATTTTAATACTGATTTATTTATTTTTGGAACCTATTAAATTTATCCGTAAAGTAAGAAAAATACAGCACCAGAACCCTGAGTTTGGTCATACACAGGGTGAGATTAAAAAAAACCTTCAAAAAAGTAAATTAGCATGCAAGGGGCTTGAAACTCAGAAAACCATCAATTTTGGTGTTAAACTGAGTTTCATCCTGTCTTTCAATTCTCCTGAGCGCGTCCACTGCTGCTACATATATTTTCACTGCTCCTAACTGTGCAACTACTATAATTAGTCTCGAACCTTGTGCATTAAATGCTGAGTTTCAGCATTTCATGCTGAGATTTTATAAAATGTCTTTACTTTGTGGATATTGGTTCACATCTTATGGCATTTTTACTATAAAAGAAATCCAATTCCAGAAAGGATTGTTTATGGAATTATTATAGAGATTATTTGGACCATTTTTCCTAGTATTATTTTGGTGTTTATTGCTATATCATCTTTTGTTTTATTAGATTCAATGGACGAGGTAGTAGATCCAACAATTACTATTAAAGCTATTGGACATCAATGGTATTGGAGTGCGCTCTCATCTCGTGATAGAAGTGCAACAAAATGCTCTAGACTAGTTTTATGGTCTGCAAAGCTTCTGGCTTATTGAAAGAAGCAACACGTTTACTGTCAATTTGCTTGCACATGCATAATATGCGACCTTTAATGGTGAGAAAGTTTATAAAAAAGATTGATGTATCACTTCGTGATATAATTTTAATAAAATATTAATTAGATGATACAATCTGGTTTGTTCTTTCTCCATATTAAAACCCAATAAATAAATTATACTGTTTTTTGATACAAAATTTTGACATAATCAATTTTATGTTTCACTTATGCAGGCCTGGCCCTAGGGGGTCTTGGTTTGTAAACTCGAAGAAGTCATCATGGACAAGCCACATGTAAGGAAACTTGCACGTGTGGTTCTGACCGGTCATAAAGCTCACTACCTTGAACCTCAACCTGGAGGGGAGGCCCCCTTCCAAAACAAAGTATGAAACATAACAATGCTATGCCCACCTTGTGGTCTTCCCCAAAACTTGACACACTATAGGCTATAACCTCTATGTGGTTAAGCAAATTTGTGAAATTGAAAAAATATATATATATTTTCTCTGGTCTGTTTTTGTTTGCAATTTAATGCCAAATGTATTTGCGTAGCACTTCGTAGGCTTTACAAACAAAGACCGTAGGTGGATTTTTTGGAATATAACCAAGTGGAAAGGCTTTGATTTTTGATACCAACAAGCAAAGGTTCGAATCCTTTTATTCCAGATTTATGTGATTCTTAACTGTATATATATATATAATTCTAATCCAATCTATAAAAAGCGCTGACATAAAAAACTACACAAGCCTCCCAATGAAGTCAAAATACGACTAAAAGAGAGGATAGGGGGTGAAAGAAAACCCAAAAACAAAGTGAAGACCATGTTACTTTACTCAGAATGGTCCTCCTTGGACAATTCCAAAGACAATTTTAAAACAATTATCTCATTTTCAAGTCTAACTATCTCACTTATTTCCTGATAATTATATCCTTTCCTACTAACTACCTCCATCCTTATAACCATTTTAGTTTTTTTTCTTAATAATTACCTCGATCGTGATAACTACCTCACTTTTTTTTCCTACTCACCAACATGCATATGAGAAAGTAAATTAACATGTGTCTTTTCATGTCCATGATATTTCTTTTAATTAAATTTGACGTTGAAATAAATAATAATGAATTATTAAAAACCATATGAAAACATAAGAAGAAGCAAAAATAGTTGATTATATCATTGGTAGTGCACAATGGTGCATAGCCCAAATTATTTTAATGCTGATATGTTTCTTGGCAATCTTGTTGTGTTGAAAATATTATATAAAATCAAAGTTCCATGTTTATGAAGTGTTATCTTCCATGAAAGTAGGTGTTCCCCAACTGAATTATCTTTTCTATTTACAATTAGAATTGCATCTAGTTTTTTCCTATGATGTATGGGCCAAATTTTTCCATAATTCCAAGTTGGATGAACAATTAATGCCAGGATTGCAAGCAATTGGATGGATGAAACAAAAAATTGAAGAATTACATTTATTCAACTTTGAATGAAAACACGCACACACACATATATAATGGTTGAATTCAATAATTGTCTTCAAATATTACAGGTTTTTTTTTTCCCCATAAATGTGTGTTTACTATAGTTGCTTTAAACATTTTGCGCTGGAAAAGGTTGTTGGAAAAGGTGTTTTCCAACCCATAAAGCACTGCCTGGATTTTTCCTTTGCATTTTCAGCTCCATTACCTGCTTGAAGAAACCTGTTTTCACCAAGCGGTATCTTCTGCTGTGGAGGTAGCAGCCAGGCTGTACTGGGATCTTCTAACTAGCAGAAGGTACCTGTCACTATTTCTAAAAAGTGAAAAACTCCCAGCTCTACTTTATGTAGGAGAAGGACCTGAGTACAGACCCTTCCGAGACTTTTGACTTGTTCCCTCGGTCTACCAGACTCCGGCACAGATCTCAAATCACAGAAGAGCCTGTACTCAGGCCCTTCTCCTATACAGAAAATTTAATTTGAAATTTCGTAAACCTTTTGGGAGCTCTTACACACCTTGTAACTTTAGCCATGAGCCTAGCTTGCCCATATTTCAACATGGCATTTCAAAAGCATCCATATGAGGACTTTGCACATGTGAACAACTTTTAAGTATTTTACACCATAGCCATAGGTATCAAATTAATGGAAATAGACATATATGCAAAATGACAAGTTCCAACTCAACTTCCAATAATTTCCTTAACATTTTGGTAGGTGAAAATTATCAACCACAAACACATTCAAGATTGGCAACATAACTACTTTAATGGCACAATGAAAGACGGAGTACTTCAAACCACTCAGTCTTTCATTGTGCCATGACAACATGGATGATCCAATCAAACATAAAACCTATAGGCAAATGCTTTGATTCCATCTGGCCTATCATCCATCCATAAGGTGAAACCTGAAATTCGATTTGATTGTTCAACCATATATTTTTGCATCATTTTTTAAAAAAACTATTCAATAGCAACACACTATTTGCAAAAAAATTGCTAAAAAACTTATTAGTATAGTTAATCTTTATTTTATACAAAATGAATTTTGCAACAGAGCATAGAATTTTTCACCTGTATGTGGAACTTGAGAGCTGGCTTTCTTTTGCAGTTGGAAGATGAAACCTGTGTGGTGAAAGCAAGCAGCTGCAATAAGACTGCAATTTTGGGTCTCAGATTTTAAAAGCTTCCAGAGCAAGCTCTACAGATGGGGTTGGTCTTCTGGTATTGGAACACAGAAGGACCTAGTGCTGGGAAATTGTGATAGCAGAACCTGTGAACAAAATAACTTTGAAAGCAAATCAGAAAAGTCAAATGACCCATATGTAACCTCTTGCAAGCATTGAGCTTTCTTGGAGCCCCCTGTGAAAAGAAACCTTTTACTCCTGATCCTAGAGTAGAAATGACCACACCATGATCACCTCTGGCTGGCTGGGGAAAAAGAAAAATTCCAACCAAAACACAATTGCAAAGGAGATTAAAAAATTGAGGCCAAATGCTTGGGGCGTCTCCTGCCTGACACCCTAGACTTGATGCTCCTAACGGGTGATAAAGGTGCACTGGAGGATGATACCCTTTGGTCTCTAAGAAGCTGACCACCCCTCAGTCGTTTGTTGGTTTGTCTTCGTGGAGACCTGGTGGGTCCAATCCCCCCAGGCTTACGAAACCTCACTGATGTTCGCAATTGTCCTAATGCCTCCTCAGCAGCCTGATGCTTAGCTTTCTCCCAAGTGATCCCACTACCCTTTCCTAATGTGCGTCCGGCAACATCCACCTGACAGTGGAAGACCTGATGATTCCCAAGTGTACTCGATGGCATTGCCCTAAAGTGTACATTGATGCCCTCAATTGTACACAATTCTTTTAAAGCAGAAACCACATTGAATGTGTGATCAACACCATCATCAGACCTGTAGTCCCCTGACGATGATGGTGGTACATAGCCAGAGGTACTAGCAACAAACCGAGTTTCATCATCCATTGCTACTGGCCCAAGACCAGCATGTAATCGAGGATCTCTGAGGCTCCTCCCATGGGAGGAAAGCTGGCCATATTCCTCGGGCCCAGAGTAGGAATTGCTCATCAGTTCTACCTGCTGATGCCCATTCATACTTTCATTCACTAGAAAATTGAGTGCATCTTTTGCAGCCATGGTATTTGCTTCTTTCTTGGTGCAACCTGTGCCCTCTCCAACTTTTTGCCCACCAAATATGATCTCCACATTGAAACTAAGTTGTGAGGAAGTCGTCAACTTTGTTCGATACTGAACTGTCGCATTCACCTTCTGCCCAAATTCATGCAGAGCACTGACAGGATTATTGCTAGCACCCATTCCTACTAAGGAGGCATGGAATGAGGTTTCCCTTGGAGAGACAACTTTGATAGTACTTCCACCTACATCCTCATCATCTAAGAAAGCCAAAGTGTCAGCCCCAGATCTCTTCTCTGACAAAAACACCTTTTCTTGTGGCTGATGAAGCTTTGGGGGATTGTCTTGCCCATGTTGCAAAATCAGCAACCGACGACGAGTGTCTGGGTCAATGTCAGTTTCTGGGACTTCTCCATCCTCTCTGGCCAGGGACCCTCCTCCTACTTTTCTATGCAATGTGGGGAGAAAACTGTAGTGCACTTCTTCTCCATGTTTTGGGTATGACAAAGAAGTCTCCCCTTGCTGATACAACAGCGCATCGCCTTGCACAAGCTGTGATGATGGCAACATCATCAAGTCTTCATCATGAGGTTGCACATGATGGGTCGGTAGCAGCCACCCCCCATTTGTCCCCTGTTCTATCATCTTCGATGGAGCTAGGAATTTCACAGCATCCACACCATCAATGGCATACTTCTTGTTTGTGCTGATTGTGCCAAAACCTGGAACCACTTCATCTGAGACAATAATACTCTCAGTGGCCGCCAGCATCATATAGTTGGAAACATCAGGTGGCTTTGGTAAAGTTGCCACATCCGTATCAAATCGGACATCTGCCATTTGATGTGTCAGAATCTCATCCACATCCTTGAAAAATCCAGCTCGCACATTACATGCAATGTTCCTGGCAATGCAAAGAGGCGGTGTTTCATGAAGTGTTTCTGCCATGGGATCGCTAGTGTATGGCTGGAATGCTTGCACTTGATGCACTCGGGGTTGGTCCAGCTTCTCCCAAACAGGTAAGCGGTCATCAACCACCATAGCCATCTTGGGATGACATAGGCGGCGAGGAAACACATGTTTGAGGGATTTCTTGGCATCAGATTTGACACAGATCACACGCTCGTTGAGCTCCTGAGAATTGATGAGGCGTGAATCTGGATCCAGCAACCGCCACATCTCGAGGGCATAATCCCTCTCTGACATGGTGCAGATGAAGACTTCAAATCGCTTTCTCCCCTTCTTTGCCATCAAATAGTTTCGGAGATCATCCCAGGCTGGCCGCATTCGCACAAGCACACTGGTATCCCGCACAGCTGGGTTGATCCGCGTAAGGATGAGGTTGTTGTTGTGCTGCTCAAGAAGACGAATCACAGGCCGAGTGATGGGCATCCCTCCTTCGACTACAGGAGCAACTACCTCGGATTGTGCCTTGTGCAGCTTCCCATTGATGAAAACCTGGTCAGTCTTGTAGTATTGCTCCAGAAGGGTTTTGTCATCTTGGAGACGTTTCAATGCAGAGGAGGATGAGTCCTCTTGTCCAGTCTGCTGCTGCTGCTGCAAGGAGCGGCGGCGGCGGCTCAGAACATCAATCCTATCATCAAAGGTCTTCATTGTATTGGCAACAATGAGGGTTTCGTCCAAGTCCAGCACCATAGCCAGACAACGGAGGTTGAGCAAGGCAAGGCAGGAGGCATACATAGCTTCTTCCCCAACCAAGACTCCCCAAAAACAAGCATGTTCTCCGCCATTCTCAAGATGAGTCTGTGACACAGGCATGGCCACCAAGTGAATCTCGAGACCGCCAGCTTCTTCTACTGGGACCACGGCTGTCTTGGATTCTGCCAGGCAGCAGGAATGAAGGCTGTTGAGACGCCGCCGAGTAGCATCGGTAGACGCAAGCTGCTGTCTTTGTTGAGTACAGGGAACAAGCTTGAACATGACCCGGGAGCCGATGGTATGTAGCACCAGAAGCGGCGAGCAGCGGTCACTGGAAGCGGAGAAAGAAAGGAAGCGAATCTGTTTGCGGAACAAGGCATGGCTCAAGTGTGCTGCGTCTGCAGTCTGTGGCATCAGCAGCACTTCACCATAACAGGAGTCTTGTGCATCAAACAGACTTGTAGCAAACCCCCCCCCATCGCTGGACATCTCCTCCATAGCTAAATTCTTCTGTGTCAGGGAGGAGTCTGTAGTACTAGTAGTAGTCAGGAGGGACACGTCTTCTGTTGCCCCGATTCTTTCCATTGCACACCGCAACGATGATGATGATGATGTTCTTCTTCTTCTTCTCAAGCTTCTTTGCTACTGGAAGAAGAAGAAGCTTCTCAGTATTAGGGTTTAAAGAGCGTCGCGTTTTCTTCCCTTCACTGCTGGTTTTGCTTGTTCTAGGGTTTGATCCTCTTCAAGTTTTCTTCCCGCCTGCTACTCCTATCTCCAGTACCACACTACTGCAGAAATGCATCTGTCTCTTACTCCTCCTCCTCATGTCAAACCAACGAATGCAAGCAAGCTCTCGTCCGTGGGACTTACTTAGGGTATCATCTTCTTCTTCTTTCTGCACACAAAGTCTCTAATGCTTACGGTCACTGATTTCTGGCGCTCATTCTGTATATCTACTACTCGGTTTGTTCCCAGTTTCACACAAGCTTCACGGATGGTTATTCAAGCCAAGGGCCTCTCTCTCTCCCTTTCTCCCTCTCTCTCTGTGTCTCTCTCCTTTTCCCCTGGCAACAGTGTGCGCTTCCCCCGTCTTCCTAACTCTACTTTCTCTCTAGAAGCACATCACCATCATCCTGCTCATCTTCCTCCTTGGCTTCCAGTGTGTTTCCCTGTTATGGTATCTCAGGTCAAGTACGGACAACGTCGACATCTAGTACGTATACCGGACAAGGGAAAGCTTGTGATCAATCCGAAGAAGAAAGTAGCAGGGAACGGCGACAGCAGCAACAACAACAACAATATCAACGGCGTGGCATGTGTGTTGTTGCCATAGCTCTATGTTCCACGGCTTGCGATGGGGAATGGAAAGGAGGACAAAACAACATCAACAACGACGACGACGACAACAAGAGGAAGCTGCGAAGTTGTTGTGAGAGGAGAAGAAGACGACGACGATGGGCAGGGTTTGGTTCCAATACATGATTCTTATAACAAGAGGAGTTCCATCACTGAAAAGAAGAGTGTATATACTACTGTTCCAATGATTGCGGCGGCACTCCTGTGTGTTGTTGTGATTGTGTGAGCGCAATCTCTTGAAAGCTCTTCCGATTTTCTTCTCTTCCTAGCATCTGGTGTGCGATGATATTGCAAAATCACGCCGCACAAAAGCAAGCGGCAAGGGATGGGAGGTCGGTCGGTGCTCGAAACCCTCAAGTGCGTGAATGCGTCTTCACTGCACTGTCCTCGAGTAAGACTGCGTCGTCGCGCTCCCGCCCGGCCGCCCGCTCGGGCGTCCGACCGCCCGACCCCATGTACGCTTCTCCTAGGGTTTTAATTAACCCGGTCCTGGGTTAGGGTTATTGGAGTAGGTTAATATTAGGCCTTGGGTGAACCAGCACCCCCAAGTAGGTACCATGGTAAAAATCCCAAAATCCATTTATATTAAATTCTAAATAGGAATTACAAAGATTCCATTAACATGGGGGGAGGGGGGCCTCTTGTTAATAAACCTTTATATACTAATATATTATATATTAATGTAATAATATATTATTATGGCCTTTATATTATGAATTTGTACATGTATTAAGGGTTTTGGAATAGGCTCGTTTGTCGGTGTGAAGGAAAAATGTTATGGCCAATGAACTTGTTGGATTGGGTGGTTGGAATTTTGTTTATTTTAAGTGAATTAATAATAGTTAAATGTGTACTAGGGTTTGAATATAGGTTTGTGAGAATTTTAAAGGAAAAATGGAAATGATAGAAAAGGGATCATTATTTTTCAATGTTTAGCGAAATATGGTTGTGTGTAAGCTTGAAGTTTGTTTGTTTTTAAAAGCCCATGGAGATTGTTAAATTTGATGATTGAATTTTGTTTTCATACTTTTCCAAAGTAAACTAATAGTTCAATGTGTAGCAACTATAAACTGGCCAAAAAAAAAAATCAAATTGGTAAAAGCTTAATGTTTTTATTTTTTTAATCATTAAAATCTGAAAAAAAAATTAAATGGAAAATTTTATCCTAAATTCTTGCAAATAACCAAAAATATTTTTTAATATTTATTTTATTTTCATAATTTTCTTATTGCCAAATTTGGCTAAATCATATTATGGATGATCATCACATGAGCGACATCAAAAAACTGAGAAAAAAAATGGCATACAACCTTCATCTATGTTAACAACCTAATATTTATAGTCTATAAGTAACATTATCAACTTTCATTAACCTTGTTTTCTCATAACCATAATATTACTTGGATGGAAACACCATTATTTTTCTCTTGATGGATGAAAATAATATTCATTTCATATATGTTGTTTAATGATAAAAAATGACAACAAATAGGTATGAGATAAAAAATGCATGGTACTAAAAAATTAATGACATGTTCTCCAACTACCTAAGCATGGCAAGTCATCTCAATTCTCACAACAATCAATTAGGCTTAGTAATTGGTTTAGTGCCACTAATTATCGAAAATAGTCTTGGCTTTCTTATGCTTTGCCTATTTGTAATAGCTAACAATCTCTCATCAATTACTTAGTATGTAAGCCTTTGATGCATTTACTTTTTGGTCATTTGGAAATTTCTTGATGTGATTGGGCTCGGATTCTTGCATTGCATTGGAAGTGAGAATTGCACCCACCAACTTGATGTGACTAGGCTTGGATTCTTATATTACATTGCAAGTGAAATTTGGGCTCACCAATTGTTCATCCATCAAATCCTCCAACTTGTTGTGACAATTTTTGGACTATTACCAATTTAGTCTAAACCCTAAAGAATTGGTTTAGGGTTTAGACTAAATTTTTAGACTATCAAAGAATGATTTTGCTTGCATATAAAGTGGATAGGTCCATGTAAATACCAATTCATGCCATGGTCCATTTTGTTTCCAAACTTAATGCTTGTAATGTACAACAATTCAATTTTGTTTTTATTTTTGATGTCATTTTTAATGTGATAAATGATGGTTTTAATCTTCATCCCCATGTAACCATAATTTCAAATAGATTCTTGCACTTATGAATACTTGTGAGCCTCTAAGTATGGACTAGGTACTAACTTGTAAAAACACGTTTTAACTATTCATAATAATTAGTGTGCTTGAATTGTTTGTTGGACATAACCAATTACATGAAAGCTTCGAAATTACATGTTTTGCGTATGTATATAATCATTGTTCCTAAAGAAAAAAAATAAAGTTTCAATCTCATTTCAAAATGGACATTATCAAATTGGTGCATTTTGCAACTTTTAGAAGTCCATTAAAATACATTCATGTTATGAAATGGCATGGAAACTTGCATTTATGATTCATCAACATGTCATTGAATTTTGAGAAAAATATAAATGTTGTTCATTAAGGATTTTTTTTACTTAATGAATCCATATGCATAATTATGAAGAACAATCTCACTTTTAATTTTATAGACAAAAAGTTCCCCCAAAGATTATATTTAATTATTTATTATTTTAATAACTATAGTTATTCAATCTATTGAAATTGAGTCCTTTTTTAATATATGTGTACACAAATGTATCACCTTGGCATTTGAACATGAAGGGGTGCAAAAAAAATTGTTCTTATACATGATTTTATGAACACTTTAACTTGCAATTACCCATATAGAATGCCACAATATGGCATGTGATATATAGTGCAAATGGTATTTGGGAAAGCCCAAGACCATTGAGTTTTTCATAAGTCATGAATCTTGTAAAATTTCTTGATGATTTTGAAATTTATGCCTAATATAATGATTTATTATCATGATGGAAAATATTGACAATTATCATATATCTAATTTAACTATCTACATCATTGATTTTCTCCATTGCACACAAGTGCCATGCTTTTAAAACATGCTAACAAAAAGGAAAATTGGGACACCTTCTATGCTCCAATAATCCTATGCATGCATACAAAAATATTAACATATAATTAATGCATTGGTTAAGCATGTAAAGACCATAAACATGAAAATTCATCCAATAACTATTTTTTTTCAAATACAACGTACTGTGAAAATGTATAATGAGGTTGTTATTCATCGTAATGTTTTTAACTCTTATGAGGCATTGTCAATAATAAAACAAAACAATCTCCAATTTGGCCATGTGTGATACCATCCTTGCTTTTAGGGGTTTCAACCACTCAACCAAATTTTCAATGGTTCGATGATTCATAATGATCCATATTAAAGGAACACAGATGCGATGAACATCAAAACCCATCAATGTGAAAAGATGAAATTTCATATTGTTAGTGCAAATGTGGCATCCATTGATATAACACCATTGTAGCCACATGAAAACATGGATTGGCATTGACTTGGTGTCTGGATGCTTAATGTGGATGGCATTTGAACCCCATTGACTTCATCAACTTCTTGAAAAAAAACATCCTCTAGATGTTGAAAAGCCCAATATTGAACAGAAATGGCATGGTTATTATGTAATCGATAACTCCTTTTCTTATGCTTTTGGTTTAAAAAAACAATGTTTTGATGTCAAATGAAATCATGTTGGGTCATGGCCTCTCCAACATTCACATGTTGCCACCAAATCGTTTTATGTTTGTTGTGAATTTGTTTAACCATGTAGCCCAAATTCAATTGAGTCCAAATGTGATCCTTCAAAGCTTATGACATTTGCTAAACTAGGGTAGGTGGTTTATTTTTATGTGCAGAAACAAATAATTTTGAGGTTTTTATATATTGTTTTCTTGTTCATCTAGGGATTAATTTTGAAACACATGTCTACATTTTTCTATGTATGAAACTTCAAATTCACAATCACATCACTATTGTTAAATGTTGCTTTTGATGCCTCTTACCAAACAAAAAAATTAGATAGAAGCAATCTCAAATGTGTGTGCTCCAAAATGCTATGTAACAAAATTTGGTTGTTTCATGCCTTATTCATAAACATTTAATTTTCCAAAGGTGTTTTAAATCTTTAAAATTTTAGAACACAAGATTCATAGCTAAATGTTCGATTATGAGTGTACTTTTAAACAATATTCAACATAAGACAAAATTTGTTCCAATGTGCAAATTTTTAAATTGGTGTTCGATTGCTACCTTCTGATCAATGGTCGGTTGTTTTATTTTATGTCAAAATGACTTTTTTTTTCTTAAAACTAACCTAGGGTTAATTTTAGTTTTTATAAAAAAATAAAAAGTCATATTTATTTTTTATCTTCAAAACTGTAAATCCAAACCATATTGCTAAATTGCATCCTTAGAGTAGGTACATCAAATTACTAAATCTATTACTCAGGGACTTAATTAAATGAAATTCAGTAAATTAGATACATTGTGCTTTAAATAAGTAAAATTGGAGGTGCAGTTATAAACTAATGTGATAAAAGTTGTTTGCAATTAATTGCAATACCAAAATTAGAGTATGTCATTGTGGCTCAAGTTGGCTAAAATGGTTGTAGAAATCTTCAATGCAATAGAGTTATTTGTAAAGTCATGCGATTTAGGGTGAGAACAAGCAATTTTGACATAATAGGGCATTAAACGTGTAAATAGGAATAAATTTTTTACAAAACGAAACAACTGGGACCCAAACTAGATTTTCCACCAATTTTGGTGGTAAACTGAGTTTCATCCTGCCTTTCCTTTTTCCTGAGCGCCTCCATTGCCGCTACATATATTCTCACTATTACCACCTTTACAACTACTATAATTACTCTTGAACTTTGTGCATTATTTCATTACTTTGCAGATACCACTGAAAGATGGGATAGGAGTGAATGAGAGGGTGAAGGCAGGGTGATTTTACCAATAACTTTAGGGTAGATTGGCCCATCGTCAATCATCCGCTTATGATCGAACACTTATTTATATCTTTATCATATGTGCTTCATTTTGAGTGAATTAAAATGTTATGAGAGTGATGCCTCAAGTTCTAGAAATCATCTTTGAAGTGCAAAGGAAAAGGAGTAATGAAAAAATAACAAGATTTTTTTTTTTTTCAACTTACAAAACACATTTATTTATTTTTTTCTTCTCTTTGGACCACTCCTACTTTCAAATCTCATAACTTTTTTTTTTCATCATATTCATTAAAAATTATTTAAAGTGCTATAGGACCACCACCTGAATTTTTACAAATCATCTTCATACTCTGATAACAACAAAACAACATACAAGGATTTTTTTGAGTGTTTGGGATTTGACTTTGTAACATTTGGTGGTTTGTTTTTTTTGAAGTTCTTGACCTCCTCAACATTGTGGGGCCATAACTTTCTCAATTTTATTTCGTTTTTGACAATTTGTAATACGTCAGATGCGTCAATAAAAAGGGTTCAAGTTTTGTTTGGACACCAAAAACAACAAAGCCCTCCCCCTGGATCTGGCCTGTCCTGAGCACTTAAATGTTCGATCACCGGCCGATCTACCCTAATACCCAAATATTTTCATTACATGAATAGATGAATGTTGAGATAACACAAGTGGTAAGTAGGTAGTTAAAAAGGTAAGTAAGTAAATAAGTGAATAGGTAGTTAAAATGATAGGTAGATAAATAAAAAGCAAGTAAGTAAGTAGATAAGTGGGTAGGTAGTTAAAATGGTCGGTCGGTAGGTAGATATGTTGGTAGGTAGTTAAGAAGGTGGGTTGTTTCGCTCTTGTCAGCAGTTGTGGAGCGGAGAGAGACGAAGAGCGGAAGAAGCAGAAGACAGACGAGATCAGCAGCTAGCTGATGATGTCGAGCAATGTCGATGCTTCCCGAGTCACGCTGCGACATTTTACAGCTGCTGACCTTCCGGACTTCATGGAGTGGGCAACGGACGACGATGTCACCAAGACTTTGGTATGGGATTCCTATGAATCCCAAGAGCAGGGTTTGAAGTTCTTGAACTCTGTGGCCATTCCTCATCCTTGGCTAAAAGCCATTTGTGTTGATGAAAGTGCAGTGGGATCTATAAGCTTGGAGAAGGGTCAAGGTACGATGGACAGTTGCAGAGCCACTTTAGGGTATTGCATTGCCAAGAAATACTGGGGTCA
>Ga0116227_10005721_pt1 | contig 25923 bp, 15 predicted proteins | sample S1TSphgellanicum_FD_89693 | JGI IMG/M metagenome (GOLD analysis project Ga0116227, IMG submission 89693) | Host-associated microbial communities from peat moss isolated from Minnesota, USA - S1T2_Fb - Sphagnum magellanicum MG | ecosystem: Host-associated > Plants > Peat moss > Unclassified...
CCCCCCCCCCCCCCTTTACAAAAGCACAATTTGAGCACCAATTTTTATTATTTCTTATTTTAATTTCTTTCGTTTTGACCTTTAAACTCTAACAGTCAACTCTAGACCTAGGATCACATTACAAACTATGTTTATAAGTTCGATGAGAAAAAAACAATCCTTGGAAGATTTATACACAACAACCATACACAAGTGCTAACAACCATAAGATATAGCCAAAATCCAAGAAGATGAACTCACAATAAACAAGCTTATAATGCACTTAAATCTAGGGTCCCAAAAATATGGGTTCTTCCCCAAACTTAATCTAGTGGCAAGACTATATAGTGCCTTACCAAAAAGTCTTTGAATGCCAAGGTCATCAAATGCGAGGTCTCTAAATGTGCTGGGTAAGGTGCTCTCCAATCACACCCAATAATTTCAGCAAGTCTTCTTTAGGTTGTGTTAAATAACTTGTACTCAATTTTGGACAAAGATTTCTTTTTTTTTTGTTTTGAACAATAGTTGAAAAGTGGCATGTGAAGGACACTCATAATGAGGGGCTCTTTCTTCCACTAGATTTGTTTGTAAATTTTGGTGTTCACAGTACAAGCTACCATAGTACACAGTGCACGCTTTTCTAGAACCAAATTCCAATCCAATGCATGTTGTCCCTTGGGGTCTATTATTAAAATATATATTGTAATAATTAAAAAATTACCTTTCCTTTTTCTCACATTTCTTGAATAGTGATACAATATACCCTAGTTGGGTGCAACAGCTATTTTCCAAATTTTGGAAGGGTAGATCTGAAACCCTAAACCCTAAACCTAGGTGGCTCCAGTCTAGGTATGAATGACAATCCTCTGTTTTTTTGGCAGTGATGATGAGATGACTACTTAGAGTATGTTTGTGTTAAGAATGGGTGATATCCAGCTCAAATTTTAAGTAAGAAATTGCGAGCAATTTATGTGTTGGCAGTGTAGTTTGTAAAAGGAAACCAATTTTCAGGGACAAAAATGACAACCATTTAAAGACTATGTCTTCAAACCTTCATCAGATTCAATTCAAATCTCCAACTATGAAAACTTTCAAAGGATACCCATATGATTTGGAAATGAAGGGTATGATTTGGCATTTGATAATCGATTGATTTATCATTCAGTTTGAATATCAAGCCAAATGACAGCTTTCCAGATTTTCCACTGGAACTTATTTTGGAGTGGAGGAGATCTTGATAATCATGTAAGTTCACTAGATCAATGTTAGATTTTAAACTTTTTTTGATTAAAAAATCCAATATTTAACAAAGCAAAAAAAACCCGAGCATAGTTTACAAATTTCCTTTGACAAGCCTTATTGGTGTATACTTATGTTATTGGGTTTGAATTGGAAATTCCTTTTTTAGCTTTCTGGTGTACATGTTAAGATTGCTTTGGGATTTGAATTGGAAACAGTTCCAAAGAAGAAGCTTCAGCATGAATTTAGGGGTCTGGGTTTTTCTACAAGCATGAAATCTTGGGTATGTGAATTTAGGGGTCTGGGTTTTTCTACAAGCATGAAATCTTGGGTATGTGAATTTAGGGGTCTGGGTTTTTCTACAAGCATGAAATCTTGGGCATGAAATCTTGGGTATGTGAATTTAGGGGTCTGGGTTTTTCTACAAGCATGAAATCTTGGGTATGTGAATTTTGGGTTTCAGGTTTTCAGGTTTTTCTGCAAGCATGAAAATTTAGGTGTGAATTCTGACAAGCAGTTTGGAGAAAGAGGCGTCAGCATCAATTGATGATCCGCAAGCATGAATTCTTGGGTATGAATTATATTACACAGTTCTGAACAAGAAGAAGCCTCAGCAAGAATTTCAAAGTCTGCAAATCTTTCCCTTTCTCTCTTCTATTACTAACATGCACGAGCTGATTGCTCAAAACCTAAATGGCATATTCTCATTCTGGTTTTTCATAAAACTCCAAAATCAGATTTGCACCTCTGTATTCCAACACTGAATTCCAATGCTGGAAATTTCATCTATCAAGTACCTCCTTCAGTCATAAATCTTCAACCATCTTCGACATTAACAATGCACGTTCTCCACAACTGATGCACCAGTATTACAACCAATAACAAGTAGCAAACACATTGCTGACAGTGATACATGATCATCTCTGTTTTTTGTAGCAATCTCCAAGCAAAGGTGCATTCATCAGCATTGCACACTGCAAACCAACACAAATGCAGGCTCCCAACAAATTCACTGGAGGTCCACCAGTCCCATCTTATGAAAACCCCACCCCCCATGATGCTCAATGTAGCACGAACTCTGGAAGAACGATGAATAATTGCAAAGAAATTCGCAAACCCGTAACTCTACATTTATCAATAATCTAAACAATGTATATAGGAAGACCAAGTGCCATCCACCTTTTGTGGACACTCAATATGCAAATGTTCCTGTGTGTAATTGACATCACTACTACAAGTTACAAGTCTAGAAGCTGATCAACACTAACGACCTGAGTCCATCAACTTCTGAGTTCCTGCAGAACTCATCATGATCTCCATGCTGATGATTGCTCCATTTCTTTATCCTCCTCCCACCAGGTTGCTGTCTGGCACACCCACACCATTCAAGTACCTTGAAACCAAATCAGAACCTCATCTAGTACAAAGGGAGTTTTAATTAAGGCAGTTGTAACACCGCAGGACGCAATACACTACATTGTTTCATGCTACAGTACTTCTCCCTTTATCTTCATCCCTCTTTTGCACTCACCTGTAATGATATTCACATTGCATTAATTTTGAAGAACTGCATAAAACTACATATGCTGGGAGAAATTTCGGTTTTGCTAATTTCACAGAGATTCAGAATGAAGAAGAAGAATGGCACCAACCTTGTAGCCTCTTCGGAAAAACTCCATAGCACTACCCACTTCCTCCTGAAGTCCTAAGGAAGTCAACAACTCCTGCTTGGTCTGCACAGCTTGGAAAAAGCTTGTGAGATAAATTAGCTTCCAACATACATCCACTTTCACCACATGGGAGTAGATTTACAGACAGAAAACTCTATATGTTATTGCTGAACTGATGGTTGAAAAATACAACAGAGTGAGTAAGCTGTAACCATCTACCTGGCCTAATGTGAAGCGCTCCTGACCTTCAGCAACACATGCGTATGATCCATCTGCCTGCTTCAGCATGACCTGCCAGGGGCCTAGTCAAGCAGTCCCAACCATGCAAATCATTACAATCATCCTATGACAAATCCATTCTCTCTGATATAACGGCAAGCATATGGACTAGTCTATATAGAACCATTGCTGTCATCAATTGCAAGCAAGGAACACAAGGCTATGCCTTCCACAAAATATCTCTCTTAAGAATCAAGAAATCTCCATTCTCACAATTAAGAAAAGGCAAAGCGAGTTCAAAACTTCTTCAACCAGCCACAGAGAATTCTGAATAAGCAAAGACAAAACAGAGAACAAAGGACCAAGAAAGAAATAAATAAATAAAACATGAAAGCAGTATGAATAACAGTGCCAATCTCACACCTGTTCAGGGACCATCAACAGTAGCATGTATGATATTGACTTCTCTATCACAACTTTCTCACTGACTTCATCAAGGAACAGATGCTTATGCCTTAACACAAAAATCTAGCTATAATCAGTACCTGGATATTGGCGGAACAATGCTCCACTATAATTGAGGATAAAGGGTGCAACAGCAATACTCTGCAAGGTGCAGCCAAGTGAGAGCAAAGTCTATCCACACACCTCATAATAGAATATTGGCCATGTAAGGCAATGAAAACTATTGTACCTTAGAATAGTCCCTTGTTCGAATGTAGAAAACAGGGAGAAACTGGGCAAGAAAGCGATAGTGCAAGTCCTTAGTGGGAAAACCAAGCAACCCAAGGTCCGCTCTGCACAATGTCAGGTGGAACACATGAGCTTCCTTTTTCAAGACACAAAAAGTTCATCAGTAACATTGGTCAGATACACCTGACAGCCAACAAGACTTCAAGAGGCAGATGACCCAGAAGCAACTCCTTCACAAAAGGTTTCTCAATGTAAACATGAAAGATGTACATACATACCGCAATGTTTCTGTTTCCAAGTTGAAAAGCAGCAATGGTGCATTTTGTGCTGATGTGTTCTGCCAGAAGAAGAAGCAACATGCAACATCAGTACTCATGACCTGAAAAAAAGGGATGTTTGCTAGATGTCTGTGCTTGAAGACATCTCAACAACCTTCTCAAATTCATGTAGAAGGCAAGAGTACAAAGGTTCATAAGATACGCAAAGTAACTATGAAGAAGATGTGGAATCTCCTCTCTAAAATTGCATCACCATCAAGTGTATTTATAATGCAAGGACCCACTACTTTGATGCCATGGCTTTGTGATCTCTACAAGAGCACCCTGCATCAAAACAGCAGTTGGAATAATACGGTGGCTATGAGTGCAAAGTAGTGTGCAGCTTACAGTGTAGTGCTCCACTGCAGGTAGCTCAGCAGCACTAGAATTGAGCACAATGTGCAATCCTACCGCTTCACTTGACTGAAACTTGCCTGTGTCCACCCATCCAAAACCATGTAAATGCAATTGGGGGAACACCCCACATCAACAAAGCCCTGTGTTCAAAGCCTACAATATACTGCATGCATAGAGGGAATCTGTACATTTTGGAAGATGAATCAATGCCGATGTGCAGGCACTGCAATCAAGCAGTAGTTTGTATGAGTTCTGCACATGCTGATAGCATGAAGGTGATGTAAAAAAGTGAACCAACCTTCTACATCTTCTCCAAAGTCAAAATCAAGAGCACCCCTCACAGATCCCCAAAAGCTCTTCACTGCTCCTCCACTTGGGGCATCGTCTAGACATCCCACACTCACACCACTTGACTGCCACAACAAACAACAGCGAGCAACAATAACCACCACATATTGTTCCTTGTAATTTATGGTCCCCCTGTTGGTCTACTCATTTTGGTCAGTTCTCATACAATCATCACTTGAGATCAGCCTGGGAGGAAACAAAGTGCATGCTCACAGACTCAAACTACCAGACCAGAAGCGTGGTATGGATAGAAGCCAAAACACAGATCTCTATGAAAGTCCTCACAAGTTCAAGAGCTGTCCGAAAGATTCGTGAAGCTCTTCTCCTCTCTGGTTTATCAGGAAAAACCTGCCACCACCATTACAAACACAAACCACCATGAATGGTTGTCCAAACAGATGACCCCACATTCAAACCCATCTGAGTTTCAAAAATTCCAACACTCTGAAGGAGAACCAAAAAGACCACCAATTGCAATGTCAACTGGCTTCTGCATGAATGTTCAGATCAGATTCCTTCTTCAGGAAAAGGAAGCAAACCCTACCAGACACGAGGTGATGCCTTTTGTTTCATACAGCTTGCGTGCTAGAGTCAAGGCTAGTTGAATATTAGCATCAATGAATTCATCTGATGCTCCCTGCCAAAAACAGAGACCTTGTAGAGAGAGCTTCAGATGAATGAAACTGGAAAACAGCAATCAAAAGGAACTGCCATCTGAAGGGATGATGTCGCCACTCCCTTCAACAAAGTTCTTACTTGACACACTACTATCCATCATCCATGCAAGAACTAGTTCCAACATTTACTGGCAAAACTTGAACAAATTGAAGAAGCTCTACCACAAAAAACAAGGTCTACTACTATTAAAATGCTTGCTAGTACCAAAACATGTGAAAAAACAGAAAGATGGGGGAAAAAAAACACATCACACCTTGTACCCAGATACACTGCTTGGCAGGGGCCTGCATCCACCCACATTTGCAAACCAAACCACCCTCCTCCCACTAAGCAGAAATCAAACCACAGATGACTCAAAAAAGCAAGAAAAAAGGAGGAGCTACAATGGAACCAGAGAAACCGAGACCCTGTAAACTGCCACACAGAAGCAACTACAAAGAAACCCGAGAAACTGAGCCTCTGTGAAATGGCACCCTCACTGCACAGACACAGAGACACAGAGGGGGGTTGGGGGGGTGGGGAGGAGATTGCAATGCAGACGAGAATTCAGAAAAGCAGCAGAGAATTGCTCAGGAAACCAAGTCTGGGCCGAAACAAGAAGAAGAAGTCAGGATCCTTACGGAAAATCAACTTCAAGACGCTTGTGACCATCATCCAATGCATAGATGAGTGCCTTGGCAGCATCTGTAGACACACATAACACCCATTCTCATATCTGGACATCCTATAGAGCAACAAACACATCCTGGACATCCCTAAGAGAGCAATTGCGCTTCTTTCTGGGTCAATAATCTTCTTCTACTGACGCTTGGGGTTTGGTGCATTTCCTTCGGGAAGATAGGTACCCCAGTCTTGAGGAGTTGAAGAAGGGATTCATGGATTCTCAGAAGACCAAAGAGAGATGGGAAAGAAACAAAGTGTTTTACCGGAGATAAGAGCTTCATAGGAAGCAGGTTTGTAAACGGAGACACCCAGCATAGCATCGCTATCTGCAGCAGCACTGGACTCTTCCATCCGCACCACACTGCGAGGAAAAGTCGCTCGCAAAGCCAGCGACGGGCTGGTGCTGTTGCCGCGGCGGCGGCGGTGGCGACGTCGCACACCTGCTGCTGCTCCCAGTATCGCATCTCGATGCCATACTACTGCAGCGGCAGCGGCAGCAGGCGTCGATGCGCATGCGAGCTGCGTAGTAGTAGGAGCAATCCGCAATACTTGCGCCATTGATCCTCCACTACTGCACACCCGCACAAGGATCTGGAATCGTGCACTGTACTGCACTGCAATCCACTGCAACTCTTCGCTTGCAATCCGCGTTGCCGCAACAAAATCTGCGACCTTTCCACTCTCGCTTTTGCGACCACCAAGCGCTTTAAACCCTAAACCTCCAGCACGGGAAGGAAGGAGGCCAGGGACTTTGGTGGTAGTATCCTTGCTCTTTTCTTCTGGCTAGCAAGGAAGGATGGCCGGCAAGCGCGATGCGGAGGGCATCGCACTCCTGTCCGTCTACGGGGATGAGGAATCCGACGACGACGACTTGGAAGATGCAGCCGCCTCACCTCCTCCGTTGACGACTACCATTCCCGGTGAGACAGAAGAAACTCCTCATGCTGCTGCTGCTGCCACCACTGGAAGCATCGTGGATTACGCTCAAGATGAGATAGCACCTTCTCCTGACCATGAGGTGAACCCTCTCTCTTTCCTGAGTCTGCTGAGTCTAAAATTAACTGGAAAAGAAAAAGCGTGAGAAAGACAAACAGACACACACACAGACGCATAGACAGACACAGACAGATGCCAGAGCTTTGTTTTGAGCAAACCTAGGGTTTGGAGCTCAAGATGTCAGCAACAAAGTCCGTCTGTCTGTCTTGGTAACAACAATACCTGTTGAAGAAGAAGAGGATGAGATGTTGTGGAAGTTGGAAAGCTCGTGATGTAAGAATTGCACTTGCTTGCTGTGATGGAAGCGAGTGCACTTGCTTGCTGTGATGGAAGTGAGTGCACTTGCTTGCTGTGGTGGAAGCCAGGGCACTTGCTTCTTGTGATGGAAGCAGGTGCATTTGCTTGCTGCGTTTTTTGTGGCTGAGAAAGAGGGACTAGTTTTTGTGGGCATTTTTGTGTGTGTGTGTCTGTGTAGGAAGGAGAGTTTGTTGGTGAAGGGAGTGAAGGTGTGGGTGGTGATGATGATGCTATGCAAGTTGATGATGATGGTACTGCCTTTTTTAACTTCACTTACATCTGGTTATGTCTTGTGTGTGTACTACTGCAATATTCCTTGCAAGTTTCTGCAGATTAGAACTCAAATTTCTTTCATGCAGCTGATGCACAATCTAGGGTTTGTCAAGACTTGTGAGCTACACTGCAAGATTTTCCTTGATAGTTTCCTTGTAGTGAAATTTGTCCTCATGGTAGTTACCAAGTTTTCTCATTATTGATTGCAGGTTCTAGTTTTCCTGCTGCAGCAGCAGATAAGAGGGTTGTTTTCGAGATTCAACTTAAAATCAGTTTTTCTTGTTGGAAGTGGGCTTTGGATTGTGGCAACAATCACAATTGTTTTGAAATCCTAGATGTAAGACACAAAGAAAGAGATTTTCTTTGTTTTTTTTTCTTTTTTTTTGCTTACAAGTAAACCACCAGCAACATCTTTTGTTTGGCAGGGAAGGAGCTGACTGCTGATGGTAGAGAAGATGGTGAGGTGGCAGAGACAAGTGTGATGGTACAAGATGGTCTAGACAACAATGGTATACCTCATCCTGCAGTTGAAGAACAAGACCCACTGGCTGATTTTTTGCCATCTCCCCCTCATACACCATGCTCAGATGAGTTACAGGTGTGTTTATGTATGCATCTTTCATGATTTTTTTGTTTCAATCCCAGATCAAATTTACTGATTTTCCAACTAGATCACCACTTGGTGGGGAGGAAGAATTATTGGATCTGTGCATCTGTAAAGAGCACTGACTTGTGGCTTGTTTAATCACAAGAAGCCGAAAATACCTTCCTTTCTCTGCTTGTTGTAAGGTAGCTTACCCTCACAAGCTTGTTGCAGCTTGAATGAGGATACTATGGACTTGGCCTGTAGGGAGCTGATGAAGTCAGTGGGGAAGTTGTGATAGTTAAGTCACTATCATACATACTACTGTTGATGGTCCCTGAACAGGTCTGAGACTGGCACCTTGTTCATACTGGTGTGTGTTTTTTGTTTTTCATTTGTTTTCCTTCTTCCCTAGTTCGGTTCGTTCTGTGGCTTCCTGAGGAAGTGTTAACTTTGCTGTTTCTTCTTCATTGTGAGAATGGCGATTTCTCTATTCTTATGAAAGATATACTTTGCCTTTTTTTATTCATCTTGTTTCTTGAGTCTTGCCATTGCTTCCAGAAAATATGACAGAAATTTGGTGCAGCAGACACTTGTATACACTTGCCCAAAATTTTGGGTGCTTGTCTGTACCCTTCTCTACATCTCTATTGTTGGGAGCTGACAAAGTCAGTGGTGAGTCATGGCAGCTTGTCATGGCTATTAATGATGAAGGGTGTCTGACACTTTGTGAGTGACACTCACTCATGAGGTTATGACCACACTCATTCTTGTCATGTCAGTTTTTTGGTGTTGCTGGAACTGACAGAACAGATGCAATTGAAGTTGTTGTGGAGTTTTCTCTGCAATTCCATAGTTGTGTTGTAGGTAGTTGCTCATGCGAGCAATGGTCCTTTTGTATCCCAGTTTTTGGTTTTGCTGGAACTGACAGAAGAGATGCATTCAAAGTGTTGTTGTCAAGTTTTCTCTGCAATTCTGTAGCTGTGTTGTAAGTAGTTGTTAATGCAAGCAATGGTCCTTTTGTATCCCATTTTTCTTCTGCTGCCTGGAGCTTTGAAGATTATTTCCTACCTCATAAACATACCCTGTCTTGTATACAGGTAGTGTTGAATCTCAATTTGTTGCTGCATTAACTACAAAATCTGAGGTTATTATACATACTTCTTGGAGCTGTTTGAGTCTTTCTGCTTGCAAACATCATGAGCAGAAGACACAAATCTGGAGGCAACTTCAAACATTTGTTTTGAATCAAGAGGTGTTGAACCATCATCTGATTATGTGCTATTATTGCACAGGCAAAATTCACAAAGTATTCCAAACTAAAGGAAGCTGGAAGAAGCTTCAATGAAGAACTTCGGAACTCAAAAGGGTATCGAAATCCAGATTTTCTGCAGCATGCTGTTACCCATGAGAATATTGATCAAATTGGTAGCTGCTTCAAGCCCGATATCTTCAATCCGCATGGCTATGACAGAAGTGATTTCTTTGATGCCTTGGGTACAGAGGACCCCTGCCCTTTTGACATTCTTCCTTCACCTCCTTTGCATCATGTGGTTTTTTCTTCAGCATTTTCAGCATTCTTGTGTTTGCAAATTGGAAACTTGAAAAACTGAAGGGATAATGGATTCTCTTTTAGGGTATGTGTTCTTTTGACAAAGTCAGGACCTGCTACTTACTTGTGGTGTGTTGGGTGGGGTGTGGGTTTGGGGGGGGGTGGGGGGGCTTGTGTGGATGGGTTGTATCTTGCTGGTTGCAGTAGCAGAGCAAAGAAGGGAAACAGAGCGGAAGGAGCAGGAGAAGAAGCAAAGTCAGCGTACTGCTGTCGACTTTGTACGAGCTACTTCTGGCCCTGGTCTGCCACCAGATCTTCGACCCAAACCCATCATCCAGATTCTTACTGCTCAGAAAGGTGGGTTGGCTGATTGACCGTTGAGTGCAACTTTGCTTTCTATCAGTGGTTGCTATAGATTTGTTATGAATGTAGTAGGATGGGGGACACACCACAGTTGCACTTGTGATATTGTTGCCAGAAGTGCACTGCCAATGGAAATATGAAAATAGCAACAGCAGGCAGGCATCCTCTCTACCAATTTGCTTAGACCCCCTCCTCCCAAACTGCAAAAGAGAAAGAGAATTTTTTGCTTCCTGGTGTGTTTTTGTGTCTCATGTGCACAGGTTGGGAGTACTTGATTTTCTTCTTCTGTGCACTAATGAGGTTAGGAACCTGCAAAAGATTAGAGTGCTAATTTTGATCAGATAGTGTGGTTGGTTTGTCCCCCCTTTCAGGATTGACAGCAATTGCTACCCAACAAGGGCTAGGAGAAGCAAGCCACACTGTTGTCACTAGTACCACCACATCTTCAGTAGTCCACACAGTGACAACAAGTGAGGTTGCCACCAAGACTGAATACCGCGCAGGCAAGAAGAGCAAATGGGACAAGGCAAAGTAATTACTAAATCAAGCAAAACTCAGCAGTTGGCACCACCACATGTGTTGCAGTTAGAAAGCAAGCCTGGAAGGTGGTGGCAGCATCTGAGCAAGCAAGCAAGTGTGGAAGGCGGGCAGTATCATCATCTTTCTTGCAGTTGGGTTTGTTTACATTCCTTGTGTTCTGGCAGAGGAGCACACCTGCATCAGTTTAGAATTGAGTTTGCATGAGGATGATAGATAGATAGATAGATAGATAGATAGATAGATAACTTCAGTCTGATTCTTCTGCCAGTGGCAAGCATGTGGAGTGTCAGTCAGAACTTGTTAGATGCTGAGAAAATTTTACTTTCCGGAAAGAAACTCTGTTCCCATCTCCTTTCTCAACATGTTTGTCACAAAGCTCTTTCAAGCACAAGCAATTTGGATTTGCAAAGGTAAAAGGATCCGAAGATCTTGCTAAACTTGAATTCCAAACTGTGTGGAAGCTGCTGTTGCTTCTTTGTCTGAGTATTTTCTTCTTGAAAATGTGAAAGAAGTTTGTTTCTTGAAAGAATTTCCATGTATAAGAAAGAAAGAGCAAGAAGCTCATGTCAGTACAAAGGACTAAACTAGGAAGAGGCAACTGATTTTATCAGTGTGTCCTGTGTTCCACATCATGCACCAAGACTTAAGATGCAGCAGCAGCAGCAGAGGAGAGGTGAGTGCATAAGATCTTCTTCTTGCTGCTGCTGCTTCTGCCGGTTGTGGTTTTTCTAGCAGGATGCTTGCAGCTGCCAGTGGCTTGGCCGCAATGGCTTATGGAAACAATCCAAGCAAACAGCTCTGAAGAATTCTTCAACCATCTCCAGGTAGAAGGGAGTGTTCAACCGCATATAGCCATTCACAAAATCCTCAATAGCTTCTAGCTCATGCACATCATCCTCATCCTCTCCCCTACTTTCCAACAGCATCTTAGTGACCTCCTCTTGAAAGCTAGCAATTGCTTGTTGTGTAGACGGTGTCCACTCACTAGTCTGATGCTTTGCCGCTGCAGCATTGCAGTCCGTGGTGCAAGACCTCCTACTTCTTCTTCTGTTTTGGGTTTGAGATCCAGTCTTCCAGCCTTGTTCTCGTTGTTGTTGTTGCAGATCCGGCGATTGCTGGAGACTTCCAGTAGCTGCAATCCGTCGCAAGTCTTTCCTGTCTCCATACTTCCGCAGTAGGACCGCTACGTTTCCGGGCGACAATGAAGAAGGAGAAGAAGAAGAAGAAACTTGTTGTTCTGGTTTCAAGTTCTTCTTCTTGTTTTTGTAGTTTGCAGGAGCTGCTGCCGTGACGATGATGCCTGCAGCAGATTCTTGAGCTTTTTTCTTCAATCTTCTTGTTGTTTTTGTTGCTGCCGTTGTGGTGGTGGTGGTGGTCGTCGTCGTCTCGTCTGTTTCCTGCCCGCGGCTAGTTTTCTGAAACGATGAGGAGAATAGGTTGACGGATCTTGGTGGCGACGAGCCCGACTCACTGCGATGATATTGCGTCGTGGTCTCTCTGACATCTTGCTCAGAATTCCACTTCGGAGACGACGACGATGACGACGACGCCTTGCGCGATGCTAATAGAAGAGCTTCACTGTTACTAGAGAACTCTTGAGCCAAAGAGGTTTTGGCATCATCGTCGAGCTCGTCCTCCGCCTGTCTGCTGCACAGGTACCTGAATTCCTGCGCAAACCAATCTCCAAGACTGGAAAGACTACTACTTCTACTCGTCGTCCTCCTCCGTGAGAGAAGAGGAGTTGTGATCATCATGCGGGAACCGTAGTCTTCGTCCTCACTACTACTGGACGTTGCAGACAACACGGTCTCGGAGATCGAGACGGCAGCGGATCTGATCAGACGCCCTTGCGACGTGTTGTTGCAGGAGTCTGATGATTCAGAAGAAGTCTTGCACTCTTCTCTCGACGTCGTTGGAGATGCAAACTTTTCGTCTCTTGTCTGGAGCTCCTTCTTGTTGTAAGTGAGGACAGGTACATGTACCTCGGCTCCGCACGCTTCGCAAGTCGTATCGATGGTCTGACAGCTTGTGCTTGCTGATGATGCGGGGTCCATGATCCTCCTCCTTCTTTGTCGATTTGCAGACAGGATCTGCGTTTCGCTACTGCCAGGCCGTCTGTTGTGATGCCTCGACTGCAAAGCTGCGGAGCTTCTTGCCGTAATCCTCGTCTCAAGATTTGGGTCAGTGGCGACGTTCGACCGCATCCGCGACTCCAGCAGCTTTGATTGCGGCTCATGACGATGCTCGCCGGAGCTCAGGGCGAAGTCTACGGTTGGATCCAGCTCGCCCGAAGCAGGTACAGATAGCGAGCCTCGCGCACTATGCTTCCTCTGTCTCGCTTGTGCACATCGGCACGCTGGAAGCTGGAAGTTCCGCGACCTCGAGGCCGCAGTTGGATCCAGCTCGCACGAAGCAGGAGGCTCCGATAGCGAGCTTCGCGGACTTGGCCCCCTCTTCTCCCTCGCTTGTGCAGTTTGGCACGCGGGTTGGAGGTTCCGCGACACCGTGAATTCGGCTGCGGCTCGATCCAGTTCACAAGAAACAGGCACCGACAGTGAACCTCGCGCGCTTCGCGTCCTCTGCCTCGCTTCTTGTGCACATTGGCACCGGGAGGGCGGCTGGACGCTACGCGACCTCGACAATTCGGCTGCGGCACTCGTGGGGATGTCCACAGAACCGTGGCTGGAACTACTGCTTCTGTGGATCCAATTCTTCACTATGCGATTCACCGCAGCACATACAGTTGGCTTGCGATGATGCTTCACCAGTTGCTGACACTTCGTCTCGATTGCCATCTGCCCCAGCGGCCATCCCTTATCCTCACACATGGGACACATTGCCAGAATGTAGTTCTAAGAAGTTGTCTAGACTCCTCTTTGGGTCTTTCTCAAACGTTGTTGCTGTTACTGCTGCTGCGGCTCCAATATTGACAAATGCAGTTTCTGTCGCTGCAGTTACCATCGCTCGCTTAGTACCTGAAGATGGAGGCGAGCCATCTCCGACAAGCTGCCGTTTCCTTCAGTTCCTATCAGCTGCGTGTTTATACCCCCAGACGCAAAACTCAAGCTGTCGTCCATAGTTTGGAGGAGTACAGGGATTGAACAGCCGAATGCAGGTAGGCAGTTGCAGATGATGATGCTGATGAAAGTCTCTTCTGATTCTGCAAGATTTCCGGCGAACTCGACGATCCCGAGCTCCGTTTGCAGCTACTCCGGCTTGCTTCTCCTAACTTGCTTGCGGGGTTGCATTTCCACCAGCTTCTTCTGCATAATCTAATCTTCTTTCAAGAGAAAGAGAGAGGGATCTATATCCAAAGCACCTCCAATTCGGAAGCAGGTCCAAAAGCCAAAACCCAAGAATCCGACAACACCCAGGTGCATTCAAGACCTCCTTCTAAAATGCAGCAAGATAACTTCTTCTTCTTCCTTTGATGCTACTGATGCTTCTTCTTGTTTCCTCGTGTGCAGATTCAATTGTACTGTAGTCGCTAGGGAGGACAACGCGCGCTATCGAAACCCAACACCGAGCGAGACTTGGAAACCACACTAAACAATCGATCCACTCTGCAACAACAACAAATCCTCCAAACAATCAAGGTCATCTCCATCTCACACTAACTCTCATTGCTTTCAGTTGCGCTTCTTGTGTAAAACCCATCAGTTCTCGCAATTCTTGCAGCTTCTTCTTCTTCTTTGCACATCACAATCAACCAACAACTGAATCTGCTACAAGATTGAATGCAACTCGGGAGCGAAACTCAATCACCTGGCCAACAATTTGCTCCAGAAAAACGAAACAAATTACAACAAAAAAATTCTTTAAGAAGATTTTGATTCTTAACAACCCATTCTCAATTCTTCCTCACAAAACAGATGGACATCATCAGCCCCAAGTTCCCAAAAAAATGTTTAAAGCTGCTTCTTCACCTTCCACTGTCGATTCTCTTTTGCTGCTTGCTTCTTGCTATTCATGAACCCCACCCCCTTTCTTTGTACAATTTTGTGACTGGTATTTTGGCTTGGCTTGGCTGGGCTTGAGATTTTTGGACTAATAACTTAATTTTATGAAAGAGATGAATAGCAACAACCAAAGTTAGATTATCTTTTGCTAATAATTGGCACATGGTAGACAGATCCAGGTATGATCATGGGCATGTGACAATCCCCCTTTGATGCGCGCTGATTCATGGAACTCTTTGTCACCTAGCTACTTATATACAGTCCTTAAGCTAATTGGCTTCCACAATTTGCTCCTGTTTACGCGTCTCTGTTTCTACTCTCACTATCACAGTGTGTGTGTGAGAGAGAGAGAGAGAGAGAGAGAGAGAGAGAAGAGAGAACTTCCCAAATCCATTATATATTGCCCAAATCCCAGATCCCCATCTTCTTTTCATTCTTTATTCCCAGGTGCTTTCTGAACATTATTAGCATGCAGCAACCGCTAGATTCCAGTAGGCTAGCTTCCCAAAACCCCCCAAATGTCAGGCCTTAGTCCTCGTATTATTATTCTTTTCTGGGTTTGTTTTTAACAGTACTGTGTATTATGTAGGTGCACTCGTGGCTAGAGTCCACAAGCTTCTCCGAATCCCCATGTCCCTCTTCTTTCTACGGTATTTTCTTGACATTGTTATAATGCAACAACTGCTAGATTCCACAAGCTTCTTACAATCCCTAAATTCGCCAAATCCCAGGCCTCCATCCTTCTTCTTCTTCTTCTTCTTCTTCTTTCCCAGGTGTTTTCTGAACTTTACTAGAGTCCAACAACCGCTAGATTCCACAAGCTTCCCCAACGCCCCCAAAATCCCAAATCCTCTGGCTTCATATCTTCTTCTTCTTCTTCTTCTCAAGGTTTATTTTCAAACATTCTTACAGTGTGACAGCTTCTAGATTCCATTACTCCCCAAGATGGCCTACATGGTGTATTGCATAAACCCTAGGGATGACAACAAAGGGCCATATCTAGTTGGCTATGCCTTGAGAACGCTCCCACCCATGGATGTCAACGAGCCATTTAGTGTAAGGTAATACCTGCCGCCCTTTACCGGAATAAGGGCCTTGTGAGGTGGAACCAAGCACAGGCCCAAATCAGACAAAGCTCCGAGGGCTTTACATGGCATAAAAATTGTGCCATTTATTTTTTTGGTCCCTGTGATACCCTAACAGATGGAAAAATAAAATTAAAAAATGACAATGGGTTTTTTGAAAACACCATGTTCATGAAGACAAGCAATTACATTTTTGTAAAGCCCAATGGTTTTTGGCCTTGCCTACCAAGGCAAGGATATTGTGTTTAGATTGATTATAGAGTATAGTAGCTTAAGGGATTTTGGCCCTTAGGTAATAGGTCTATTTTTATATGAGGATTTTTGGAAGATGATATTTTGGCTTGTGTTGAAACTTGAGATTAGTTATTATAGAGTTATAATATCTTGAAGGATTTTGGTTTGTTTTAGAGGATTTTTTAAAGATTATATTTGGGTTTTCATAATTCTTCTTTTGCCTTAATATACTTTTTAATATGTAAATGGCAAGGCCACAGTGTGACACACCCCTTGTGTACACTAGATAAGGCACTCTCCAAGTACAATAAAAGACCCTATCAAGGTTTTTATAGGGCCAAGGGCCCCTTCATTGGTTGGAGGAGGCAGCCTAGAAATCGCCTAAAAGTCAAAATGCAGTGATGCAAAACAAAAACAAAAAGTGTATTCAATAAGGAGCTAGAAATATTGAAGGATAATTAAAGATTTGTGTTTCATATGTGGCTAAAATCTTCATGCAAATGGTGGCCACTTTTGCCTTAATCCAAACACTCTTTGAAAAGCAATGGTTTGATGTTCATTTTGGATGCTTGTTGCTACATACACTCCTTTCACCAAGCTTGGATATGACTTGTTGCTTCATGTGTTTCAAATATCAACCAAAAACCACAGAAAGCTTGAGAAGAAGCTATCCATGTTGAAAGGTCTTTTATGCAAGAACATAAGTATTTTCGGGTATTTACAAGCTAGAGTGTTCGTTTTTAGATATTATTGCATCATTTCTATTTAGCACTTTTATGGATTTAAATGTATCTCATGTCAAATATTCATTTACATCTATGAAAAGAAACTCAATCATATGATTCTCATATTATATAGTGTGATACAAAAATGGAATCATTTGAAACCAAAAGTTTTACATCAAATGGGGGACTTTTAACTAAAAATAAGTTGCAAGATAATAATCCTTATAGAAGTTGAAAATGGATTCACTATAATCCTGATTTTAATTAAATACTTTGAATTTACGCTCCAAAAATTTGAGCTTGGATTTGCAATTCAAAATGAGATTGGACTCTAAACCATTTTAACGGCATATAAAATTTTGATGAACTTTCAATGACACCAAAAATTAGCATAAAGGCCAAAGTCCTTCATAGCATGATTTTTAAGGAAATTATTTTCACAAATATTGGAACCTAGGCTATATACAACATGGTTACAATTCATTTCTTTTTGGAAAAGATATTGACTTTTTTTTTTCAAATTCACAACTTTACATTTTTGGACTATAAAAAAATACATTTAAAAAAATACTATTAAGGATTCAACATTTTTTTCTAGAAGTTTTTCACCCCCTAGCTTGCAAACACCCTTTGGTGAATATTTTCTTAATTCATTATATAAGTATTAGTACAACTTATGAATTGAATATACCTATGCAACATATGTATTTTGAATGCAATGATATGGTCCAATTGTGTTTTATATAATTATTCTTGATTCAATCATCATGTATATAAAAAGGGGTGAAATTTGGAAGGGTTAAATTTTTGACAATTTTCAAGTGGGAATAGTTTATTACAAATGCACAAATTTTATCATGATTTGGCATCTCTAATATGGCAATGTGGTCAAATCTATCTTTGAAAAAATCACCTCTTATAAAAAAAACTTGAACAAAAAGCATATAGAAAAATAACAACCAACATCAACATCTAGTTTAACTATCAAAGCATCAACTTTAGTATCCTTACCACAAACAAAAATAACGTGAAACATATGTAAATGCACACATTAGTGTGTACACAATAACTTGCAAGTTAGTTGTGTGCTCTACATTATACCATCCATCAATCTAGCATTTTTAGTTGCTATACTATTTTTGAAATTCAAAGGCTTTTATCACCTTCACTTGGACATTTAGACATTTAGATTCTATGATTTTTTGGATTATTTAATGACAACAACTGACCATTTATTAGGGCTAATTAATTAATTAATTTCCAAACCTTCATTCCAACAAACAAAATTTTCTTACAGATTCAGCATTTTTTTCCATGAACTTTTGTCATTTGGAAAAAAATTGAAAATTGCAACATTTTGAAAACAATATAATTAGTGTTGAAATTGCCAAGGTAGTGGGGTATTACATACATGGCAGCTGGCTGTGTTGTTTTCTCCCAATATAATATTTCATTTCCTATTGATTTTTGGTCAGAAGTTCTCAATCAATTTTCTTTTTTGTGGCAAAATTTTGCATTGTGGTGAAATTTCTTGAAAATCAGTGGGGAAAAAAAGAAAACTGATATTTTAGAGTTTTTCTGGGGTCATTAAAGTTGTCCATAAAGTCATCCCCAATCCCACATCCTATTCCATCCCCTAACTCCGTTTCATCCCCTATTTCTGGATTTTTGCAAAGTCCCCAAACTGGGGATCAATGATGAAAATAGGGGGTTGAAGAAACATTTGAAACTTGTTTTTTGAAATGTTGCACAAATTTCCACCATATAAAAGAAAGAATTGCACATTTTGCAAATATGCTAGAAGTGTGAAGGAAAATTATACAATTTTAATTTTTTTTTGCTAGTGCAAATTTGGCAAAAGAAATTTTGATCTTTATGAATATTGTTGGCAACATATAAGGGTGGCAATAGAAATCTCTAGCAATCATCATCAAAGATTGCATTCAAAATTGGCTCAAGTGGTGAGCCAACAATGAAAACTTGGCTAGATGTAACATGGCACATTGTTAAAAAGCTTCAAGTCTTCATCAAATAACATTACAGGGGATTGAACCCCAATCATAAAAACTTTGCCCATTGCAACATAATGTCTCCCGCAAGCCAATAAGTTAATAATGTTCTTAAACACAAAAGAAAAACATATTCAAGAACTTGGAAGGGAATGATCACTAAACCAATGAAAATCATGAAAACAAAAGGGTAATAAGTCCATGAAAATTTTGTGCCCCATTTACATATGACAAGTTCAAAAAGCCATCAAAAACATAGAATCATAATTTAGTTAAGGAAAACAAAACAACACAAAGCTTGTTTCGCATTAGGCAACTTACAATTAAAGATCCTTTAAGCATTCAAAGCATATTGATGCTTCTTTAAGTTCCAAATCCCCACAACTTCATCATCAGGAAAATTATGCATTGTAGGAAATGATTGCCCAAACATGCGAACACACGAAGTCAATTTGTCAATCAATCATATATGAATCCTAGTTTTGATGAAATTTAGGTTATTAAATATTCGTTCATCTTCCACTAAACGCAACAAGTTTTAATCATGGCAAATTTTGCTAGTTTCACATACTCAAAATGTTGTGAGATAGGAAAATAGAATGAAAGACGATCCTCCACACTTTGGTCAAGGGGTTGATAGTATCAAGAGGGCCCAAGGCAACCTTGGCATTACTTTTCATTATAATTTTGAACATGAACTTTTGCACATCTTGGGTAGATGCACACAACACCTCATGAACCACATGTTCAACAACCCTTATCTTTTTGGGGGTACAAAAGAAAGCCTTAAAAACATTCAAATGGGTGTTGAATGATTCATCACAATCTTAAGCAACCATTAGTGAAAATACACAATACATGTGTGTGTAGCTCAGCCACTAGTTTCGAAGCTCCCTCTGACTATTGGAACTTTGCACCTACCACAAATGTTTCAAAAATGTCCCTAGTCACATAACATTTCACCTCGGCATTAAAATCATGAGCTTGTGCCCAAATGTGGTTTGTTTGGCATTCAAATGCCAAGTGATCAATGCCATTATTGAAATTTGTAACCCATCTCATTAAAATTGTTTCATGATTACCTTTCACAAAATGAATTAAATTTGAAAGTAGTAGAAGGATCTAGGAACACTTCATGTAATTATACTTGGGACAATTTGATTGTTTACACCAAATCAATGACAAAGACATTTCAAGCTTGTGCAAGGTTAATCAAATATTTCACAATGCTTAAAAGAGGAACAATGCAAACAAGGTTCAAAAGAGTCTCAACATTAGTTAGATGTTCCAAATTGAGGGCAACCCCTTGGATTATAGGGTTGTCAAGTGCCATTTTTAGCAATAATGGACAATATTCTTATAACACTTGTTTAAATGGGCTTAACATATAAATCCAACACACCTTGACATTGTTCAAGATCTTCAAGCCCTTTGTTTCCATGATCTCCCCTAATGCACGCCCAACCTCCTCAATAGACTCAAATGTGAGTCTAAGATGAAAACAACGAAAGAATAGGAAATTGGGGCACACTCCCTACTTCTCAACACTTCAAGGGTAGAAGGCCCTGTTGGAGTTCTGGGATGGGATTAAAAAGATTGACAAGCACTTCAATCACCCACTCGGACCTGCACAAGCCAAACAACAAGTTGGTTAATGCATAATTTGAACACTTTTGATGCTAGGACGAGCCATGGGCAAACTCAGACTCACAAGACTCACCACAACCCAGACTTGGGGGAAGCCACCACCTTCCCCCTTATAGTATACTTTGTGCCTCTCCACGAGGCCCACATCCAAATGGCATTTTGTCCCGAGACTCCCAAATGGGAATCCTGAAATTCCCAAAGTTGATAATCTTGCAATTTTGGGGCCTTATAACTTTGTGTGCAAATGTCGATTGAGATGAGGTCTAAAGCAAAGTTGTAGCCCTCGTCGAAGGCTTTCCAACTTTATGTCACATGCCACCTGACCAAAAGGAAATCGGGTCGAATCTTGACTTTTAATGGTCGGGAGTCAAACTGCCAATTTGACTCTCAGCCTTTTTTTTGGCCATAACTTGTGTTTTAGATATCCAAATGGGTGATGTGAGCTCATTTTAGACATCTATGTTTCAATAGCTTTCCAATGATATAAAAAATTCTTCAATCCAATTTGGGTTTTGACCCCTGCAATCACTCCCTGACAATTCGGGAATCCATTGGGATTCCAACTCCCAACATGGGAGTTCATTTGAGAGTGTGAGGGTTCATTTCCTCACATTCTTTTGCACTCTTGGGAGCATGAAATGTGACCCCCAGGCTTCCCTCTTGGCCTGCAACCTTGCAAACCCTTGCCTTGGTCACAAACCCAAGGCTAAGGTTGTGACATCCCCCAATTTAACCAATTCCAAATGCCTTTTTGGAGAACTAGAAAAATATTTGTTTAGTGATTACATGATTGCCTCAAGATGATTAACCATAAGTAGGATTGAAAAGGTTTGGAGAATTAAATTTGTTCAATGCACCATGCAATGAACACCAATCATGAATAAAACAAATTGGGATTGAAGTTGGACGATAACACCTGTGTGGGTCAAAACCTATAACTAGGAGCCAAAGGGATTACTTTAGAAAAGGACTGCATGTCTTTTTTCCCCAAAATTTTTTTTACGTGCAAATGAAATTTTTTATAACTTGTTCTAAAAAATATTAAAATGTTCCCCAATGAATCACTTTTTTTTTGTGAATCATTATTGAATAAATATCAATTTTTAAAAGTGTGTAGATTTTTTACAAATTCAATGTTTCATATTGAAAAATGATCGAAATTCTAAATCATCACCAAAAGTTAAAATTTCACATTATTTAGTTTTATTATACTTTAATCTATAACTTTTTTTCATACATCATGTGCGTTATGACCCATTTATATGTGGTAAAGGACTCTTGAAACTCTAAAATTCTTAAGCAATTTTGAAACATCTTTGAATTTTTAAAATTTTAAAATTCCACATTTTAAAAATAAGAGTGTTTTTTTAATGTGGCTAATATACTCTTATCATCTATATTTTTTTCAATGTATTTTTTTTAATTATATGAATCCTTTTGATAGTCCTTTACAAAATTGACTCCATTTGACACATTAGGTGTACATTTTCAAACGTCCTAAATTAAGACCAAAACTTAAAATTGGATCAAATGAATTTTTCCTCTAAATTCCTTGACATTCATATGAAGGAAAAAGGACTAACTTGTCATGATTACTATTGTTTTAAATGGTAATAAAAAATAAATGTTTGATTTTGACTCATTATGTTTAACATCCAACGCCTTTTTTGGCTCCTAGTTACGTGTTTTGACCCATGCGATAGCCTTGGCATACACTAACACCATTAGCTTTTAAGAAATGAAATGAAAGTTTAAAATACCTTCATTAACAAATATTGTTTGTGTAATGTTTATAATCAAGTTGGTTGCATTAAAGCCATGAACTACACGTTCTAGAAACAATAACATAGGGACCCTTATCCAATTTTGAATGGTATATGCATGGATTGAAAGCCAAAACTAGTTGTCAATTAAAGTAACCTCATCACAAGACAAAGTATACACATTAACCTTGCCCAACACAAGCTTCATAACTTGCATGACAATGGTATGGAAAGCTTTAGCCATACCCCAACTTGCAATATCAAACTAGTGTTTTTTTGGACAATGTTTACTTTCAATAATTCAAAAAGAGGCTTCATATTTTCGAAATTTGTCACAGGTCTACTATGAGATAACACATACAAAATGAAAACAAACTAGATAAATTTTCTTTTGTTAGAAGCCAAACCTTGATTAATAAGAAGTTGGAGAACAAAATTAGCAAGGATTTGGGCAAACAAAACCTGTTTTTTTGCATGTGCACATTTTTTATTCTCATAGAACTCTCTAACTTTCACCCTAGGCATAACAAAAGTAGTTTTCCTCCTCCCTAAATGCTTTAGCAAATAATCAAACTTGGGGATTAATAACTTCTTTTTACCCTTAACTTTTGAACAAATTGTGCACCTTATAGAACTCACCAAACCATCCCCATTAATGAATTTTTTTCCCATGGCAATCGTGTTGCCCAAACATTTTGAATTTACAACCCAATTCATATTTCCATTTTTTCACGATGGATTTTAGTAATTAAAGGTCCTACTCCAAATCTACAATAATTGCAATAGATACATCATTGTTTAATGAAGCAACATTAAGATCAAAACCTAAATGGGGGTCATCCAAAGCTTCAAATAGAGGTGATTCAAGGCTAAAAGGTTATAGGGGAGATGTAGGAAACCTAAAACCAAGCAAAGCCTTGTACTTGAAATTTAATGGAAATTTTGGTAGGGCCATCATGCGTAAAATCAACTAAAAAACCTAACAGGAACAAGGTTCTTTATACAAACAAAAACAAAGTAAATTTCAACAATTTTTTTTGTAGGACCAAGGTTGATTTAAAGAAAAACCTAGAATTGTTTCAAAAAATCTTGATTTCATAGTGAAGTTTTGTTGTTAACCTTCAAGTTTTAGTTGCACACACATTTGTGACCAACATGTTACATTACCTGATGCCTACAATAACAAATTAAAACCCATTCAACTACTTAGTACCCACATATCCAAAATGAGCACTAATGTTACAATAACACCATTAACATTGCAATAGCACCACTAATGTTGTAGCAACACCACTGATGAACACTAATGTTGTAACAACACCACCAACATTGCACTAATTACACCATTAATGTTTTGTAGCAACACCATTGATAACGTTGATGTTGGAACAAAAAAATCGATGTTGTAATAACACCACTAACGTTGCAACACCAACATTGATGAACACACTTCAACAATAACACTAATGAACATTGACATTGTAGTAAAAACATTGATGTTGTAGTAGCACCATCAATGTTGTAACAACAACACTAATGAGCACACTCCAACAATAACACTGATGAATATGTTGTAGCAATAGCATTAATGAACACTAAGCATTGCAACATCGTCACTGATGTATACATAATAGCACTAGAGTTAATGAACATGTAGCAATAGCATTAATGGACACTAAACATTGAAACAACAACACTAACGAACACTAAACACTACAATAGTAGCATTGATGTACACACTATAGTAAGAGCACTGATGAACATATTGCGTTGTAGCAACATTGATCAACACGCTACATTGCATTGCATCAACACTAATGAACATATTATAATAATAACATTGATGAACACATTGCAGTAATGCCACTAACGTACAGTAACACCAAGGTTGAACACATTACAACACCACCATAGATGAGCATGTTACAACAACAATAACACTAATACTTGCAATGATAAACATAAAACTATTCATGTGCTTGAATATTCATGATTAGCACGTTGCAAGTCCACTTGCTGCCTACAAACAAATAACCATTTAAAACAAAACAAAATAAAAATAAAATCCTAAGTCTACATAATCACAACAAAAACACACAATGCATTGAAGAAAATTTCATGCACATTTTAACTACATTGAAATAACCTACTTCAAAGCTTCTTGATACTTGAATGTCACAACTCACAAGTCGCATGCAATTGCCAAGATGATGCATCATAATACACACAAATTACAAGTTGCAAGTTGTAATAAACAATTGGTTTCCAAGCTTCCAAATTTGAGCTTTTGTTGTTACAAAATTTTGACTTGTGGCTAGCCTTTGGAGCCTAGTGGTTGGGCTTGAGTATCGAGTAATATTACATCGTCCCCACTAGATTACATCCTTGGCAACCTCCAACCTTTGGATGGAAAACTTTTGGCAAATTGGATGGTTGTGATTGCTTTAAAGTGGAACAATAAAATGGCCATTAACATCATGCATTTAGCAACATACCCAAGTTCACTTTCATGATTGTTTGGCAAAGTGACATTTTTGACATCTTTTTCTTAATGACACTTGTTGTCTTTGAATGATCATGCTAGTGATGTAACTTTTTAAAAAATCTCAATCTAGCAATAATCCTAGTTATAAAAAAAAATTCCTTTAAGGAGGTTGTTACCTTTTTTTTTGGGTTGTTTTTTAAAGAAATTTTGCCAAAAAAACAACCTTACTTAAGGGACCTTCCTTGGAACATTTTTTGGACACTTTTTCTTTTAAGGCACCTTTGGGGATTTATTTGAAACTTTTTTGTACTCTTTTGTTTTCTTGAAGGTACATTTGGGAGTTATTTGAAAACTTTTTTTTTACCCTTCTTTTTCTTGAGGGTACATTTGGGGTAATTGTTTGAGTTTTTTTTTTTTTTTTGGCTTGATGATACATTTGGGGGAGTTTTTTGAAACTTTTTTGGACCATTTTTAGTAATTGAGGGCACACTTCAAAGATTTTTTAGGATTTGCACTATGGACTACATGAGATAGCTTTTAGGGTTAATGGACTATATATAGAGAAGAAAGTTCTTCCACTTCTCACTATTTTCTCATTTTAACTTGTGGGAGTTTCATTTGTTCTCTCATTTACTTAAAATTCATCTTATTTTTATTTTTACTTTAGATTACCATATTTTTCCATCTCCACTTGTGCAAGCTCCTTTCATTCTCACTTGGGAATTCTTTTGACATATACTCCTTTCTTTCGGGGGTTTCCCATTCTTCTTGTTTTTTTAGGATTTTTTAATTTATTTTTGTTTTTTTTTGAACTTACTTTTCATTATTAAAGTTTTCATTTAATTTTTTTTTTTTGGAGTTTGTTTTAAAACTTGTTTTAGAGTTTTATTTAGTGGGTTGTTTAAGGTTTCCTAAGGTCTTTTTTTAGGGTTTTTTGAATGCTCCAAAGTTTTTTCTTCTAATCATGCCTCCTTAAACATGCGTGATTTTGATAGCTCTTCCTGTAGTAGCAACAAGGACATGTTCCAAAAAACATGTAGGCAACATTAAATGGTGTTTGTGGCTACATTTATAAACATTAATACATTGGAGTTATTCAACGTCAATGAGCTAAAGTCGAGTGTTGGTGTCGCAACCCTAGCTTTGGGCTCGCGACCAAGGCTAAGGGGGTTGCAAGGTTGCGGGCCAAGAGGAAGGAAGCCCGGGAGTCAAGGCAAAGGCATTGCAAGAGTGCGGGCCAAGAGGAAGC
>Ga0116227_10005723_pt1 | contig 25920 bp, 21 predicted proteins | sample S1TSphgellanicum_FD_89693 | JGI IMG/M metagenome (GOLD analysis project Ga0116227, IMG submission 89693) | Host-associated microbial communities from peat moss isolated from Minnesota, USA - S1T2_Fb - Sphagnum magellanicum MG | ecosystem: Host-associated > Plants > Peat moss > Unclassified...
CTAGAGCGGGATGCGATGTGATCGAATCGTTGTCGAGTGTCGCATCCCGCTCTCGTTCTTTGTTTTGGCGAGCATGTTCATCCGGCAGCTGACCGCATAGTGCCGGATCATGCTCTAATTGGTGTCCCTCTTGCAGATCGTGTTCGGTCCGTCCGGGAGGCAGCGCAGCGGGTAGAAGCTGGAATCGGCCGGGGGCCAGGACGCGAGCACCCCGCGTGGCGATGCCGGCGCCGGCGCCGCGAGACGCTGCCGCGCCGCCTCGCTCGGTGCGGTGCAGGCGGCCAGGGTTGCCGCGATCAGGCAAAACAGCGCTTGGCGCATCATCCTATCCCTCCGAAGGTTACACAGGCTTACATGGTGCAACCCATGTGTCACCGGTAAAAGCCTATCACTTTAACTGCCCTCTGTTACACAGGCGCCCGCCTGGCTGGCTTCACACCGGCATCTCCTGGGCGAAAGCCCCTGCAAGCTGGACGCAGTTCCGTATGGACGACATGAAATCGCTGCCTCGGCAAACAAGGGGCGTGCGCTGGCAAACCCGCCGCGGCCGGGTGTTGCCGTGGATTATCCTGCTGATCCTGCTGGCTGGCGTGCTGCTTCTGGTGGTGCGGCTGAAAGGCAATGCCGGCGGTGGCCGGCTGACGAACCTGCCGCCGCAGGCGGTTGGCACCGCCATCGTCGGCACCAATGACATGCAGATCAGCGATGCCGGGCTCGGCACCGTGACGTCGCTGGCCACCGTCACGGTGCAGACGCAGATCAGCGGCATCATGCAGACGATCGGCTTTCATGAGGGGCAGATTGTACAAAAGGGCGATTTTCTGGCGCAGATCGATCCGCGGCCGACCCAGGCTCTGCTGGACCAGGCGCGTGGCACCCTGGCGCATGACCAGGGGCTGTTGAAACAGGCGCAGATCGATGAAGCGCGCTATGAGCGGCTGAACCGGCAGGACAGTATCGGGCGCCAGCAATACGAAGACCAGGTTTATGTGGTGCAGCAATACCAGGGCTCAGTCGCGGCCGACCAGGGCGCGGTGGAGACGCAGATGGTCAATCTGGGGTTCTGCCACATCACCGCGCCGATCACCGGGCGGGTGGGGCTGCGGCAGGTGGATGCCGGCAATTACATCACCCCAAGCCTGGCCAACGGGCTGGTGGTGATCACCCAGCTCGACCCGATCAGCGTGATTTTCACCCTGCCGGAAGACGATGTGCCGGCAATTCAGCAGCAGCTGAATGCCGGGGCCACGCTGCAGGTGGTGGCGTTCGATCGCAGCAACACGGTGCAACTCGCCACCGGCACGCTGGAGACGATCGACAACCAGATCGACACCACCACAGGCACGGTGAAATTGCGGGCATTGTTCGCCAACCCCGATACCGCGCTGTTTCCCAACCAGTTCGTCAATATGAGGCTGATCGTGAGCACGGTGCATGGCGCGCTGACGGTGCCGAATGCCGCTATCCAGACCGGGGCGCCCGGCAGCTTTGTGTATGTGGTGCAGCCGGATAGCACGGTGGCGGTGCAGGTGGTGAAGCCGGGCGTGGCCGATGCCGAGAAGACGCAGATACTCGATGGCTTGTCGGCCGGCGAGCAGGTGGTGGTGGATGGCGCCGACCGGCTGCGTGATGGCGCCAAGGTGATGCTGCCTGGCCCGCCTGGCGCGGCGCCTGAGCCCGCCAAGCCCCACGGCAAGCGCCAGTGGCAAGGCCATCACCGCCACCACGATGCGCAATCCGATGCCAACTGAGCCGGGCGCAAACTGACATGGGGCCCTCTGCCCTGTTTATCCTTCGCCCGGTGGCAACCACGCTGCTGATGGTGGCGCTGCTGCTGGTGGGCATCATTGCCTACCAATATTTGCCGCTCTCCGCCTTGCCGGAAGTGGATTACCCCACCATCCAGGTGCAGACATTCTATCCCGGCGCCAGCCCGGAGGTAATGACCAGTTCCGTCACCGCCCCGCTGGAACGGCAATTCGGCGAAATGCCTGGCCTGAACCAGATGTCGTCGCAGAGCTCGGCCGGCGCCTCGGTGATCACGCTGCAATTCTCGCTCGATCTGTCGCTGGATGTCGGCGAGCAGGAAGTGCAGGCGGCAATCAATGCGGCGGGCAATCTGCTGCCATCCGATCTGCCGGCGCCGCCGATTTACGCGAAGGTGAATCCCGCCGATGCGCCGGTGATCACCCTGGCGCTGACCAGCCACACCATGGCGCTGACCGCGATCGAGGATCTGGCGGAAACCAGGCTGGCGCAGAAAATCAGCCAGATCGACGGGGTGGGGCTGGTGTCGATTTCCGGCGGCCACCGGCCGGCAGTGCGCATTCAGGCGAACACCACGGCCCTGGCGGCGCTAGGGCTGAACATCGATGATCTGCGCACCACCATCGGCAATCTGAACGTGAATACGCCGAAGGGGAATTTCGACGGCCCGGCGCAGGCAACCACGATCAACGCCAATGATCAGCTCACCAGTGCGGAGGCATTCAAGCAGGCGATCGTCGCCTACAAGAACGGTGCGCCGGTGCATCTGACCGACGTGGCAACCTTGGTGCAGGGCGCGGAAAACGACCGCTTGCAAGCCTGGATGAACCGCAGCCCGGCGGTGATCCTGAATGTGCAGCGCCAGCCTGGGGCGAATGTGATCCAGGTGGTGGATCGGATTACCGCATTGCTGCCGAAATTGCAGGCCTCCATGCCGGAGGCGGTGCAGGTGACCAAGCTGACCGATCGCACCAACACCATCCGCGCGTCGGTGGCCGATGTGGAGTTCGAGCTGGCCTTGGCGATCGGCCTGGTCGTGCTGGTGATTTTCGTGTTCCTCCGCCGCGTGCCGGCAACCCTGATCCCAAGCCTGTCGGTGCCGCTTTCGCTGGTGGGCACTCTGGCGGCGATGTATCTGTGGGGATTTTCGCTCGATAATTTGTCTCTGATGGCGCTGACCATCGCCACCGGCTTCGTGGTCGATGATGCAATCGTAATGATCGAGAATATCGACCGGTTTGTCGACATGGGCATGAAGCCGTTGCAGGCGGCGCTGGAAGGCTCACGGCAGATCGGCTTCACCATCATTTCGCTCACCGTATCGCTGCTGGCGGTGCTGATCCCGCTGCTGTTCATGGGTGATGTGGTCGGCCGGCTATTCCATGAATTCGCCATCACCCTTGCGGTGACCATCGTGATTTCGATGGTGGTGAGCCTGACTTTGGTGCCGATGATGTGCGCGCGGCTGTTGCGCGCGCATCCGGTGCAGAAGATGGGCGCGGTGGCGCGCTGGTCCGAACGGATGACAGAGCGGGTGATCGCCGGCTATGCCAGCACACTCGATTGGGTGCTGGACCGCCAGGCAATGACCCTGCTGGTAGCGACGCTGACCGTGATATTCACCGTGTATCTCTACCTGGTGATCCCAAAAGGGTTTTTCCCAGTGCAGGATACCGGCCTGATCCAGGGGATCAGTCAGGCGGCGCCGACCATATCCTATACCGCCATGGCGCGCGCGCAGCAGGCGCTGGCCAGCGCCATCCTCAAAGATCCCGATGTGGCAAGCCTCTCCTCGTTTATCGGCGTGGATGGCAGCAACACAACGCTGAATGCCGGCCGCTTCCTGATCAATTTGCGGCCGCGCGATTCGCGGGCACTCAGCGCGGCGCAGATTATCAGGCGGTTGCAGCTTGAAGTGGCAGGCGTGCCCGGGATCGCTCTGTTCATGCAGCCGGTGCAGGATCTGAGCATCGACACCCAGGTGAGTGCCACCCAATACCAATTCGTGCTGGAAAACGCCGATCTGTCGGCGTTCCCGATCTGGGTGCCGAAACTGATGGCGCGGCTGAGGCAGATCCCCTCGATGGCCGATGTGGCCAGCGATATGCAGGCCAATGGGCTTGCTGCGGACATCACCATCGACCGTGCCACCGCCTCGCGGTTCGGCATCACGCCCGCCGCGGTGGATAACGCGCTGTATGATGCCTTCGGGCAGCGCATCGTCTCGACCATTTTCACCCAGTCCAACCAATACCGCATTATCCTGGAAGCCGATCCGGCGGTGCAGCGCTCGCTGGTCAATCTCAGTTCGCTGTATCTGCCGTCTTCCACCGCAACCAGCGGGCAGGTGCCGCTCTCGGCTTTCGTGCATGTCACCACCCGCGCGGCCCCTTTGATGGTGAGCCATCTGGGCCAGTTTCCATCGACGACGATCAGCTTCAACCTCGCCCCCGGCGCCTCGCTTGGCGAGGCGGTCAGTGCCATCCAGCAGGCCGAACGGGACCTGAAATTGCCGGAGAGTTTTCTCACCGCGTTCCAGGGTGCGGCGTCTGCCTTCCAGAATGCGCTTGGCAACGAGGTGGCCCTGGTTCTGGCGGCGATCGCGGCGATGTATATTGTGCTCGGCGTGCTCTACGAGAGCTTTGTTCATCCGGTGACAATCCTTTCCACCCTGCCATCGGCGGGAATCGGCGCCTTGCTGGCGCTGATGGCGGTGGGGAGCGATCTCGATATCATCGGCATTATCGGCATTGTTCTGCTGATCGGCATCGTCAAGAAAAACGCGATCATGATGATCGATTTCGCGCTCGAGGCCGAGCGTGAGGAAGGGTTGGCGCCGCGTGATGCTATTCACCGCGCCAGCCTATTGCGTCTGCGCCCGATCCTGATGACGACTTTTGCCGCCTTGTTTTCCGCCCTGCCGCTGATGCTGGGCTCGGGCACCGGTTCGGAATTGCGCCGGCCGCTGGGGCTCGCGATCTTTGGCGGTCTGATCGTCAGCCAGGTACTCACACTTTATACCACGCCGGTGATCTACCTGATGTTCGATCGCCTGGCGGCCAGGTTCGGCCCGGCGCGTGCGGCGGATGGTGAAGTGCCCGCGTGAATATCAGCGCCCCTTTCATCGCCCGGCCGATCGCCACCACCCTGCTGACCATCGGCATCGCCCTGGCGGGCCTGTTCGCCTATGCGAAATTGCCGGTATCGCCGTTGCCGCAAGTGGATTTTCCCACCATCTCGGTCAGTGCCTCGCTGCCTGGGGCGAGCCCGGACACGGTGGCGACCTCGGTTGCCAGCCCGCTGGAACGCCATCTCGGGCAGATTGCCGATGTCAGCGAAATGACATCGCAAAGCTCGGTGGGGCAAGCGCGGATCACCCTGCAATTCAACCTGAACCGTAATATCGATGGCGCGGCGCGCGATGTGGAAGCGGCGATCAACGCCGCCCGCGCCGATCTGCCGACGGCGCTGCGGTCTAACCCCACCTATCGCAAGGTGAATCCCGCCGATGCGCCGGTGATGATCCTGGCGCTGACCTCGAAAACCCTCACCCAGGGCCAGCTTTACGATTCCGCCGCCACTGTGCTGGAACAGAAGCTTTCGCAATTATCCGGCGTGGGCGAGGTGGATGTGAACGGCTCTGCTTTGCCGGCGGTGCGGGTGGAGCTGAACCCAGGCGCGCTCTACAAATACGGTATTGGCCTGGAAGATGTGCGCGCCGCCCTGGCATCGGCCAATGCCAATGCGCCGAAGGGCGCGATCGAGGAGGGAGACCGGCATTTCCAGATCTACACCAACGACCAGGCGAAGCATGCGGCCGACTACCAGCCTCTGGTGATTGCCTACCGCAACGGCGCCGCCGTGCGGTTGAGCGATGTCGCCGAGGTGATCGACAGCGTCGAGGATCTCCGCAATTCCGGCCTGTTCAACGCCCAGCCCACCGTGGCGCTGACGGTGTTTCGTCAGCCGGGCGCCAATATTATCAAGACGGTTGACGGCATACGCGCCGTGCTGCCGCAATTGCAGGCGGCGTTGCCAGGGGCGGTCGATATTTCCGTGGCGATCGATCGCACGCCCACCGTGCGTGCGTCGCTGAACGATACGCAGCGCACGCTGGTGATCGCAATCATCCTGGTTATCGGTGTCGTCTTCGTTTTCCTCGGCAGCGCGCGTGCCACGCTGATCCCGGCCGTGGCCGTGCCGATCTCCATTATCGGCACCTTTGCCGCCATGTGGCTGATGGGTTTTAGCCTGGACAATCTCTCGCTGATGGCACTGACCATTTCGACCGGCTTTGTCGTCGACGATGCGATTGTTGTGCTGGAGAATATCGCCCGCCATATGGAAGCCGGCATGCCGCGCGTTCAGGCCGCCCTGCTGGGCGCGCGGGAGGTGGGGTTCACCGTGCTCTCGATCAGCATATCGCTGATCGCGGTGTTTTTGCCGATCCTGCTGATGGGCGGCCTGGTCGGCCGTCTGTTCCGGGAATTTGCACTCACGCTATCGCTGGCAATCGTTGTATCGCTGGTAATCTCGCTCACCACCACGCCGATGCTTTGCGCGCTGTTCCTCAACGTCAACGAGACAGGCACAAAGCAAAGCTGGTTCTTTCGCAAGACCGAAGCCGGCTTTGCCCGGATGACGCGGTTTTATGCCCGCACTTTGGCCTGGTCGCTCGATCACGCCTTGCTGGTAATGGCGGTGCTGGTGGCCACCATCGGGCTGAACATCTATTTGTTCGTGGTCATCCCAAAGGGCTTTTTCCCACAGCAGGATACCGGGTCGCTTACCGGCATGGTGCAGGCCGACCAGGCCACCAGTTTCCAGTCCATGCGCGACAAGCTGCGCAATTTGCAAAACATCGTCCGGCGGGATCCGGCGGTGGCCAGCGTGGTCGGCTACACCGGCGGCCGGCAGACCAACAGCGCCAACATGTTCGTGGCCCTGAAGCCGCAATCGGCGCGCGATGTTACCGCCGATCAGGTGATTGCCAGGCTGCGGACGAAGCTTGCGCATATTCCCGGGGCGCGGCTGTTTCTGCAATCGGTGCAGGATATCCGGGTGGGCGGCCGGCAATCCAACGCGCAGTACCAATACACCCTGCAGGGCGACGATGCGCCCGAACTTTATAAATGGGCGCCTTTGCTGACCGAAGCCCTGCAGAAGGATCCGGCATTGGCCGATGTGAACTCGGATCAGCAGCAGGCCGGGCTGGAAACCGATCTGGTGATCGACCGCGCGACAGCGGCAAGGCTGAATCTGACGCCGGCCACTATCGACAACACGCTATATGATGCATTCGGCCAGCGTCAGGTTTCGACCATCTACAACCCGCTCAACCAGTATCACGTGGTGATGGAACTGGCGCCGCGCTACTGGCAAAGCCCACAGACATTAAAGGAAGTCTGGGTCAGCACCTCCGGCGCCAGCGCTTCCGGCACGGCGAGCAGCGGCTTTCCGGTCGGCACCGTGGCCTCCACGGGCACCGCAAGCAGCACCACCGCCGCCACGGTGGCGCAGAATTCGGCGCGCAACGCCAGTTCCAACGCGCTCGCTGTCTCCGGCAAAGGCTCCGCCTCCAGCGGTGCGGCGGTCAGCACGGCGCTGGAAAAAATGGTGCCACTGGCCGCTTTCAGCCGGTTTCAGCCAGGCCACACGGCGCTCGGCGTGAACCATCAGGGGCCGTTCGTGGCCGCCACCATCTCGTTCAACCTGCCGCCGGGCAAATCCTTGGGCGACGCCACGCTCGCCATCAACCGGGCGATCAACGATATCCATCTGCCGGCTTCCATTGTCGGCAGCTTTGCCGGCACGGCGAAAACCTTTCAATCCAACACCTCCAATGAACCGCTGCTGATCGCAGCCGCTTTGGCCGCGGTGTATCTGGTGCTGGGCATTCTGTACGAGAGCGCGGTGCATCCCATCACCATCCTCTCCACCCTGCCTTCGGCCGGGGTGGGTGCAGTGCTGGCTTTGCTGGTGTTCGGTGACGAATTCAGCCTGATCGCGCTGATCGGGGTGATCCTGCTGATTGGCATCGTGAAGAAAAACGCCATCCTGATGATCGATTTCGCGCTCTCGGCCGAGCGGGAGCAGGGGCTTTCAACGCTGGAGGCTATTACCCAGGCCTGCCTGCTGCGGTTCCGGCCGATCATGATGACCACCTTCGCCGCCCTGCTCGGCGCGCTGCCGCTGGCCTTCGACACCGGTGAAGGGGCGGAACTCCGCCGGCCTTTGGGCATATCCATTGTCGGCGGGCTGATCGTCAGCCAGGTGCTCACCCTGTATACGACGCCGGTTGTCTATCTCTATCTCGACCGCTTCCGCCTCTGGTCGCAAGGCGGCTGGCGGCGTGAATTTCCGGGCACGCATCTGACGGAGTCTTTGAGCGAATGATGCTTTTTTCCGGCGCGGTCTCTTGCCGTTCCTCTTTGCCTGGTCTGGCGGCTCTGCTCACCCTGGGTGGCTGCATGGTCGGGCCGGACTACCATCGCCCCGTGGCACCGGTGCCGGTGGCGTTCAAGGAACTGCCAGGCTGGAAGCTGGCGACGCCACAGGATGCCGCACCGAAAGGCATGTGGTGGGAGGTGTTCAACGATCCGGTGCTGGATGGTCTCGAGACGCAGGTGGATACCGGCAACCAGACGCTGCAACAGGATGAGGCCGCCTATCGCGCTGCCCAGGCGCTGGTGGATGAAGCCAGGGCCAGCCTGTTCCCGGTGATCAGCGCCACCGCCGAGGTCACGCGCTCCAAAAGCGGGTCTGGCGGTGTTTCCACCACCGGGTTGACCACCGGCGGCATCAATGGCGCCCGCACCCAATACACCGCCGAGGGCAGTGCCTCCTGGACCATCGATGTGTGGGGTGCGATTCGCCGCCAGGTGCAAAGCGATGTCGCCAGCGCCCAGGCCAGCGCCGCCACGCTTGCCAGCGCCCGGCTCGCCGCCCAGGGTTCGGTCGCCACCGATTATATGGAACTGCGCGAGACCGATGCGCTGCAGCGTGTGCTGAACGATACGGTGGCGAACGACCAGCGTGCCCTGCAGATTACCCAGAACCAGTACGAAGCTGGTACCGCGGCGCAGTCCGACGTGATCACCGCGCGCACCCAATTGGATGCGGCCCAGTCATCCGCGGTGAATGTCGGCGTGGCGCGCGCCGAATACGAGCATGCGATCGCCGTGCTGATCGGCAAGCCGCCGGCCGCGCTTTCGATCCCGCCGGAGAATGCGGTGCCGCCAGTGCCCGATACGCCGGGGCTGATCCCCTCCGAACTGCTGGAGCGCCGACCGGACGTGGCCTCGGCGGAGCGCACGATGAAAGCGGAGAATGCGCTGATCGGCGTGGCGGTGGCGGCCTATTACCCGACCGTGGACCTATCTGCCCTGTTCGGCTTCGCCGGCAACCCGCTGAACTCGTTGATTTCGAGCGCGAACCGAGTGTGGTCGCTTGGCGCTTCGGCGTCCGAGACTCTGTTCAATGGCGGGGAACGCAGTGCCGCGGTTCGTGCGGCACGGGCGAATTATGATGAAAGCGTCGCTTCCTATCGCCAGACCGTTCTGACCGCGTTCCAGCAGGTGGAAGATGCGTTGTCCAGCCTGCGTATCCTGGCGCAGCAAAACGAGATCGACCAACGCACCGTGGCCGATGCCAGCCGGGCCGCGCAGATCGCGCTGAATGAATACAGGGCGGGCACCCAGCCCTATACAACAGTCATTACCGCTCAAAATACGCTGCTCACCGCCCAGCAGACGGAGATCAGCGTGCAGCAAACCAGATTGATCGAGGCGGTTGCATTGATCCAGGCACTTGGGGGAGGGTGGAGAGCGGCGGATTTGCCGGATAAGGATTGGCTGCAACGGCGTAATCCGTTGCTGCCCTGATGGGCTGGAGACCAGGCGGATGACCGATATGTATGGCGCGCGGGCGCGTGCCGGAGGCTCAAGGCGATGGCCTTGGTATTCATCAGAGACGTTATCGCCGTTTCTGGCGGGTTTCTGCATCCGGCATTGCAACATTCTCGCAAAAATACGTTAGATAAATCATGGACACTCACCCTTCTGATCTGGCCCCCCTCCTCGCCAGGCCCAGCCCCGCTATCGATTTGCGCCGCGTGGGCGCGCATCCGGATCATTGGTACCCCGTTGCCTGGTCACGCGAGCTGAAATCCGGCCGCGCGCTGGGCGTGCGCTTTGCCGGCGAGCCGATCGTTCTGGTTCGTCCGAAAGAGGGGCCGGTATTTGCGCTGGAAGATCGCTGCGCTCACCGGCAAGTCCCGCTGCATGACGGCGTGGTGGAAGGCTGCGGCCTGCGCTGCGGCTATCACGGCTGGACGTATAATAGCAGCGGTGCCTGCGTCGAAGTGCCCTATCTGGGCAAGGGCAAGCTGCCGAACGGTGTGCGCGCCTATCCCTGCCGCGAGGCCGCCGGTTTGGTGTTCGTTTTCCCGGGCGATCCGTCTCTGGCCGAAACCGTGCCGTTCCCCGATCTCGGCTCGGCCGAAAACCCGGCCTACCGTACCCGTCGCTTCGGCCGGGAAGTTGGCTGCCACTACACCTTCATGCATGAGAACCTGACGGACATGAACCATCAGTTCCTGCATCGAAAGCAGATGGGGCAGATGCGGCCAAGGCATCGCGGCATGCGTATCGGCGATGACTGGATGGAGGTGGACTACACTTTTGGCCGCACCGGCGGGAAGCAGCCTCTGGGCGAAGCAGCCATCCTCGGCAGCCGCCGCCGCACCGGCGACAGCACCCATAACCACCGCGACCTGATGACCATACGCACCGAATATCCGTATCAGAATCTGCGGATATGGACCTCGGGTGAGACGCCGGTGATGCACCTATGGATCGTCTATGTGCCGCTGGATCGTGAGCAGCGCACCAACCGCACCTTTGGCCTGCTCTCGATCCAGCGCCCGAAAATCCCGCTGTTGCTGGATGCGGCGTGGCCGGTGCTGGTGTGGTTCACCGAGCGTATTTTCAGCGAAGACCGCTGGATTGTCGAGGAAGAGCAGAAGGCGCATGACGCCCAGGGGGCCGACTGGAATCAGGAAGTGTTCCCCGCTATTCGCGAGTTGCGCGCCTTGCTCGCGCGCAACGGCCTGGCCTGCCATTCTGCGTTCACCGGAGCCCAACGACATGAAACTGAGCGCGCGCAACCAGTTGGCGGGGCGGATTGTGGCTGTTCAGAAGGGGCAGACGACGGGCCATGTGCAGATTGAGATTGCCGGCGGGGTGATCGTCACCGCCTCGATCACCAACGAGGCGATCGACGAGCTTGCTTTGGCGGTGGGTGACGAGGCGACAGCGGTAATCAAGGCCTCCGATGTGATGGTGGGGAAGTGAGTTTGTCGCGGGTTGGCGCCGTCGCCGTGTTTTTGCTGGTTGCAGCCTTTGTGGCCGGCACCGCCACGGCGGCCGATGCGCCGGGCCTGCGTGTGGATGGGGCGGTGCTGCACGACCAGGTTTTTACCATCGCGCAACTGAAGGCGATGCCCGCGCAGCAGGTGGAGATGTCTTACAAGACGAAGACCGAGCAGGTGCACAATGCCTGGACCGGCGTCTTGCTATGGGATCTCGTCAAGCTGGCCGGGCTGAAAAACGATCCCGGCAAGAACGCCAGCCTGCGCCACACGCTGCTGGTGCATGGGAAGGATGGCTATGAGGTGGCCCTTTCGATCGGGGAAATGGACCCGATGGAAGAGGGCAAGCAGGTGATCCTGGCCTATAGCCAGGCGGGCCAGGCTACCGATCTTGGGGGGCTCAGACTGGTCGTGCCGGGGGATTCGCACGCTGCCCGCCAGGTGCATGACGTGGTCGAGATCGAGGTGAAATAGGCGAGGGCTCAGCCGGGTCAGGAAGAGCTCGGCTCCGCGGCAAGCGCGTTCCGGTAACGCCCCGCCATCGCCGGCTGACCCATCGCCTCCGCCTGGGCTGGCTCGAAAAAGCACCATCTGGCGCGGCCCGTCCGCTTGGCCTGGTAGAGCGCGAGATCGGCGGTCTTCAGCAGCCGCTCAGGTGTGGTGCCATCCTGCGGAAACAGGGTGATTCCCATGGAGGTGGTAATCCCGAGAATCTCGTCGCCCAGCGCCATCTCGGCGTTCAGCTTGGCATGGAGCGCGTCGATCCGCCTGGTAATGACGGCGCGATCGATCAGGCCGGGCATCAATATCACGAACTCGTCGCCGCCCAGTCGCGCCGCCATATCGCTGCCGCGGGTCGATTCGCGCAGCCTGGCTGCCATATCCACCAGCAAGGCATCGCCCACATCGTGGCCGAAGGTGTCGTTGATCGATTTGAAGCGGTCCACATCGAACAGCACCAGCGTTCCGCCCATCGGATCGCCGGATGGCGGGTAGAGCGTGCGGTCGAGGGCGGCGAGGAAAGCCATCCGGTTGGACAGCCCGGTCATCGAATCGCGCTCTGCCTGGGTGCGCAACTCCGCTTCCGCGCGCTTCAGCTCGGTGGTGTCGCTGCGAATGCACACCAGGATGCCGCTATCGGACCGGCGCTCGCGGGCTTGCACGAAGCGGCCGTTCGGCAGGCCGAGCGTGCGTGCGCGCCCAGGCGAGCGATGGGCGCTGAGGTGGCGGGAGGTCCAGTGCTCCCGCTCCGCCTCGGTATCCCCGGCCTCCGGATATTGTCCGTTCGCCACGCCGTAGCGGACCAGATCCTCCAGCGAACGGCCAGGGGCGGCGAAGCTGGCGGCGATCGGGAACATATCGGCGAAGGCGGCATTGGTCAGGATAATCCGCTCTGCCTGGTCATAGGCGATCACCGCGCTCGGCAGTACATCCAGCACGTCACGCAGCAGTTTTTCGGCACGTTTGCGCTCCTCCGCCTCGCGCCTGAGTTCGGTCTCGGCATGGCGGCGCGCGGTGACATCGGATTCGACGGCGATGAAGCCTGAGGGATTGCCCGCCTCGTCGCGCAGCGGCGTGCAGGTGATGCCGATCCAGTAAGGCGCGTGGTCGCGTGTGTAGTTGACGATTTCCACCTCGAAGCCGACGCCTCTGGCCAGGCAGTCATGGATGTGGCGCCGGGTTGCCGGGTCGGTCTCCGGGCCTTGCAGGATGGCGCCTGGCGGCCGGCCGCGCATCTCCTCCAGCGTGTAGCTGGTCAGGCGAACAAAGGCGTCGTTGATCCACTCGGTGTTGCCCTTGGTGTCGGTGATGATCACGGCGTTGGTCATCTGGTGGGCAACCACGGCCAGCCGGGCTGCCTGATCATCCAGGGCACGCCGCTCCGTCACGTCCTGGAGCGTGCCGGTCAGCCGCGCCGTCCGGCCATCGGCGCGTATGGCGCAGCCGCAGATCCGCACCAGGATCGGGCGCCCCTTTGCGGTGATCAGCGGAAGCTCCTTCTGCCACGCCGTGCCGTGATCGATGGCCGCCTGAAAAGCGCTCTCGATGGCCGGCCGTGCGTCAGGATGGTAAAAGGCAGTCGCGGCTGCGAGGGATGGCGACTCGCCGGGATCAAGATCGTGGATGGCGAATGTGGTGGCCGTCCATGTCAGGTGGCCTGTCTCGACATCGAGCTCCCACCCGCCCAGCCCCGCCGCCTCCAGCGCGAGCTCGGCAAACGCCATCTGGCGCGGCGCTCGTCCGGCGGCCTGGCCACACCCGGTTTCTTCGAGGCGCCGCGTGGCCTGGGGCATATCGAGCGGTAATGTGTGCATCTATGCCAAAGCGCCCGGCTCTCGTGATGATCCGAGGACGAAGCTGTAGAGAGGGCTGAATAACGCAGGCTTAACCGACGCCCTGGGCGTCCATGCTGGCCTATGTGCCGCGCTGATCCCGCGTATGGAACGCGCAGCCATGATGGTGCGCCTTTGTCGTGCAGGCGGCCACTCCCTTGGCGGTCATTGCCTTCCGCGATCCCAGGGCAAAGGCTTTGACATGCGCGACGGCCAGAGTCGGTCGGAGCTGCACGGTCATCGCAACCCGCCGCTCGGAGTCGTGCACCAGGCGGCCTTTGATCCGATGCATGTGCCGGTGCATCGCGATATAGCGCAGGCTGGAGGGCGGCAGGGTCGATGCATCCGCGCTCGCGATCAAGGCGGGCATCCGGAAACGTGACGCCGGTCTCCGAACGACGGGTACGCCAAGCTGCTCGAACCCGTCATCCAGCAGGCCCGCCATATGGGCGTCGCGCTCGGTGTTGGATCGGGCGCCGAGCACCACGCCGATCAGCCTGACCTGGCCACGCATTGCCGAGGTGACCAGATTATGGCCGGAGAGCAGGGTGTAGCCGGTCTTCAGCCCATCGGCGCCCGGGTAATCCACCAGCATGCGGTCGTGGTTCGGGATCGGGCGGCCGTGGAAGTAGAACACCGGCTCGCTGAAATAATGGTATTGGTCGGGGAAATCCTGGATCAGGTGGTGCGCCAGCAGGGCCAGGTCACGCGCGGTGGTGGTCTGTGACGGGTCGGGCAGGCCGGAGGCATTGCGGAAGGTGGTTTGCGTCATGCCAAGGGCGCGGGCGCGCAAGGTCATCATCTGGGCGAAGCGGCTTTCGTCGCCGCCCAGCAGCTCGCCCAGGGCACAGGCGGCGTCGTTGGCCGATTTGGTGACGATGGCCAGGATGGCGTCGCTGACGGTGAAGTAGCTGCCCGGCACCAGGCCGAGTTTCGAGGGTTCCATCGCTGATGCGTGCCCTGAAACCGGCACCGTCTGGCCGAGCGTGATGCGATGGTCGCGCAGGGCCTCGAACGCCACATAGAGGGTCATCAGCTTGGTCAGGCTCGCCGGATAGCGCAGGGCATCGGCGTTGGCGGCTTCAATCACCCGGCCGGTGCCATTATCCACCACGATGGAGCTGTAGCGTGCCGAGCCGACCTGAGCCGTGGCGGTGTGCATTGGGGTGAGGGCGATGAGCGCGGTCGCGGTTGCCAGGGCGCCTAGGCTTGCACCGGCTGCCCATCGCGCCAGACAAGCAGATGCGCGTTGACGCAAGACGGCCGCCTTAAACAACACCAATCCCCTTTGCGGACGCCCAGCCCCGACTGTAGCGGCGGGATTCGACATATGTCCAGTGCATTAGCAAGCTTAGAGATCAGGCGACAAGAAGTTCGGCCGCTAAATCACCCGCCGAACTCTCCGCATAGATTTGCCTGAATGCTCGGGGCGGGATGGGGAAATCGCGGTTTTCTTGTGCACTGCACAATTTCTCGTTGACGGGAAAAAATCACTGACTTATGTATGCGCTGTTGCAACATACCATGCAGTTGCACGCACACACTGGCACGGTTCGCCGTTCTTTGGAATCGTCCCTGGAAACGGAGCTAGGTAGAATGATTACAAAGACCAAGGCCATTGAGGCCGCCGCAGCCGATACCAAAAAAGTTGAAGCGGTTGCAACCGAGAAGACCATGGAAGCAATCAAGGCTACAACCGCCGGCTTGGAGCAGGCTCAGGTTCAGATGAAGGAAGGAGTTAAACGCGCCATGAAGACCGCCGAACAGGTTGCCTCGTTCAGCCAGGGCAACGTTGAAGCCTTCATGAAGTCCAGCCAGATCATGGCCACGGGCTTCCAGGATATTTCTAAGCTGATGGCCGCGAATGCCAAGGCGACGATGGACGAGACGATGTCCATCTTCAAGGCGTTCACCACGGTGAAGTCGGTGAAGGAAGCTTTCGACCTGCAGACCTCCTTCGCGCGCACCTCGCTGGAGAAGGCGGTCTCTGAGAGCGGCAAGCTGACCGAGCATTCGATCAAGCTGGCCGAACAGGCTTTTGCCCCGATTTCGGCGCGTGTTAACGCGGCGGTAGAGACCTTCTCCTAACCGCTGTCTGGCTTGGTTCGAGAGAGCCTGGCCGCGAGGTTGGTCCTGACGGGTAGGGCAGGACGACGATGAAAGGCCTGGGGGACACCTCCAGGCCTTTTTCATGGCTTGCGCTTTTCCCGCGTTTAGCCGCTTCACAGCGCCGATGCCTCGGCAATAGGGTAGGGCGTCATGGATGATGTCCTGGCATGCCCTTTTCCACGGGCCCCGGCATCCGATATCATGGCCTCTGTTTCAAATCGGAGGCACACTCCTTCCCCGATGGGGTTAGGGTGGACCCCCGCCAGTGCGTCGCCACACATGCGGCACCAGGATGGTCTGACGAATGAGTGATAACGACAAGCGTGGTGGCGATGGCCCCAATACCGGCGTGGTGGTCAAGGCGCGGCCGAAAACGCGCAAGCCGGCCATGTACAAGGTGCTGATGCTGAACGACGACTACACGCCGATGGAATTCGTGGTGCACGTGCTTGAGCGGTTTTTCCAGAAAACCCGGGAAGAGGCGACTCGGATCATGCTGCATGTGCACCGCCGCGGCGTGGGCGTGTGTGGCGTGTATACCTACGAGGTGGCGGAAACCAAGGTGACGCAGGTGATGGACCTGGCGCGCCAGAACCAGCACCCGCTGCAATGCACGATTGAAAAAGAGTAGAAATACGCAGGTTTCCGCCCCCAAATCGCCACTGGCTACCGGCAACTGGAAACTGGAAACTGCGTCAAGGCTTTCACCCTGGACAAACCATCCCCAAGTAAGTTGAGGCAGCTGCCGAGGCTGGCCACGATTTCACTTTCAGGATGGCGCGTTTTGCGGCCATCCTGTCATCTACCGGGCCGGCCGGGGTATCCGGCGGCCAGGCGCGAAGGGGCGTCGATTAGCATGTTGTCCAGGAATCTCGAACAGACGTTGCACCGGTCTCTGTCTTTCGCCAGCGATCGCCGCCACGAATACGCAACTCTAGAACATCTTCTGCTGGGTCTCGCCGATGATAGCGATGCGGCCACCGTGCTGCGCGCCTGCGGCGTTGACCTGGACAAGCTCCGCACCGATCTGACCGAATTTCTGGACAAGGATCTTTCGGGCCTGACCACCGATCGGGCGAGCGAACCCAAACCCACTGCCGGTTTTCAGCGCGTGGTGCAGCGTGCTGCCATCCATGTGCAGAGCTCCGGGCGCGACGAAGTCTCCGGCGCCAACGTGCTGGTGGCGTTGTTCAGCGAGCGGGAAAGCCATGCCGTCTATTTCCTGCAGATGCAGGACATGACCCGCCTGGATGCGGTGAACTTCATCAGCCACGGCATCGCCAAGGCGCCTGGCCGTGCGACCACGCGGCCGACCGCCAGCAATAATGGCCCAACCGGTGGCACGCCGGAAAGCCCTGAGCAGGAGCGCGAGGAGAAGCCGCGCGGCCGCAGCCAGGATGCGCTCAGCACCTACTGCGTGAACCTGAACAAGAAGGCGATGGCGGGAAAGATCGACCCGCTGATCGGCCGCGAGCAGGAGGTGGAGCGTACCATCCAGATTCTCTGCCGCCGCACCAAGAACAATCCGCTTTATGTGGGGGACCCTGGCGTCGGCAAGACCGCCATCGCCGAGGGCCTGGCCAAGCGGATTGTCGAGGGCGATGTGCCGGAGGTGCTGGCCAAGAGCACGATTTTCGCGCTCGACATGGGGGCGCTGCTCGCGGGCACCCGCTATCGCGGCGATTTCGAGGAACGGCTGAAGGCGGTGGTGACCGAGCTGGAGAACCAGCCGGGCGCGGTGCTGTTCATCGATGAGATCCATACGGTGATCGGCGCCGGCGCCACCAGCGGCGGGGCGATGGATGCCTCCAACCTGCTGAAACCGGCACTGGCCAGCGGCAATCTGCGCTGCATCGGTAGCACCACCTATAAGGAATTCCGCAACTACTTCGAAAAGGACCGCGCTTTGGTGCGCCGGTTCCAGAAGATCGACGTGGCGGAGCCCTCCATCGAGGATACGGTGAAGATCCTCAAGGGCCTGAAGACCAATTACGAGAAGCACCACAAGGTGCGCTACACGGACGAAGCCATCCGTGCCGCGGTTGAGCTTTCCGCCAAATACATCAACGACCGCAAATTGCCCGACAAGGCGATCGATGTGATCGACGAGGTGGGTGCCAGCCGGATGCTGCTGCCGGAGAACAAGCGCCGGAAAACCGTGACGCTGAAGGACGTGGAAGAGATCGTGGCGAAAATCGCCCGCATCCCACCCAAGAGCGTCAGCGCCGACGACAAGGAGACGCTGCGCAACCTGGAGCGCGACCTGAAGAGCATGGTTTTTGGCCAGGACAAGGCGATCGAGGCGCTGTCGGCGGCGATCAAACTCAGCCGGGCCGGATTGCGCGATGCGGAAAAGCCGATCGGCAACTACCTGTTTTCCGGCCCGACCGGCGTCGGCAAGACCGAGGTTGCCCGCCAGCTGGCCAGCACGCTCGGTATCGAGCTGATCCGCTTCGACATGTCGGAATATATGGAGCGGCACAGTGTCAGCCGGCTGATCGGCGCCCCGCCTGGCTATGTGGGCTTCGACCAGGGCGGCTTGCTGACCGATGCGATCGACCAGCATCCGCATGCGGTGCTGCTGCTGGATGAGATCGAAAAGGCCCATCAGGACCTGTTCAACATCCTGCTGCAGGTGATGGATCACGGGAAACTGACCGACCATAACGGCAAGACGGTCGATTTCCGCAACGTGATCCTGATCATGACCACCAATGCGGGCGCCTCCGATATGGCCAAGGAAGCGATCGGCTTCGGCAGCACCATTCGCCAGGGCGAGGATGACGAGGCGATCAAGCGGTTGTTCACCCCCGAGTTCCGCAACCGCCTGGATGCGACCATCACCTTCGCCGGTCTGACGGAGGAGATCGTCGGCCGCGTGGTGGAGAAATTCGTGATGCAGCTGGAGGCCCAGCTTGCGGACCGGAACGTGACGATCGAACTTTCTTCGGCGGCCAAGGAGTGGCTGGCCGAGCGTGGCTACGACCGGCTATATGGCGCCCGCCCGCTGGGCCGGGTGATCCAGGAATACATCAAGAAGCCGCTCGCCGAGGAATTGCTGTTCGGCAAGCTGGTCAGGGGCGGCTCGGTGAAGGTGACGATGAAGGAAGGGAAACTGGAATTCGAGTTCACCGAAGCCGCTGCTCCGGCGGTGACAGGACCGGAAGATGGCGAGGGCAACGCCGAGCGAGAGCCCGAAACCGTGGAATAGAGTGTCGTAGAGGTGGGATGCCCCTTGGCATCCCACCTCTTTTACGCCGCGTCAGGACAAAAAATGAAAGCAGTTTGGAACGGCAAGGTTGTCGCGCAGAGCGACGACATCGTCACTGTCGAGGGGAACGCGTATTTCCCGATCGCCTCGGTTAATGCCGAGTACCTCAAGGACAGCGCCACCCATACCGGGTGCCCCTGGAAGGGCACCGCCTCCTACTACTCGCTGTCGGTGGACGGGAAGGACAACAAGGACGCAGCCTGGTTCTACCCTGACCCGAAACCGGCAGCGGCCGAGATCAAGGGGCGGGTGGCGTTCTGGAAGGGCGTTTCGGTTTCCTAAAGGCCCTTTTCTGTGGACAACAAAGCGACTTAAGGATAGCCTGGTCTGGTCTAGCTAAGGTGGTCGCCGTGGAATTCATCAACATGCTGGAGGCGAAATCCAACCTGTCGCGCCTGGTCGAGGCGGTAGAGACCGGCAAGCAGAGCGAGATCGTCATTGCCCGCAACGGTCGTCCTGCCGCCCGTCTGGTCGCCATGAGCGCCCAACCGCCCGTTGGCCCTCGGATCGGCATAGCGCGCGGCCAGTTCACCGTGCCCGAGGATTTTAATGAGGGCGATGAGGAGATTGCCGCGTTGTTTAACGGCTCCATCGATTGAGGCTTTTGCTCGACACCCACATAGCTCTGTGGGCGATCAGCGACGACCCAAGGCTATCAGATCTGGCACGGTCGCTGATCGCCGACCCTGAGAATCCGGTGTTCGTGAGTATCGCCAGCCTGTGGGAGATCGGGATAAAATACGCCCGTGCCCGCGGCCGCCCGAATGACATGCCTATCGGCTCCAAGGCGGCGCAAAATTACTTCCAGGCGGCGGGCTATCACATGCTTCCCGTTTCCGCGGCACACGTGCATGCCCTGCAAGACTTGCCACCTCTGCATAACGACCCGTTTGATCGCATGCTTCTCGCGCAAGCCTTCGAAACGCCATTGAGATTGCTCACCCGTGACCATGTGATGCCCAGCTACGGGGATTACGTGCTCAGCGTTTGAAGCAGCGCGAACTCACTCATCCTCCAGCTTCTTCCGCGCCTCCGCCAGCAGCGCGCATTCCGCCTCGGGCGGTGATGGCACTTTCATGTCCAGCCTCTCCAGCGCCTCGATCAGGGCCTCGGCGACAATCAGATGCGCGAATGTCTTGTTGTCGGCCGGCACCACGAACCAGGGCGCATGCGCGCTGGCTGTCGCTTCGATCGCCTCCTGGTAGGCCTCCTGGTAGGCGTCCCAGAAATCGCGCTCTTTCAGGTCGGCGGCGCTGAATTTCCAGTTCTTGTGCGGTTCGTCGATGCGCGAGAGGAAGCGGCGTTTTTGTTCCTCCTTGGAAACATTAAGGAAGAATTTGATCACCACCGTGCCCTGATGGGTCAGATAATCTTCGAAATTGATAATGTCGTTCAGCCGGTGCTTCCAGAACTTCTTGCCACGGCAAGGTGTTGGCATGTTCAAATGGTCGAGCAATTCGGGATGCACCCGGCACACCAGAACATCCTCGTAATGGCTGCGATTGAAAATGGCGATCCGCCCGCGCAACGGCGCGTGGGCGTGGATGCGCCACAAAAATCCGTGCGACACATCCTGCGGCCCCGGCTGCTTGAACGATGTTACATCAACACCTTGCGGGTTCACCCCGGTCATCACGTGCTTGATGGTGCCATCCTTGCCGGCCGCATCCATCGCCTGCAGCACGGCAAGCATGGACCAGCTATCTTCGGCATAAAGCCGCATCTGCAGATCCGATAGCCGGCCTACGCCGCTCGCCAGCAGCGCCTCGATATGGGCATGGTCGACGAGCCCGCCGCCCTTGTCGGCCGGGTCGTGGTCTTTCAGATGAAAGCCCTTGCCGGAGGTGATGCGGTAGCGGTCCAGCAGCCGCTTCACCTTCGCCGGTTTCAGGGCCGGCTTTGTCACGCCGTCATTCGCTTGATGGCGAAGGGCCCGATCGCCTGGCAGGTAGGCATCATCTCGATCCGGTTGATGTTGACATGGGCCGGCAGGCGCACCACCCAGGAGATCGCCTCCGCGATGTCCTCCGCGGTCAGCGGTGTGGTGCCTTCATAGACGGCGGCCGCCTTCGCCTCATCGCCGCCGAAGCGGATTTGCGAGAACTCGGTGCCGCCGCACAGGCCAGGCTCGATATCGGTCACGCGTATATTGGTACCGACCAAATCGGCCTTCAGATTCAGGGTGAATTGTTTCACGAACGCCTTGGTGGCGCCGTATACGTGGCCGCCAGGATAGGGATAGCTGCCGGCGACGCTGCCGAGATTGACCACATGGCCGCTATTGCGTGAAACCATGCCTGGAAGCAGCGCCCTGGTCATATGGATCAGGCCGCTGACATTGGTGGCCACCATCCTGTCCCAATCCGCCACATCCGCCACCTGGGCCGGGCTGAGGCCAAGCGCCAGGCCGGCATTGTTCACCAGCAGGTCGATGTCGCGCCACCCCTCCGGCAGAGCGCCGGGCAGGGCGGAGACGGCACCGGTGTCGGTAACATCGAGGGGGAAGGGCAGCAGCGCATCGCCGAGCTCGGCCGCCAGCGCATCCAGCCGTTCCCGCCTGCGGCCGGAGGCAATCACCCTGAATCCATCGGCAACCAGGCGGCGCGCGATGGCCGCCCCAAACCCGGCGGTGGCGCCGGTTACCAAGGCCGTATTGCTCATACGAGTTCGATATCCACTGTGATGTTGTTGCGGGTAGCCTTGGAATAGGGGCAGACCTCGTGGGCCTTGTGCACCAATTCCTCGGCAGTGGCGCGGTCCAGCCCGTCGATCTGCGGCTTGAGCTTGACCGAGATGCTGTAATCGTTGCCGTTCACGTTCAGCGTCACCTCGGCGGTCACGTGCACGGCTTCCGGCTTCAGCTTGCCGGCACCTGCCACCGCCATGATGGCGGAGCCGAAGCAGGCCGAGTAGCCGGCGGCAAAGAGCTGCTCCGGGTTGGTGGCGTTGGCCTTGCCCGATCCCGGCATGGCGAGATCGAGTTTCAGCACCCCGTCGGAGCTTTCCACATGGCCGTTGCGGCCGGCCTTGGTGGTGGCAATCGCGGTATAGGCCATTTTTATGTCCTTCTTCTGTGACGCCCACTGAAATGGGGGCGGCCGATCCAAAAGGCCAGGGTCTCCTCGCCCGGAGGGCACGGCGGTGTCGGCGGGCAAACGAAACGCGCAATCGGTTGAACGGTTCCGGCCGCGGCAACCTGGAGTTCACCCGCGCCCACTCGTTCTGCCCAAGTAAACAGCCGATCGGCGGCGGTTTTGCCGATCATTTGTGCACATCATGGTTTGCTTGAGCATATTTCCGTTTTCGCACCCGCAAAAGGGGTGGACAGGCCAGTCTTTCAATCCGTATCGTTCCGAAACGGCCGGGGGGCTTGAACAGATCGCTGATTTTCTCAACACGCGGCTTTTGCCCAGGTGTTTACCTTGGCGGTTCTTGGCGGCTTATTCGGCGTTCCGAATCAGCCCGATCTCACATGCCGCGTGTGCGGCCTGCCGCCTTGCCGATAGTCCTGATCAAACAGGGGTGAAACGGAAATCATGACAAACACCGATCGCCTGAAGAAACGAAGCGTGACGAGCTATGTTGCAATAGCCTTGTTTTTTGCCAGCATATGCGTGGCCTGCCCGCATGTGGCACGGGCGACCGATGTGGTGCGCACACCTTTGCTGGGCAGTGATTTCCCGATCGCCGCGGCGGTTACCGTGCCGGCCAATGCCGATACGGTGTTCGTCAGCGGCGCGCTGGCCTCGGTTGCCGACAAGACGGCGCCGAAAGACAGCAAGGCCGCCTATGGCGACACCGAAACGCAGACCTTGAGTGCGCTCAACAACATAAAGGCCACGCTAGACCGTGTCGGTCTCGGAATGGGCGATATCGTCAAAATGACCATCTTCATGGCCGGCGATCCGGACAAGGGCGGAAAAATGGATTTCGCCGGGATGATGAAATCCTACAGCAAGTTTTTTGGCACGCCGGAACAACCAAACAAGCCGGCGCGCAGCGCCTTCCAGGTGGCCGCCTTGGCAGCCCCCTGGGCATTGATCGAGATCGAGGTCATCGCGGCCAAGCCGCACTGCACCTGCAAATAGCCGGCTGACCATGAGTCACGTATTTTTCGAGGAGACAGAGCGTTGAAGAAGCCCACCGCCACGCCAGCCTGGACGCTCGCCGCGTTCAGTCTTCTGGCACCCGCATCATTGCAGGCCCAGACAGTTCCGGCTGCTACCTCCACAACGACGGTTGCAGCCAGCGCCGACACCACGCCGCCGGCCGGCCCGGCCGAAGACGTGATCGTCACCGGCACGCGCCAGCAGGGCCGCACCAAGCAGCAGAGCCCGGCCCCGGTCGACGTGATCAGTGCCACCGAATTGCAGGCGACCGGGCAACAGAACGTTTTTGACGCCCTCAACAAGGTTCTTCCCTCGCTGGACCTGCCGCCGGTCGGCTTCGACACTGCTGGCCTGGTTCGATCGATCCGCTTGCGCGGCCTTTCGCCCGACGATGTGCTGGTGCTGGTCGATGGCAAGCGACGCCATGTATCGGCTAACATCAACGCCGATATCGGCCCGGTCGGCGGATCGGATCCTGTAGATCTCGACATGATACCGGTCAGCATGATCGACCATATCGAGGTTCTGCGCGATGGCGCTGCCGCCCAGTACGGGTCGGACGCGATCGCCGGCGTGATCAATATCATTCTCAAGCACGCCGACCACGGCGGCAGCGCCTATGCGCAGGAAGGGGCCACCTACGTTCAGGATGGCTTCACCAATAACCTCGGCGCCAGCATGGGCACATCGCTCGGCGGCAACGGCTTCTTCGATCTCGGCGCCGATTACCGCTATCACGACCACACCAACCGTGACGGCACCTTCCCGGGTGTGACCGGGCCGAACGGCACCGGCAGCCAGCTCGCCACGCCGTTCACGGTTCCCAACCCCAAGACGGTCAGCCAGATCGAAGGCGATCCGCGTTACAATCTGGCCAGCGTCGGCTATAACGCGGGCTATAATCTCGGCGCGGCCGAAGTGTATTCTTTTGGCACCTATGCGTATCGCCATTCCGAGGCGTTTGAGAATTATCGCGATCCGAACACCAGCGGCACCTATGTATCCCCTGGCATTTCGCCGGGCTTGCCATTCGGCAACCTGAACGCGTTCGGCCTGTATCCGGGCGGTTTCGAGCCGCTCGAGGCGGTCAGCGAGGATGACTATTCCGCGACAATCGGCATCAAAGGCGACCTGCCGGACGACTGGCATTACGATCTCAGCTCCACCTATGGCGGTGACATCGAGAACATCTCCACCATTGCCTCGATCAACACCGATTACCTCCAGGCGTTCGGCAATTCGCCAACGCATTTCCACGCCGGCGAATTCAACGATTCGGAATGGACCAACAACCTCGATTTCAACAAGCCGATCGATCTCGGCTTTCTCGCGAAGCCGCTGAGCATTGCGTTCGGCGGCGAATTCCGTCGCAATACGTATGAGCTTGAGCCAGGCGACAGTGCCGCGACCTATGGCGGCGGTTCGCAGGCCTATCCTGGCTTTACCCAGGCCAGCGCCGGAAACTATCATCGGACGAACGAGGCCGGCTATATCGATCTCAGCACCTCGCCGATCGAACATTGGCAGGTCGATCTCGCCGGCCGTTTCGAACATTATAGCGACGTCAAGGATACCGAGACCGGCAAGCTGACGACGCGCTACGACATCACCCCGTGGTTCGCGGTTCGCGGCACCATCAGCAACGGTTTCCGCGCGCCCTCGCTGGCGCAGGAAGGATTTGCCGCGGTGAATGTGGGCCCAACCACAGCCAGTGGCCAGTTCCCTGTGGACTCCGCTGCCGCCAAGGCGCTCGGCTCCGTGCCGCTGAAGCCCGAGCGGTCGCAGAACTACGAGGTGGGCATTGTCGCCGAGCCGATCGATCGCATGCATGTCGCGGTCGATTTGTACAGGATCGATATTCGTGACCAGATCGTCGATTCAGGCGCGTTCAGTGGCCCTGCGGCTCTCGCGGCTCTGGAGCTGAGCGGCCTGCTGCCGCCGACCTGCTCGGCCGCTAGCGGCTGCAACGTCTACGCGCAGTATTTCACCAACGGCGTCAACACGAAAAACTACGGCGCGGATATCACCGTCGACTACGTCTCGGAGTTGGGTGATTACGGCAAGGTCGCCTGGCTTCTGGCAGCCAATCTCAGCAGCATCACCATCACGCACCAGGAAGCTTCGGCGGCCCTGACGCCTGATGTGCTCTCGGAAATTGCCGAGGATACGCCGAAGAGCAAGATCATTCTGCAGGGCACCTACACCTACGATAAATGGAGCCTGATGGGCCGGGTAACCAGGTTTGGCCAGTCGGTCGAGGTGCTGGCTGATGGTCCCAATGGCGGCGCGCCATATACGGCAAACCGCAATGCGCCGGCCTTCATCGGCGACGTCGAAATCGGTTACAAGATTACCCCGGAAATCAGGTTCACCCTGGGTGCCGACAACTTCACCGACAAATACGCCAGGCACACCACGTTCGTCTCCCGCTACCACAACGCCGTGGAATATATTCCTTCTTCGCCCTACGGCATCGACGGTGGCTTCTATTACGGGCGCCTTGCCTACACCTTCGGCGCGCCGCCGCCAGCCCCGCCGCCGCCACCGCCCGCGGAAATGCCGGCCCCGTCGGCGCCACCGATCCCCGTCCGCACCTACCTTGTGTTCTTTGATTGGGATCGCGCCGACCTGACCGACCGCGCGCGCCAGATCGTCGCTGCTGCCGCCCTTGCCTCGACCCACGTGCAAACCACGCAGATCGAAGTCAACGGCTATACCGATCTTTCCGGCACGGCCGCCTATAACCAGAAGCTGTCGATCCGCCGGGCGGAAACGGTGAAGACCGAACTGGTGAAGGATGGTGTGGCACCAGGCGAAATCGACATCCACGGTTTCGGCGAAACCCACCCGCTGGTACCCACCGCGAAAGGTGTGCGCGAGCCGCAGAACCGGCGCGTCGAGATTATCTTGAAATGAAATAACAAATCTGGGGCCGCTCCATGAGCGGCCCCAGATTTGGAC
>Ga0116227_10005724_pt1 | contig 25915 bp, 21 predicted proteins | sample S1TSphgellanicum_FD_89693 | JGI IMG/M metagenome (GOLD analysis project Ga0116227, IMG submission 89693) | Host-associated microbial communities from peat moss isolated from Minnesota, USA - S1T2_Fb - Sphagnum magellanicum MG | ecosystem: Host-associated > Plants > Peat moss > Unclassified...
AAGTACCGATTGATATGAATATCTTCGATATTTTAATAGTCAAAGAAATCAATAATATTATTGTATTGTTCAATCTGCCAATAATAATCAACCCAACAAAAAACGAGCTTTTTAAACTAACAACACCGTGACGGAGTGCGTGACGGACTCCGTCACGCACATTCTTCATACTTAAAGAATGTAAGTGCAGTAAAAAACGGTGCTTTTCACAGGAATCCCGAGGACCAAGGAGGATTCACGATGCGTCTGTGAGTGTGGTACTGTGAGGGACATGGATGAACTGATATATGTGTATTAGGTATGCAAAGTCCCAATCCTGCCTGCAGTTAACTACCTATAATGTGTTGGTGCATATATGCACCACTATAGTTAACTAACTATTGTGAGCTCAGTGATCATGCATCACTATAGTTAATTAGCTTCGGCAGAGGATCAATATGGCGCACCACTAGTCACCACTTAGTGTACTTAGTGGCGTTTTAGTGCCAAAATTTTTTTAGTGGTAGAAGGTCTGAAACCTTATCCTTTAAGCCTACCTTCATTATCTCCACCCCATACTTGCTCACAAGAAGTTCCACTATGCCTTCATTCCAAGGGATAGAGCCAACAAAGGAACAAGGTGACCAACAAGAGGACACGGAAGTCATCCTATTAATTTGGATGATAAGTTACAAGAAAGTTGCAAAATTGTTCACTTGTTAACATGGTGAACTTATTATGGTCTTATTATGGTCCTTTATTTACTATTACATCATACATTTTTTTGGTGTAGTAGGATGTTTCATGTCTTCTTTTTTTCGCCTTTCAAGTAGGTCCCTTGGGTCTCTTGCAATCATCTCAATGGGTCCTGGATCTTGAAAGATTGCATTCCAAAAACTGCATAATCAAACTCAATAGCATTGTTGCAAATTTCTTGTTTGAACATTTTACTTAAGAATCCAGAGCTCATAAGAGCATTTTTACACAAAGAGTTCTACTTTTTTTTTATTCTCATCAAATCCTCAGTTTAGCCTATAGAGCTGTTGTGGTGCACCTCATCTTTACCATGTTTATTGCATGGTAAAGATGGTATCTGTTAAAGTTGAATCATACATTACTTGATAGCTTCAAACAGTTTCTTGCAGTTTTTTGCAGAATCTTTCTTGAGTCTCACAACATTAGTATTAAGAAACATTGTTGTTACTTGACATTACCATTTTGGGCATAAATCATGATAAGATGCATGTCTGCCTCCCGACTACTAATGTGGTTGAAAGATGCATCAAGCTGTGAACTTGAAAACGCACCATGTTTTGAATGAACAGGCATAAATGCTCCAGAGAGTTGCTCAAATTGCCGCTACAAGAAACACACTAATAATTCAATTGGGAGCCAAATTCTTCAAAACAAGCATATTTGACCTTGCAAATGTACCAAGATGCATCAGCTGCTATCATCCCCTGATAACTAGGAAGGCAATCTGCTCCATCTGTGATTTCAGGTCTTTTGCTGTGTTTCCAACATTCCTTGCCAAGCAGCAATTTGGGAATAGAAGAGTTCCAGTGAGGTGTTCATTCGAAAAACGGTGGTGCACTGTTGTCTTGAGTCTCACCTCTGCAACTCTGTAGTCACCCCGTTCATTTCAATGAGGATTCATCGAGCAAACAGCTTACTGTCTATGTTTAAACATGCTGAGATAGGCCACAAGCAATGCCAAAGCTTTGACTTGGTTAGCAGGAACTGCAAGTCACAGGACATTATGCACTCCAGGAAACAGAACTTATTAATATTAGGAAGTAGGACTTATTAACATTATGATAATTCTCACCCCCTTGGTCATCCTGTCAAGACTTCCATTTGCAAAGACATTACTAGCTTTGTTTCTAACTTGATACTAAAACTAATGAGTTTGGTATCTGATCAAATTCAAAAGCATGTTGCAGGTCCATAGACAAAGTCACTAACGACTTCAAGACAGATACTCTATGTGTGACATACAAATGATACATGGTGATGATAAATACAATAATTTGCTAATGCCCAGCAATTGCTGGAACAGGCATTTCCAAGAGTGCTTCTGACTCCTCATTATCAGTGTCCCGCACAATCACTCGTGATGGAAGAATAATTGCAGCAATGGGCAAGTCCAGTCCCCCACTCTCATCAATTATGAGACGTAGTTTCTCGTCTGTATACAAATGGGCATGGTGCCCACTCACAACCAGAACACCCTTCTCAGCCAGCTCCTGCATTCAGATCTTAAATCCTCAGTTCCTTCTCCAAGAATCTCCAAGAGAACTTAATTACTATATTGGTTAACTCCAAAAATGTGTTTTGTTAAGAGCCTTACCAATTAGAAGTGTCCCAAGAATGAAAAATCAAGGAATATGAAAATTTGAGCCTCCTCAAACCCTTTGCAATCTTACTTATTTGCAAACCCAGAAAGCTAGAAAAAGTACCAAATCCAACTCAGGATTCTCAGGAATAGAAATCCCAGCAAAGAGCTGAAAACTTCCCAAAACTGGCAACTTGTAAGCACAGTGGAACAAGCCTCTCACATACTAAAGTCATGATCACAAGTGAAGAATAGAAGCTGGCTATGTGAATAATGCATTGGACTATTACCGTAGAAACAAGGTACAAGTTGTCCACAAGAAAATCCAACAATGAATTCAGGTTATCTCTGTCTGCTATTGTAAGCTACAACTTCACATTGCATTCACCTCAACTTGAATCCAAAGTAGATTTTCAGACAAGCAAGAGAGTAAAAACTTACTGGTGGTGTGTTCCAAACATTTTTCCGACCTGCCAGGGGTTCCACGCGAGGGGCAGTCACATCCCTGTTCCGCAGACTGTGAAGCTGTGGCTCAACAGGCTTTGATGACTCCAGGCCTGCATGGACTGCTATTAACTTTGTGTAGCTTGTTTTTGGGTCCCCTGTGTCATCTCCCTCCTTAAACCCACAAAATGAGAACACATGGAACAATCCTGAACATGACAAGAGTGAGCTGTCCACTTAATCCTGACATGTAGCTATTGGTATCACTTGGTAATGTACAAAAACCATTGCATGTATTCTCTCAAAAAAAGAAAATATAACATACATACAGAATCTCAAAGTGAATCTGACAACACAAACCATGAATGGATGATAGAAGGTTCAGCCAAAATGGAGAAAAAATTTGCCAAACAGAAAACCACAAGCCTTTAGATGGAACAAAAATATATATACACACACACAAGAGCTTCTTCAAGGTGTATTTCATATTCAGCACTTAGTTTACAGAAAAATGGTCAGACTAAGAAAGCGTACCTGTTCATGAACCCAAACTAAGTTCCGCAGAAATTCCCGATGGGATTCAGGCATAGCTGCAAGTAAACCTACCATGACAGTCATTGCAAATCAACTTTATGAGTACACAGACAGAAGGAAAGAGCCTTATACAGTAATGCCTCATCCTTAAAACCTACATCAACACAACTGAAGAGCCTAAAGACATGAACCCTTTCAACTACACTTCCGTACATATTTCCACAGCGCTAATCTCAATGAGCTTCCTCAATCTATCTATCTTCATAGATTCATTCCAAATGTGCAAATCGAGCACTCATCAAATTTCCAATTTGCAGCAGCATTTTATACTAAGAGACATGTGTTCACCCTAGTAGATCATTGTGAGAAGTAGTACCAGCTCGATCACCATGAGCAACACCATAGGATGTGAAAGTGGGCTCAGCATCATAGATAGAACCCTGGTAAAACACTCCCTTCACAGCATTGAAGGGGATTTTGATTCTGCCACCCCAACGTCGTCCCTTCAAAGCAAAAAGCATGGAAAAAAACAGGCGTCTCAAGAACAACTCCCACCTTGAAGACAAAGTAGTTCGTAGCTAGGGTTTTCTATCCTCTGAATCAAGAAGAAGAAGAAGTTATGTTGCACACATTCCAAGGCTCAATCTATTTATGCTTGTTGTACCATCTATCTCATCATGTCCAACTTGAGGAAAGAAACTTTCATCAATGCATGGATGATCTAAACACTGCGTTTTACTCTAAGAAATGCCATTCTTCAACCCTCAATTGTATTGGAATTGCAGATAGGGTTTCAGAACTTCAAGCTCATGTCAACTCAAGAGTCTGAGAACTATGGAGATGAGATCAGAAAGTCCCCTTGTTGAGGACATCTTGAGGACAGTTTCTCAGATTCACAAATTCACCAGTAAGAGGCGAGGAAGAAGTGGCGTAGAGAAAGATGATAGAAGAGGAACAAGAACAAGACAAGGTTGCTATCATTTCTTTCTTTACCTGGACGTGGACATCTTCCTCGCCATCGCCGCTCCACCAGCCTTCTTTCTCCTGGCTTCTCTCGAACTCAGCCCATGTGGATTTGAACTGGAATCCAACGGGCGCATCCGGCAACGCTCCAACGAAAGCTGCAAACGCTAAGTCGTGGTTGCCACAAAGAAACACATGTTTCTGCTGCGGATAGCGACGAGGCAAAGAGATCAGAAAGTCCAGCACTTGCGCCGTTTGCAAGCCTCTGTCGCAGTAATCCCCCAAGAAGATCACTGTGCACTTGTGAAAGTCTTCTGTCGTCGCTCCGACTGCGAGTTCTAGATTGTGCCACAGCTTATAGAGCCTGTCAGCATGGCCATGAATGTCTCCCACACAGATCGTAAGCTTGCCACCGTTTGCTGCCATTTCCTGTTTTCCTGCACTACGCTTCTTCCCTCCCCCGCTCGATGTCGAGGTCTTCTTCGCCGCTTTGCATCCACAGACGGGCCTACGATCCTTCGCATCAACAAGCCTACAATGTCCTCCTTCTATTTCTGCTGCCCTTTATCGCTGCATCTGCATGCACTTTATGGTTCTAGTAACGACCCAGGGGTATCTTCTTTCTCCATGGCAAGATGACGCCTGAGGCAACAAAATCGCCAGTTTGGAGGGACAGACTGCGATCTATAACAGAAGAAACAATTGCAGTCTTCAGTCTCTTCCATGATGGAAAGAAGAGATGGAACACCGTAACATGATTGCAAATCTCCTGACTCCAAGTCTCTTGACGAGGATTATGCATACGAACACAACAATTGGAACTGCAGAAGCTCAAGAACAACCACTTCCAAGGAAAGCAGAAGGATATGAGTACTCCAGCTCTCTTGATGAGGATGATGCATAGAAAACACAACAATTGCAACTGCAAAAGGTGAAGAACAACCACCACCAAGACAGCAGAAGAAAAATATGAAAACACTAGTAAATGCCTAAGTGAAGGAAAAAAACAAAAAGCATGGACACTACAAGAATGTCCACTCCTTGTCCTTCTGCTCAAATTTGTTAGCGGACTTGCTCTTGTGCCAACAAATGCTATGTATTTCTTCATCACCATCTCATCATAGCTGCTGCTGCTGTTGTCTGGTGTGTGCAACAACAATCTGAAGTGCCCATTTTGCATTTTGCACTTCTGTGATCCAAAAAACACATTGTGAACTGTCTGTTGTGCCCATGAGAAAATTGGGTAGGAGACATTTTGTCACAAGTTGTTGCCATGCTATGTGAAATGGCTACAAAAATCCTCCAAAATAGTTCTCGGAATCCCCCAATCTTCTTTGCAAAACAGTCTTCCAAAGAAGGTCAAACAAAAGACCTGTACCTTGACTATATCAAATGTGGTATTGTCCATTTCACATAAACACTGAAACTTGAGAGGGATCAGATGCAATATGCAATGCACTCCTTCCGCCTTCCAACTAGAGATATACATGAGCTTCTGACTGTTGGCATGATGGTTTGATCAAGTAGCTACTTCTTGTACTCTCTACCAGGTCCCTAAACCCTAGATTTCTGGAAGTTAGGTCCAGGAAACTTCACTTTATGGAGAAATAGTTGAGCTTCTTGACATCCACAAATGTGAGCAGCAGTCAAGGTTTCTAAGACTTGTAAATATCTCCACCCAAATGAATCAGAAACAAACTGCACCGACCTCTTATGTATGCTTTATCTAGGAGACCAACACTCATTGAACCTAAAACCTCTTCTAAAATGCAGACTTCAGGGAAACCTCAACGACTGCAGAAGTACAGATTTGTACAATTACAAAGAAAGCCAACTTCAGTCAGTTAAAGCTCATAGGAGCCACATGTTTCTGTACAAGTGTCCATCAACCAAGAAAGATCATGAGTTAATTTTCTTGGTGAAAAGAGGGTTTGCTGAAGTACCAGGCAAAAAATGACCATGATAACCATGTTAAGACAGTCTCTCCAATATCATCCACATTGTGGCCTGTTGCCATCTTGTCTGCTTTCGTCTTTGCAGCTCCCATATCAAGAGCATGACAACCCAAGCTTTTATCCTTGAAAGACAGCTGTTACATGCTTTGTTCAGGAAATCAAACCCTAAATTCAAGACCCCATGTCTGACTGACGACTCTGAAGATACACAATAATCAAGGACTGAGTAAAAGAAGAATGATCACACCATGGAATCTTATTCCCAACCAACAAATGATGAGAGAGCTTTCAAACACGTCACAACAGCAAAACCCATGCATGCCTATCATATTTGGGTATTACAGCCACCTTCAGGAATTGACATTTCCACAGTAACTGTTGGTGGCATTGATATATTGATGCAGACATGGTAATCGACAGATAGAAAAGTTCTGAACCATGCACTTGGATTTCAATGAGCTTCTCAGTCTCAAGGGCGTCATCTCTATCTATAACCAGTAATGCCTTTATTAATTGGACAATAAGAAATAAACCAAGTCCATAGTTGAACCTTATTTTCAGCTCTGTCAAAACAAGAGCCAACAAGACTGTTGGATCTCCAAACCCAACTGCATCAAATTCAGTCTTCTTCAGTCTCCCATAAGCTACTAATGTAAAACACATAGAAATATGGAACACAAATTGCTATCTGCTAAGTCCACTACCAGAACCCCTCTAGGACAAGAAAACCTAATACAATTCCTGAAAGAAAAAGCATGGGAGGAGGACCAACACAAGCCCACCTTTTGCCCCTAGAACTTGCTATCGCCACAGGCTCTCCAGGTATCGTGAATCTCGTCCTCTATGCTTTCTCCTTATCCCCCCACTGGCCCTTATGTCCGTCCGTCCGTCTGCAATTTCTTCACATCAGCAACAAATTTCTTCAGCCACAATGCTCTTCTGCTCTAAACCCTAATTCTATTTCTCTCTTCGTTGAGCTCCAAACCCTAACAATAATGTTGAGCTCCAAACCCTAATAATAATGTTGAGCTCCAAACCCTAATAATTCAAATTTGATGATTTGGTTCCTTTTTTTTTTAAAATTTCTTTTTTCTTTTTGGATACAAAGTGAAGAATGGCTTGTTTCATGGTTTTTTCCTCATGTTTTAAATCAAATTTTATATATGATTTAAAAATATTTTGTGACCTTGTTTTAAATTCTAGTGACAATATGATTCGAAGAAATTAGTTTAGGCTGGACAACTTTAGATTTTATAAGTCACTTGAATTGTTTTATACTAGAATTTGTTTAGCTCATTTTCAAGTAAAGAGACATGAGAAAATGTTAATTTATTTTTTTTCAACATTATGTTGACGAATATAATTTTTCTATATTTTTCACTAATTTGCATTCCATTTTTTTGGATTGAATTTAATAATTTTAATTCAATTGTTGAATGGCATTGAAATTCAATGCAAATTTCAATCGATGTATTTGAATTCAATTCAATTAAATCTAATACCATTATAATTGCAAACAAAGTTATTCAATATTTTCAAACACTTTAATTTTCACAAAATCAATTCATTTTTTTATCAATTGATTAATTGATCATAATTAATAATGTGCACCAATGCAAAGCCCAAGTTATTTTGATATGTGGTTTGACTTAAATTAAAACCTTTTTTAATAAAAGAAATTCTTATATTTAAGAATCTTTAATCATTGTACATTTTTGTGTGCATGACAATAATGGTCCTCATTAGGGTTTAAGTATGATTGTACCTAAATGCTAACTAAACCAACCCAGTGTGAACATGATTAAAATTTCATGTGAATCACCACAATGTAAATTAGGCAATTTAATGCCAAAACCACCACCAATGCATGGAAGCAATAATCCCCTCCCCTACCATAAGGAGGGCTAAAAGGTGGTTTACATTAAAACCCTTGGGCCATGACCTATGACCTCATAATATCCTACATTTTTTGGATGAGACCATTGGATAGCCCATGGGCCATGGCTTAAAGGCATTTGTCCCCAATGTAAACTGAAAATGGACCAAAGAACAAACACTTGATTTTCTTATGGCCCATCTCTTCTTCTTTGATCCTCACAACCTCCTTTATTTTGTCAATAAAAAATTGAATGGTGTGAGAACAAAACTAGGTGTTTTTCTCCAAAAAGTTTTATATTCTTGTCATTACAAGGATCCTTATAAACCTTTGATAAACCTTGGCAAAACCTATGAAGGTTGTGAATTTCATCTTATGGGTTGAAATGCACTATAATTAGACATTTTTGAATGACAAACATTAAATAGGCACAACAAGTTAAATGTGGCACCAAGTTCAACACAATTATAGTACAATATAACACAGTGCCCAGTAGGAAAAAAAAAAATCAGACTTTTAAAAATTATATCCGCACAATGGGGGATGGTTTAAATATTTTTTAAATATTATATTCAAAGGAAAAATAAAATGCAATGGTTAGAATCCTTCTTATACCCCAAAGGTTTTGGGTTCAAGTCTTTTCTTAAATTTTTTTTTCCATTCACAAACAAAATGGATGAAAAATAATTCCCAAGGTAAAAAAAGGTTTAAGTTATTCCCCGGGGAATAACCATGTTCCCAAAAGGAAGCAAGGTTTAAATTGCCCCAAGGAACAACCATGTGTTTGGGGAAGAAAAAGTTCCTTCTCCTAAGAACATGATTATTTTTTAGGAAAAAAAACAACTTAAATTCCTTTTCACGGGGACATGATTGTTTCTTGGGAAAAAAAAACAACTTCAACCCCTTCTCCTGGGGACATGATTGTTCCTTGGGGAAAAAAGAACAACTTAAACTCCTTTTCCCCGGGGACATGATTGTTCCTCAAGGAAAAGTCAACTTCCTCGAATAATGATGAACTTTTTTTGGGAAAGGCCCAAATTCTTCAAAGAAACATATGTTTTGAATTTTTGAGCAATCACAATCATCTTATGTTTGTTTTTATATAAAATTGTGACCTATCATTGGAAAGGTCTTGAAGAGAGCTACAATTTTGTAATTGGAAGCAATTCAATCATAATTTAGATGCAAAAGTTATGATCACACAAAGTTTGAGACACATTTGCTCTCTAAAGAAACATAGTTTAGGTTGCTCCCTCGGGCACATGGTTGGTCCTTAGGGGAGCAATTTCCCTGAGGAGAAACCTAAATCTTGTTCCCTTGGGGAATAACCATGTCCCCTTGGGAGTAAATGTGTTCGAGATTTTATGTGATCATAACTTTTGCATTGTTTTGATTGAAGTGCTTCTAACCACAAAGTTGTAGTTTTTTTTTGAAACCTTTTTAATGATAGGTTGTAAGCTTATATATATATATAATGCGATGACTTTTATTTCTAAAAAATTCGGAACATATGTTTCCTTTCGGAACTTGACCTTTCCCAAGGGGAAGTTCATTGTTCCTTGGGGAAATTAGTTTTTCCTTAAGGACAAAGAGTTCAAGTTGCCCCAGGGAACAATTTAAACATTTTTTTCCTTGGGGAACAATCATGTCCCCCAAGGAGAAAGAGCTTATGTTGGCCCATGGAACAAATGTGTTTGAAATATTTTTTTGATTATAATTTTTGCATATGAGTTTTGATTAAAATGTTTTCAATTACAAAGTCATAGCTCTCCTTTAGACCTTTTCAATGATAGGTTGCAAGACTATATTAAAAGAAAATGAGATGATTATGATTGCAAAAATATTTGGAACATGCATTTTTTCAAAGAATTTAGGCCTTTCATTGGGGAAATACATTGTTCCTTAAGGTATGTGCCTTTTTTTTTAAAGAACTTGGGCCCTTCCCTAAGGAAAATTCGTTGCTCCCTTGGGGGAGTTATATTTTTCACTAGGAAATTTTTCTTATTCTATAAGGAATTTGTTTGGGACTAGCATTCAGTCTTCTTTTACCGGGGAAAACACTTTTTAAGGGCAACAAACTTAAAAACTATGTAACCATTCTATGAATTTTTTCATCCATTTTGTTTGTCAAAAAAATAAAATTGAAAAAAGGATTGAACCCTAGACCTTTGAGTTGAAAGGAGGATTCTAACTAGTGACCCAAGGATTAGTGACACTATATCATATAACTAGAGGTCATGAAATGTGAAAACAACACAAATTGACCTTCTTCAACCTCTCCTTTCTTTCCAAGTATGCTCTTCACACCCAAGAGTTGGAACTTGGAACCTTGTGCACATTGGAATGTGTTTCAACAAAAAAAACTAATCTTGTTGATGAATACTTGACAAAACAACACTCCATTCAAAGACAATTATGAATTCTAAGTTTTAACCATTAACAATCTCCAGTGCTCAATAAACTTATATAACTTATATGTAAATCATCATGTCTCCACCGTATCTTTAGGTTTGCTTCCACCCCTAATCCCCTCTTTTAGTGTTATTTGCAAAGTAAAGGAATTTTATTAAATTTCATTACGAAATGCTAAAACTTGGCATTTAATTCATAAGGTTCGAAATAATTATAGGGTAGACCAATTGGTGATCAAACAATTAAGAGCTCAGGGTAGGCTAGATCCAAGGGGAGGGTTCCATTGTTTTTGGTGTCTAAACATAACTTGAACCCCTCTTCTTGGCACATTTGACACACTAACAGTTGTTGAAAATGGATTAGAAATGAGAAAGTTATGGCCCCCCAAAGTAAAGGGGGTTAAAAACTCAATAAAACAAGTCACCAAACATTACAAAAACCATATCTAAACAACCAAAAAATTCCTCATATGTTGCTCTATTGCTATTAGAGTTCCAAGATTATTTGTAAAACTTTAGGTGATGTTCCTATAGCACTTTAAATTGTTTAAAACGAATAAAAAAAAGAAAGTTATGAGGTTTGAAAGCAAGAGGGGTCCAAAGAAAAGAAAACATAAAAATAAAAATAAAATGAGTTTTGTAAGTTGAAAAGCTTTTTTTTCCTTGTTATTATTTCATTACTCCTTTTTCGTTGCACTTCAAAGATGATTTCTAAAGCTTGAGATAGTGCTCCCCTATCATTTTAAAGCACTCAAAATGAAGCACATATGATGACATATAAATAAGTGTTCAATCATAAGCAGCCAATAGGTGATGGGCCAGTCTACCCTAGTTGTTGTACAGGTAGGAACAGTGAAAATATATGTAGCAACAGTGGAGGGGCCCAGGATGAAACTCATGTTACCACCAAAATTGGTGGAAAAACTAGTTTGGGTTCCAGTTATTTTGCTTTGTAAAATTTTCATTCATAGTTACACGTTTGATGCCCTATTATGCCAAAACTGGTCATTCTCGGCCCCTAATCGTGAGACTTTATGAATAACTCTACTATGTTTCGAAATTTTATGCATCAATACAGGTCCATGAACAGCTAGTATAATGGTTTGTAAACATTAAGTTGGTTGAAGTTCAAGCTTCACATAGTATGAAACTAAGGTTGGATTTGTAAATATGCATGTCATGTCATGGGCTCATGTCATGGCATTTAACAGATCCTCACTCTACATTGGTATGTTTGTCAACAAGACTTAGTAAAGAGTCGTCAAGATGGGAATATTCAGAACTGCTGGGTGGCAAACAACTTGGTGGAATACAACATTATTCTATCAACATTATTGATAGAGATTCAAGCCTCCCAAATGCACATCTTGAAACACAATGAAAATTCTACTACTGAGTTGACAACTCTGCACCACATAGACAATAACTTTTAGCTCCTATGATACCCAAATGCACAGAGAGGTGCAACCACAATTTGGTTCCAACAATCTTTAGCAAAGATTGCTCAAAATCCAGTAATAATTCTGCATAGGGCACAAAGGGTCCTTGACATTCAAGTCCAGGATGCGTTGAACATGAACAGAGAGCCACAAAGAATGGGGGACATTGAGCTGCACATCCAGACTCTAAACAAGTAATTAGTTCCCAAGTGTTCAAATTGTGTACTGAAAACCAGCTTCCTGAACACTAAATTTCTAGCAAAATATGAGTGTTGAGCAACTGTAGACAAAATGGTCCTACTTTTGCATTCCTCCTCTGATTGATCACCCAAGAGATTCTTCAAATCAGAAACTAGAGTTATTGAAGGGATTTAGCAACAAGTTTTGTTTTGATAACCAAAAGAGTTACTACAAAATGTTGTACTCAAGTACAGTCCTACCCTGCATTCCTCCTCAAATTTACAAAGAGATTCTTCAAATCAGGACTGTGATTGAAGGGATCTAGCACCAAGTTTTATTTTGATGACAGAAAGACTTACTACAATTTAATGTTGTGCACCAGCCACAAAGTTCTTTTCAAATTGACCAATATTATTTTCCTCATTTGGATGTGTTGACATTGTCTTTTGTATACAAGTAGCTGAATGCGAGTGCCAAGCTTAGAATGACAAGAGGTACAAGAAACTGCAAAATTTGGATGTTGAATGCTGTGCTCTTGTCATGGTTATATTCAGGTGATGTTGCTGGTTTGTAGACCACTTTTGAAGGGACAGATGCAGGGTCGATTTCACCAATCATGAAATCTGACATCAAGGTATGGGCATCTGGGCTGTGTCCTACATCCTCAAAATCACTTGTTGCATCCTTGCCTGATCTTGCACATTTGCAGACACTGACAGAAGCTCAGAATAGTTAATATGCATCAGCTTAGACTTACTTCCATCAACACAAGGATTGAAACATATAATCCAAATCTTCCAATCAAGAGAAAACCCAGCACAGAAAAGTGGTGATCAGAATCAAGGCATTATTACAGATATTGAGATACCCATGACAACAGATGGACCAGTTGCTTGAAAGATCAAAATGGCATTCTTCAGAATATCTAGTACCTGTTGCAGAGAGAAGGACATCATCCCCACCTGGATGTTCTTCCAGAAATCTAGTCACATTGTAGACCTGCAAAAGCACAGCATATTAGCATACATGCATGACTTTTCTTAAGAAAAAATAATTAATAAAGAAACAAAAAAAGAAGAATGCAGCTGTAGTACACAATTTACCTTTCCATGGATGATGAGCCAGCAATCTGTGGGATTAGCATGGGTTTCCACTTCTGAGAATTGAAAGAGCTTCTTGGTCTCCATGGCCATTTTCACAAGAAAGTTACTCACTGTAAACCAGAGGCTCAGGCTTCAAAGCTGCTCAGATGCTCGAAGGTTAGCTTTAAATCCCCAAAACACACAGACAAAGAGACAGACAGGCTGCAGACAACCAAAAAGCAGATATTTTTTTGTTTTCTTCAAGTCATTGACTTCTTCAAGAAGCTCTGGACAACCACTTTGAGAAATTCTCAACAACTGAGTAGTTCTCAAGAAGTACTTAGACAACTTCTTCAAGAGGTTCCCAACAACTGTTGAGAATTGGAAAGCTCACTGAATGTGTACAAAGCCAAGAATGCGATCATCCCATCATAGCAGAAGAGCTGTGATGGGATGATGAGCCCCCTTTTGTTTTAATTTGCTCAACAATTCACAGAGTTTGTAAAGAGCACATTTTGGTCAATATCAGAGCTCTAGAAGTTTTACATTTTTTTTAAAAGGGAAATATTGAATCTTCAAGAATTATATTCATCTTACATCAAAATGAGAAATTTCAAAATATATTAAGTATTTGACAAATATGTGTTGAAGCTGCCAAGCTAGTAGTTTATGCTGCTCTGCTTACAGTTTTGTTTGCCCAAATAGTTTCATCTCCAGATTATGACGCAGAGAATACAATCCCACAAAGAAAGACCCAAACCCAAAATTTAAAAGAGAGGACAGATTTTGATGATCTACCCACCTTTCAGTGCATGCTTGTGACATGATCATAATAAGTCTCTTGGAGTCAAAGGCGTGACAAAAAGTTGGTGCAAGGTGGATTGCATGACAAGAGTTTGGAAGAGTTTTTTATTTAAAAAAATTTATAAGACCAGGACATGAATTGGTTCAACATAGATGTATGGATCAAAGAGGGAATGGATTGGAAAGACTTGTACTGCAAATTCAGCCTTCTCAGATGACCAAAGTCCCCATGGAGAAAGTTGCTCAAAAGCCAGTTGTGCATCCTTTCATAACAACAAGAGAAAGAGGATCTGAAAGGAGGACTCTGTAGCAGTTTTTTGGCTGCAATCTTTTTTCAATATTCTGCATTGCTGAACATATTGTCTGCAGAAACTTTTTAAATTTTTTTTTTTGTGGTTTCGAAAGTTTGGTGAATTTTTTTTCCAAAATTTGGGAATTTTTTTCTCCAAATTTACAATTTAAAAAAAAATTTTAAATCCAGTTTTTTTCAATTTTTTTGTTGGCACAGTGTGAAAATCTGTCAAAAAGAAAAAAATTGTGATTTTCTGTCGAGGTGTGCTGGTAAAATAATCAGCTATTGATGCATATCACATGAAAGCTCTATAATTTCCATGCACAGGAAACTGCTTTTTTTCCCAATTTTGTGATGCAGCCACACTAGTGATCATCCACAAGAGGAATTAGCCAAATTTGGCTACAGTTTATTAGAGAGAAAAGTAGAAAATTTTCAGAATCCTTCTATATTTTGGCGACCTGCAGGAACCTATTGTCTAAATAGGGTGACTTTAGACAAATCAATTCCTCAAAATATGGCAATTTTGGCACCTTTTTTTTCACAAAAATTTCTTTGCATGAGTTGCCCTGGATTTTTATTTTTTCCACCAAGTGGCAAAAATTTGCCCCCAAAAAAAAAAACCACTGGTCCAGGAGTCTTCATCAATGTGTAACACCATGGAGTGAAACCAGTGGTTTTTTTAAAAATTAATTTTAATAAATTACAAAAGTGGGAAACCTTTACTAAAAAAAATTATTTTACAAAATAAGTTTTCCCAGGGTTTTATCATAAAACATTTTGCAAAATGTCAAAAATTCACCACAAAAAATCCACCCTTTATGTAAAAGTTGCAAAAAGTCTTTCATGTGGGCACAATACCTACCTAGTCAAGGGGCTGCCCGTGTGTCTTACCATGTTTTGAGTAGGTGATGGAAACCATGCTACCCATGACTCTTGCTGCCACAGTGAACCAGCACCCATCAGCACACCATCCACTGGATGGCCATTATGACTCAGTTGTGGATGAACCTCAACTGACTTGTTGATATTTGGTTTCACCTTGGGAACCAATTCTGTAGGAAGTAGGTCTCATTTATAGGTAGATAGGTAGAAAAATAGGTATCCATGTAGGTAAGTAGATGGTTTATACATGTGATAACCTGTTAGTATTGTTTTTTAGCGTGGTTTAGCGTGTTTTACGTTGGTGAGTGATGCTTGTTTTAGACCTCTCATTATTATTAGATCTCATGATTTGCATGCATGATAGCTTCTTACCATGAGAGGGACTAGCTCTCTCCTTATTTTGGTTCCTGCAGGCTCTTTGTCTTTTGGCCTTTCTTTGGCCTTCCCTTTTTGTCTCCCTTGTGATGGTTCCCGCCATCAATCTTTTATTGGGATTCATTTAGCTTGATCAAGTTTATACATAGGTAAAGGCTTTTTTATTACCTACCTACTAACAACCTGCTGCTTGTAGGTTGTTGTTAGTAGGTAGTTAGAAAAAAAATGCAACTGAGCTAGGAACCATGGTTACAGAACTGGAACCCAACAGAAAATTGTCTCCTGACCACTTACCATTCATCCTTAATGGTGCAATGATGGGTGCTGGTTCACTGTGGCTGACTTTTGCCCCATGTCCTCATGAACTCGTGATCATGCCATTTTACAATTCGCACTAGTTTTTCCAAAAACTAGATCATGTAAATGCCACCACCTGGGTTCATTATTATGGCTGACAGAAAAGAAGTAGTCAGTTTCCAGTGCCTATGTAGAGGTCCAAATTTTGTGGTACACTACTTAAAGCTTGTCCTCTGTCCTTTGTTCAATTGTGTAGAGGCCATTTTACTACCACCATTGGAGATGCCTTAAAAGCATCTGCAGCAGCAGTGCTCAGTATGTGACCTTGCAAAATTATTTCTCACATCCAAGTTTAGTTATTTTGTTTTTCAGACCCCACCAATAAAACTAAAACTGGGACTGCAAATAGGTGGGAAACTAGTAGTAGCAAACTAACTGGACAAATCGTGATGATTGGCCAGTCAGAAACCATGGAGCACTAGTTAGATCATATTTATTACACTTCTCTCGCAGGACTTAGGCTTTACTGTGCCTTTTACCAGCCTCAGCAAACTGTGCAAAATGGTTTTGGCCCAGCATTTTCCCAAATTGCTCTGCCAAAACCATTTTGCTGAGCCAAACCAGCATGCTTTGACTTTACTTGATTCAATTTTACTTTGGAGGGTCACGTACTGATTCCTCCTGGTGGAGTTGCTCTAAGTTACAACATCATCATCATAAACACTGCCTGAAAATTTGTATATGACTGCAAAAGAAGTTTGTGCAGTAGAGAGAGGGAAACTCCTCCCATCTTTCCTACGAAACTTTTCAAGTTTTGCTCTTCAGGAGTGATCAAAAATTGTCAACTCCCCCTCATGGATTTTATGGCAAGAACTTTGGCCTCCTCAGCTCTAGCCTCTCACATGATCCAGAAATGTGAACTGGATGATGATGATGGGTGAAGAAAGTCTAGCACCCACCACAATCACTCTATATGCCTGAAATGTGCTAAACAAGAGCATAAACCAGTTCTAGCATGTTCTCTAAGTTGCTCTCTTTGACAAAAGTTTGTCTATCATTTCAGTTTTGTCTCTCATACTTTGATCTTGATTGTGTACTGTGTGTATGTGTGCAAGCGCCAAGGATTGAGGATGAAGACAGGGAAGTTGGCAGTCATAGTTCTGTTGCTCAGCAGTTGCTTACTAGCCAGTGGCAATGTGTACATCGACAACAATTCTGGGTCAACTGTGAAAGTGTCTGTGAAGGAAAGTGCTGGCATTCCCAAGCAGACTGTGAGCATGAATGGAGGTTCTGATCACAATTTCACTGTCGGTGCTGGCAAAGTGGGTGCCTTCAAATTTGTGCACATCTCAACTCTGACAGTGGCCACTTTGGTGTATGTACACACTGGAATTGCAAAAGCTAATCTTGTGGATGGACGACAAGTCATGCTTGCTGATCAGCTGGGGGGACCTGGGGTTGTTGGTGGTGGTGCAAATGGTGCCCATCACAATGTTGGCTGTGTTAATCTAGCTTCCCTTATTCATCTCCTTAGCATAGTTCAAGAGTTGAATCCTTGGGAAACAAGCAATAATCTCACTCAGAGGCATTTGCCAATTTTGTACCTTGGAAGAAGTTGCTTCCATATCAAACCCTTTGCGGAGCTGGTTTAGTTATCATTTCCTGTTACAAACAATGAAGATTTCAGGACCAATTTTGTGGTACAGAAGAAGTACATACCAGAGTTCACACATGTAAACAACCCTGTTTCCCAAGCAAAGCATGCATGAAGCATGAGTGCAATGAGATCTGCCTTTCAACTTCTAGATGGATCTCAGATCAACTCTACAAAACCACCCAACTTCTTCTATACCCCCTCTGGATCCATCCTGTTGCAAATGAGCAATTATAGATCTCAGACTCTATGAAACCCATTTCTTCCCTGCACCATCCAGATCCATCCCCTTCCAAATGCCTTTGCAAATGAGCAATGATAAAGCCTCTTCCACTCCTTGTGTAAACTCCTTATACATGCATTATACCTTGGGCTAGGCTTTTCTTCCTCATCTAAGTTAGGTAGCACAAATGCTACTCCATATGACACATTTGTAAGCTTGCCCCAAACCATGAGCCAGCAGAGGTTGGCTACACAGTACCAACAGCTTGCAAAACATTTGTGGAGTTGTTTGCATTGTGATCATGAACTTTGAAAATTGATACCAGGCTCCACAGGGGAGATTCATGAAAACGACAGCTGCAGGAAAAGCAGTTGCAAATGCTGTAAGCACGACTGAACAGGACAAGGAAAAATTTGTTGAAGCATGATCTATAATCTGCATAAGTACGAGGCCTGAAATTTCTGTGTAGCAATGCTTGCTTAACTTGTATGTGCCCACAATCTCAGATTCTAGCACTGGTTTTTGAATGCACAAAATTATATGGTAACACTTCAATCAATACAATGGTTTCTGAATGGGTGGGATCAGGTAGAGAAAATCAATCCTAATCTCATAATTTAGGTTCACAAGATATACTGTACCTGATAAGGTTTATGAACACGTGTGTGCTTCATCAGACATGTAGATGAGAACCTAGTTATCCAATGCTTCCTCCACTGATATGCTATTGCTAACTTCTTGTCAAGGCATGCTTTTGCACCACTAGCATTAAAAAAAGCGTGAAAAAAAAAGTGTAAACGGTGGCAAGTATAGGGAAGAGAATTTAGCCAAATTGTGTGTGACGATAGGATATTAACCATGTGCAATGCCATGAACCTTGAATGGGCATGCGCATGATTCAAGTGGCGGACCTCATGTCTTTACCTGCAAGTAATTGCATGCCAGTTCACACAGTCCAGATCAAGCAATGTGAACTAGGCTTGTAACATGACTAGAAGGATGTAGAGATACAACTGCCAAGAAAAGATGGATAGCATATTCGTTGCAATGTATAGAGCAGCTGCATTGGAAAGCAGTACTCACTTGTTGGAAGGCATCTACTTTAGAAGAGTCCCAATGGGTGAGAGGAGATCAACTTAGAAAAACAATAGACTGATGGTTTAGCTATAATGAACAATACAACATGTTGTTCATGCTAGGTATAATGGCTTCACTTCGTGAACACGACATGACATCCATAAGCATCTTCATGAACATGACAAATCCAGTGAGCCACTTGGTCACAATTGCAGGTGTGCCGTCATTGTTGGTCCATTTACTAGGTTGGGCAAGTGCTACATCAGGTAATCTTTTTGTTTCCTGCCTAACCCTCAAATGTCACAGCAGCCCTCACATTTTCAGTGTAAATTTTCTCTTTTTCTCTGACTTTTAGGGGTTAACACAGTTCAATGACAAGTACACAACTTGCATGCTCTATGCAAACCCACAGATATCAATTGTCTTGCATCATGTAATAATCATAATGAACAAACAAGCTTTTGATCTATCACGAGGAAAAGTTGTGAGGCATATGACTTCACAAAGATACAATCATATCTGCTACCATCAACAATAGTTGTTGTAGGTTTAAGATGATAATCATGGGCTGAACAAGGATTCAGATTCCAAACTGTGCAATATGTCATTTGTGGGTTTGATCTTGTTTCTTCTGTTCCCTGGTAGTAAAAAGTAAGGCAAATCAGACCTCCAAGCAATAAGTAACTGCAATTCTTATGAGGGATGAAGCAAATCGGCACATTGACAGTAAAATTTAGCCTCCAAACAGCAGGTACAATGACAAGCAGCAGACTCAACAATGGCACCATTGCACGGCCTCATATAATAATGAGGGCGCATTTTAGTCAAGTATCACGAACCCCTTGAGACCTTGTTCCAATTCACATTCAGATTCTGTTCTGGTTCCTAATTTGGGTGCATAGCAAATCCACAAAAGTGTGGGATGGCATGCAACCACAAGGATGTTCACTTTGCAGCTCTGAGATATTGACTGTGTCAAGATGATGCATTTTATTCCTTTTAATAAGAAAATGATGAATTGCTGACATGAGAAAATCCTCTAAAATCACAGCGTAAGTGTGATAGAAAGTCTTCCAGATGGAGCACAGTACACAATGTGTTCATTGGATGCTTCTTATAGCACTGTTGAATAGGCTTTTTCTTTTCAATTTTGTGTAACCACTCTAGCATCAACCACCAGAGAAATTAGCGAAAAGATATGCAGATTAAAGATCATGCTTCCACAAACTTTTCCTTATCCTGGTTGGTAGTGCTTACAACATCTGCAACTGGTCATGAAATCTTCAGTGTTAATGATGACTGAACTGGCTCCCCAAAGAGTTTATCACCAAACAATACATGACATGGAAGCAATTTCTTCCAAGGTACCAAATTGGCAAATGCCTCTGAGTGATATTATTGCTTGTTTCCCAAGGATTCAACTCTTGAACTCTGCTAAGGAGATGAATAAGGGAAGCTAGATCAATACAGCCAACATTGTGATGGGCACCATTTGCATTCTGATGGGCATTGTGATGAGCAAAAGAAAGCAAATTTTACATTTGTTGCTGGCCTGTGTCTAACACCAGCCGGTGGTTGACTGCAGTGCTTGCTTGTTTATATTGGACCAAAGATCTGGTTAGTGGGTTGCCCAGTAGCTGTGTCGAAGTCATACCCAATGACTCCAGGTCCCCCAAACTGATCAGCAAGCATGACGTGTTGTCCATCTGCAATATCAGCATTTGCAATTCCAGTGTGTACATACACCAAAGTGGCCACTGTCAGAGTTGAGATATGCACAAATTTGAAGGCACCCACTTTGCCAGCACCCACAGTGAAATTGTGCTCAGAGCCTCCATTCATGCTCACAGTCTGCTTGGGAATGCCAGCACTTTCCTTCACAGACACTTTCACTGTTGACCCGGAATTGTTGAAGATGTACACATTGCCACTGGCCAGTAAGCAACTGCTGAGCAACAGAACTATGACTACCAACTTCCCTGTCTTCATCCTCAAACCTTGGCACACACACACACAGAGCCCACAATGGAGATCAAAGTATGATTGACAAAACTCAAAAGGTAGACAAACTTTTGTGAAAGAGAGCTAAAGAATTAGAGACCATGTTAGAACTAGTTTCTGCTCTCCTTTTCCTGCTCTTTTATAGCACATTTCAGGCACACAGAGTCTATATGCAAGTGGAAGATTGTGGTGGGTGCTAGACTTACTTCACCCATCATCATCATTCAGCCCACATTTCTAGATCACGTGAGAGGCTAAAGCTGAGGAGACCAAAGTTCTTGCCATAAACTCCACCAGGGGGAGTTGACAATTTTTGATGACTCCTGAAGAGCAAAACTTGGAAAGATGGGAGGAACTTCCCTCTGTCCTGTAAACAAACAGCTGGATTGTCATAGATCTTCACCATACAAACTTCCTTCACAGTTATATATAGATTTTTAGCGAGTGCTATCATGATGTGTTCTGCTGATGATGATGATGCTGATGATGATACTTAGAGCAGGCAGTACTTTTGTAATAAAGATTCATAGCTAATGTGATGTCTTCCACCTTAGGATTAATGACTTTCAAGAGTATAGAAAGGCCAGAGATTGGGGGGGGGGTCCAGATGAAACCCACAAACAGAATGGAGACAAGGCTCTGTGTGGGCTCACACATCATAACACATAAAGCAGTCAGACAGCTTCCTAAAAGTAGTATTACAGTTCAGGTAGCAAGAAATATTTTCAATCCAGTTTGACAAATTTTAGTCAAGCAAACATTGACTTAATACATTGGCATGAGTTGACACAATTATTGAAGCCAACATTCACTCAACCCATCATCATCACTCTGCACAATCTTATGTATCCCAGGTTGAGTCACACAAAGTATCTTGTCATTCTGAAGAAATTGCATTTTGATTTGCAGAGTACATGTAGGCTACATGAATTTTCTTTGAAGGAAAACTTAGTATGTGATATGACAAAGTGGTGTCTCGTCCATTGTAAAGTATAATCAACTTATCTTTGTTTAGTTGGTTGTAATGAAATATATTTGTTTTTATGTGATTTCTAAGATGGCACTAAATTTGTTTCATGTTTTTCATTATGAATGCATTGTTGCTTTTGAATCGAAGCCAAACAATGCAACGTCAAACTAATGTGCAAGTACTAATGGTAATTTTTTTTTCGTTTTATCACTTTAAATTAAATTAATGAAAAATGTAATTTATGATAAAGCTCCTCTTTGTTTAGCTACAATGAAGAATGGTTTTGTTTGTGTACTTGTGATTTAACATCAATTTTCTTCAATGGCAAAATCTTCTGGACATGGGTTGTTGATTTGTTTTTTCTTCAAAGGGTGGAAATATGAATGTCACAAAAATTCAATAAAAGAACGATGACCGGAACCATCCCAAGGGAGACAAAAAGGGAAGGCCAAAGAAAGGCCAAAGATGAACAGCCCACAGGAACCAAAAAAAAAGGGGAAGAGCTAGTCCCTCTTGTGGTAGGAAGCTATCTCACCCATGGCCCCTGGAATGTTGCGTGCAAATTGTGAGATTTGATAGTAATGAGAGGTCTAGAACAAGCATACCAATGCAATCTTCCTTTCCATAGCAGAGGCTAGTTGTGATGGAATCGTAGTGCTAATTTGTAATGTTATTGGTGTCTCATCATTTTAATTAGTCTAACCTGTGCCGTTGGCCCAAGTGTTACCACATCCTCAACTGATTTTTCCTTCCAAAACCTGGTTTTTTGGAATTTATTTGAATTTTCAGCGGCAAAAATCACTTAAAAATCAATGTCTCCCACATTCTGAATCCAAATCTTACCAAATAAATTCCATTAAATCCTGCTCATCAAGATCTTTCCAACAACACCAAGGCACATTCCATTTCCTCCAAAATTTTCAGTGAAGAAATCATTCTATATTCAAGAACTTCTACACCACAAGTCCAAATGCCATGAAACCAAGCTGATGCACCTCCTCACTCCTCGAGAGCTTTCTAAAGAGACCAAGAATGTGATCTAAAGCATCCTGGTTTCATGGATCTCATAAGTACCAAACAAAACAATGTTTCCAATGCTTCTAAAGAATATTTCCTATGAATTGCACTGGGTGTTTCAGATGTTCTAGAGTCATTGAAAAATTCGTTGCCAAAGTGATCATAACATAAAGAAGGTGAAGGTTTGATAGCTTGTGACCAAACATCTTGACTTGTTGAACAACTAACATAGCAGCTGAGCTCATTAATTGAGGAAGGTGTAAATTAATGTCTCCACCCATCCTTTGGGATGTTCTAAGATTCAGCATTATGTATTTATGTCCAATATTCTCTTATCAAAATGCTTAATTGGTATGAACATTCCAAGATGTGTCTTTAGTCTTCGCTGTTAGAATGCAAATTCAACATTTTTCAGACAAAAAACACCCAGTGCAACTCATAGAAAATATTCTTTAGAAAATATGGCCAAAAGTCACCAGATTGCAAGGAGGATGAAGTAAAAAATCACCAGACTTTGGAAGTGCGTTGAAACATGTTGCCAAAATATAGCAGGGTTCCAAAAAGACTCTACTTTCCTCTCTGACCTATAGCCAAGAAAAAACCCTGAATGCAATACAAAGTAGTGATAGCAATGATTTCAAAAATACATTGCATAACACTCCATGGAACTTGATAGTTCTCATTTGAAATCTAATAACCTCTACAACAAAACGTTTTCTCTTTCACATGAGAACAAGACTTCGAACCATACATTCAAAATTACATCATTGCAAAGTTTAAGAACATAACATGTTCAATTAGTATTTTGAAACAAACCATTATTGTGCATTTCATGATTCTTAGTACTCAATTCAATTTTTGACATGCCCTTTGAATCAGTTACACTTGCATGGTCTATGGATGTAATAACCTCCTTTGTATCAAGTAACCTTCAATGTTACATTAACATGAAGCAGAAAATGAATCAATGGATCAGGTCTTATAGTATCCTACAAAAAAACTCATTACATATCAGAATTTTTCAACACCCATATGGATTCATACTCAAGTGTAAAACCCAGATACACCCACCCAAGCGACAATATCTCTCGCCCACATTGAATTTCATACCCTCTTAGTTGGGTCTTGTTGGCCATGGTTCATCAGATGCCACCACACAGACGTCAGTACTTTGCAGTTTCCATTGATCAAGGTAAGTAGTGGGCAGGTGACTAGAGAATCGGTATGCTAATTGGGTTGCAACCATATCCCAGGAAGTGTTCCTTCTAAGCTGTTTCCTGGAAACCTTGAGCAGTGTGAACAGCAGATTGGCAAGAATATTTTCATTCACTGATTTACCTTGCATGGGATCTTCTGTATGTCCCAATGTCTGTGATCACTATCTGGATCCTGCTCTTTTCTGGTAAAAACTATTGCTCAAAAAATTCCTGACAGATTCCCATAGATCCATAAGAAAGTCATATAATTTATAGAGAAACAAAATGCCTTAACTATGAAAACTGCTAAAATAGATGAAGGTCAACACCCACCAGAAAGCATATTCATACCTGAAGTGGATGTCTCAAGGAATTGGGCATGGAGCATTATTGACCAATTCCAACTGAGAAAACTTGGTGCTGAATCTCTGTGCCCCCTGAGCAGAGCTCTCTGCATTTGCAGCTGAATTCAAGACAAGACTCTTCTCAAACAGATGTGGTCCACCTATTTGGGTGCTTGTTTCAGGAAGACAAAGTCAAATCCTTCAATGTTGCCCAGCCTTTGCGCTTTCTCTTTTTGGTGCTGCTGCTGCTCAAAAGCAATGCCTCCGGGGCTTTGGGCAAATTTTGTACTGGGGTGCTTGAACCTGCTTTGTTTGTCTCTATCTCCCTCTCTCGATTCAATGACACAGAATTCTTGCTTGCTTCAGTGACTACATTTGTTTGAGAACTTCCAAGAGCAGTAAGGCGTGCTCTTGCAAATGCTTGTGCTCTCTTTGTCTTCACATGCTCTTTTGGGGTCCCTAGGGTTGCACTCCCCTTCTTACAAAAGTGGCAAATGTATGTAATATTGTTAACCGACCCATACTTGCCTGCCTTGCGCTTCTTCTTTGGTCTTGTGACCCGAATGGAGCAATTCATCCCTGGCTTCAATACAGATTCACACCTGCAGCAAAACAAAAAGACCATTGTGAAGGCACCTTGACATTGTAGGCTTCCATACACCAATCACAAAAAAGCCAGAACAGGTTTCTCATAGGTTTTCTCCCTTCTGTTTTAGTTACGTCTGAGGCCAGCATTAGGACATTAGACTGGTATCCCTGTTCTGCTGCTTGCCGTCTCTAGTATAATGTTGAGTGATTTCAATGGTTACTTCAGATGTGTCTGTCTGATGGTTTAGTCTGTTTGATTTGTGTTGAGAGCATTGATCAAGTCCATTCATTTATATCAAAAGATAAGAGTTACAAACCCATTTCTCAAGCCTGAGAGATTTATCCATTTATAACAAATTGAGTCCAGGTTGCCCAATGGATGCTTCAATGGGAAACCTGCAAATCTGGATGATACAGAGGATAGGAATCAATACCACTGGCATGTGACGTTGGGGCTGATATCTGGAGGCAGAAAAGCTGCTGACTGGCACATCGAAGCCACTCGCATTCCCAAAAGAGCTCCAAGCGGGGGCACTTCAGTGCTAGCCCAAGATGCAAGCCTCATCAAATGCTCTGCTCTCATCCATGCTGTTGGATTGCTGCTTGCAGCTTGGTGCTGCTGTCCACTTCCTCCTCCTCGTGCCGCCCCTTGCTGTTGGTGCCTCAATGACTCAGGTGTGTAATCTCCTTGCCACACAGGCCTGTTGCTGGCACTTGTACTGGTGAGAGGAGCAAGGAGCCCCTGCTGTTGCTGCTGCTTCTTCTTGTTGCCCCCCTTCTTCTTGGCCATCACTATCAAGCCAAAATGCTTACTTACACAAGAACCCTAAACCCTAAATCCATGACCGCTCATATTGTCATGACACGAAGAATATCTTTCATAAGAATAGAGAAATCTCCATTCTCACGATGAAGAAGAAAACAGCAAGGTTAACACTTCTTCAGGAAGCCACAGAAAGAACCAGACAAGGGGAGATACAAAACAAAACACGAA
>Ga0116227_10005726_pt1 | contig 25911 bp, 19 predicted proteins | sample S1TSphgellanicum_FD_89693 | JGI IMG/M metagenome (GOLD analysis project Ga0116227, IMG submission 89693) | Host-associated microbial communities from peat moss isolated from Minnesota, USA - S1T2_Fb - Sphagnum magellanicum MG | ecosystem: Host-associated > Plants > Peat moss > Unclassified...
TCTGAGTTTCGGGCCAATATAAGGGGGGCCTTGCGAAACACAGAGCCAAGGAAACATCACTTCCAATGAGTAAATAGGACAGCCACAAGGCCGCTTATGGCCCCTATAAGGCCGGTCAATCCAGCAAGCCAAAGCCTGAATCGTTCGGACCTCTCTTTTCGTTCCGCTCGAATCTCCACCATAAGCGATCTTTGCATCTCGAAGCTCAGGATGCTCCTCGAATCAATCTTTGATTTCTCCCGAGCGCCTGGGGTATCGTGCCTTGGAACTGGTCTAAAAAAGTGTCGAGCTTCAGAGATTATATTAACCGAGCGGAGTTTGCTGATTTCTCTTCGATAAGATCAGTTTCCATAAACATGTCAGCTACTAAGCTATCGACTTTTTCCTCCCCGGATTTGCTATTTCGCGCCTTTTCTATCTCTCGATCATATTGCCGGCCATTTTGACCCGTTGAGTGTTGAGCCGACCTAACTTCCATTTTCTGCGCATTTGGTCGAACCATGGCTGGATACTACATCTAGCTTTTGTCTTGGCAAGTATAATGTCGCCTTTGAAAAAAGCTCAATGCCCAGGGGCGCTCAAGAGACTTTCGATCTCTCTCAACTGTGCTTTGGAAACCACCCCCCGGCCCAGATTTATAAAAGTTTTTTGCTTCTTTTTTTCAAAAAAGAAGCTTTTTCTTCTCTTGCTTCAATTAACCAACCGCAACCTTTGTTCCTGCGGCACGATCAACGTGTCATAAACATCCACATAATCCTGCGCCATCCGCCGCGCCGTGAACCTTTCCTCAAACCGCGCCCGGATTCTCTTCCGGTCCAGCGTATGAATCTGCCCCAACGCCGCCACCGCCTCGGCCTCATTCCCCACGATAAACCCAGTCACCCCGTGCTCGATAATCTCCGGCACCGACCCATGATTATAGGCGATCACCGGCGTGCCGCAGGCCATCGCCTCGATCATCACCAAACCAAACGGCTCCGGCCAGTCAATCGGCATCAACAGCGCCTTAGCACCCGACAAGAACCCGGATTTCGCCGCGTCATTGATCTCGCCAATCATCTCGGCATCCGCGCCCAGCAACGGCTCGATCTCCGCGCCAAAATACTCCGCATCCACCCGGTCAACTTTTGCCGCCAACTTCAAATGCTCACCCGCTGCCCGCGCAATCCGTATCGCCCGGTCCGGCCGCTTCTCCGGGCAAATCCGCCCAAGAAACGCCACGTAAGACGGCACAACATCCGCCGGCATCAAAAGCTCCTCCGGCAGCCCATGATAAACCGTCTGGATAAAATTCCCCTCCGGCAAAGGAATTCGCTGCGCGTTGGAAATCGAGATCAGATTCTGCTCCGGCAGCCCGGCATATACCGGCCGCAACTCCGGCAAGTCCAACCTTCCATGCAGCGTCGTAATAAACGGGACATGCTGCCGCGCAAACAAGGAAGACGGAAAATAATCCATGTGAAAATGCAGAATATCGAACTGGCTCGCCATCTGATACACATGCTCAAGCAGAAGAATCTGCGGCGCCAAACTGTCCCGTATCCCGGGGTCCAGCCGCAGCGCCCGCGGCCAGATCGCTTCCAGTTTTGCCTCGGTAATCGAATCACCGCTGGCAAACAACGTCACATCATGGCCCATGGCCACAAGCTCTTCGGTCAAAAACGAAACCACGCGTTCAGTCCCGCCATAAAGTTTCGGTGGCACGGCCTCGTGTAAAGGCGCTATCTGGGCGATCCGCATGTCTTCGATCCCTTCAAAAAAAGTAATCACGTGCTGCACCGCACAAAGACAGGGCTTGATGTGTCAGCATTGAGGCACGACCTACCATCGGAGCGCCGCATTGTTTTCGTAAACAGAATTTTCTCTCCCAGGTCAGGAGCCATTTTGCAGAACATCAAGACAGACGTTCAAACTTCCAAAACCCTCGAACAGCGTCCGCTGCACTTCGTCATGAACGCGATTTCACGCTACGGAAGCGCGCATGTTATTATTCTCCTCTCCGTGATGGCCGGCGTCGGCTGTTCTGTCGGTTCGCAATACGCGGTGAAAAATATAGTTGACGTGCTGGCCCGCCATGATGTCGCCGCCGTCTGGCGCGCATTTGTGTTTCTCGCAGCACTGATTGCGATCGACAACATGTCCTGGCGCGTCGGCGGCTGGGTCGCGGCCAAAACCTTCGTGGAAGTCACAGGCGACCTCCGCCAATATCTCTTCAACCACACCCTCGGCCACGCCCCCGGCTTCTTCACCAGCCGCCGCGCCGGCATGTTGGCCGGCCGCATTTCCGCCACCGGCAATGCGGTCTTCCGCATCGAGAACATGACCGTCTGGAACGTCTTGCCACCCCTCTTCGCCGTCGTCGGCTCCGTTCTCATGATCGCCATTGTCGACCCGCTGATGGGCGCCGTCCTCATCGGCGTTTCCCTCCTGCTTGGCGCCGTCCTCGGCAAACTCGCCTATGCCGGCCGCAACCTGCACCACGGCTACGCCCAAGCCGCCGCGGCGGTCGATGGCCAACTCGTCGATGTCATCAACAATGTGGGCGTCGTCCGCGCCTTCGGCGCCACCCTGCGCGAGCGTCAGCGCTTCGCCGGCGATGTCGGCCAGGAAATGGACGCCCGCCGCATCAGCCTGCGCTACCTGGAAAAAATTCGCCTGGTCCACGCCGTCGTCACCGCCATCCTCACCGCCTGCCTGCTCGGCTGGGTGGTGCTGCGCTGGCAGCACGGCAAGGCATCCCCCGGCGATGTCGTCCTGGTCATCACCCTCGGCTTCACCGTCCTGCACGGCACGCGCGACCTTGCCGTGGCACTGGTGGAAATGGTGCAGGACTGGGCGCGCCTCGGCGAAGCCCTGCAAGCCCTGCTCGTCCCGCACGACATGCAGGACATCCCCGACGCACAATCCCTGGACTCCCCCCGCGGCGAAGTGCTCTTCAACGATATAGATTTTTCCTACGGCCAATCCCGCCCGGTCCTGCAAGGCCTGACGCTGGCCATCGCCGCCGGCGAACGTGTCGGCCTGGTCGGCCGTTCCGGCTCCGGCAAATCCACCCTACTCGCCTTGCTGCAACGCCAATACGACCCATCTAACGGCCGCATCCTCGTCGACGGCAAAGACATCGCCATCCTCAACCGCGACAGCCTCTCCGCCTCCATGTCAGTCGTTTCGCAAGACGTGCAATTATTCCACCGTTCCGTCATCGAAAATATTCGCTATGGCCGCGCCGACGCGAGTGACGCCGAAGTCTTCGAATCCGCCCGCGCCGCCCACGCCGACGCCTTCATCGCCGCGTTGCCCCAAGCCTACGAGACCCCGGTTGGCGAACGCGGCCTAAAACTCTCCGGCGGCCAACGCCAGCGCCTCGCCATCGCCCGCGCCTTCCTGCGCGACGCCCCGATTCTGCTCCTGGATGAGGCCACCTCGGCGCTCGACTCAGAATCCGAAGCCGGCGTTCACGAAGCCCTGCACATCCTCGCCGCGGGCCGCACCGTCATCGCCGTCGCCCACCGACTATCCACCTTGAAGGATTTCGACCGCATCGTCGTCATGGAAAACGGCCACATCATCGACCAAGGCCCCCCCGAAGCCCTGGCCCAACGCCCCGGCCCCTATTTGGACCTCCTCCGCCACCAAACCCAGCCCATGGCCGACGCGACGGTTTAGACCCTGTTCAGCAATTTTATTCGTCAAACCGACCATAATTCATAATTTTATTTTGATATCAAACCGCTCACAAGATATCAAAACGACGTCAGAAACGGCCCGAAAATTTGACGCCGCCCGCCCTTCCCCTGTTAACTCGTCCCATCATCCAACAGGGCAAAAACGGCACATGCACATCCATTTCCACGACACCCTAACCCATGACAACCTTCCCAACCTGCCCGTCCTGCCGGCCGATTGGGAAGCCGCCGTCCAACTCGCCGGCCCTGCCGGCGAAGGGCATACCGTCTCCTTCCACACGGACTTCAACTCAGTCCGGGACATCGTGGACGTCATAATCGCCCCCCCCTACCGCCTGCAACAAATCGACCTTTTCTCCGCCCCCAACCTCAAACTTATCCAATCCACCTACGCCGGCATGGATAGTTTGCAGCCATTCCATATGATTCCGCCCACCGCCATCCTCCTCAACAACCGCGGCGTCCACGGCAAGCGCGCGGGCGAATACTGCGCCATGGCCATCCTCCTGCTCACCAACAAGCTCCCCCAATTCTTCACCGACCAGCGCGCCAAGCGCTGGGACCGGGATATCGGAGTCATGGCCTCCTCCAAGCGCCTCACCATCGTCGGCCTAGGCGCCATCGGCACCGCCGCCGCCATCTGGGCGCGCAAATTCGGCATGGATGTCACCGGAATCCGCCACGGATCAGACCCCCACCCAGAATGCAGCCGCACCTTCTCCTTCGCCAAACTAGAAGATGTGCTGCCGGAAACCGACATCCTGCTCATCGCCTGCCCGCTGACGCCGGCCACAGAAAACCTCATCAACGCGCCCCGCCTCGCCCTGCTGCCCGCCGGCGCCGGCATCATCAACGTCGGCCGCGGCAAGGTGATCGAGCAGGCGGCTTTGTGCGATGCGCTGGATTCCGGCCACCTCGGTGGTGCTGTGCTGGATGTGTTCGCGGTCGAGCCGATTCCGCCGGATGACCGCATCTGGACGACCAAAAACATGGTCATAACCCCCCATATGTCGGCCGACGACCCGCTGCGCTACAACGCCGACACGCTGGCGATTTTCTTCGAAAACCTGCGCGCCTACCAGGCCGGCGAAACCCCGCCCACTTTCGTGGACCGCGCCAAGGGATATTAACGAACTTTAATTTACTCCATTCCAAGCCGATTTCTGTTTACGAAAACCCGCGCGTATAAGCTCTGATCTTCCATCAGATCGGATACGGCGTTGGAACTCATCCGGATTGCGGGGACACCAATCAAGCCGGCGCAACGGCGGCGCGTCGCGATTGTGCACGACTGGCTGGTCGTGTACGGCGGCGCCGAGCGCTGTTTGCGGCAGTTGATCGGACTGTTTCCCGATGCCGAGCTATTCGCGATTGTGGATTTTTTTTCCGATGACGACCGCGCCAGGCTATTCGGCAAGCGGGCCCGCACCAGCTTCATCCAGACACTGCCTTTCGCGAGAACGAAATACCGCACTTACCTGCCGCTGATGCCGCTCGCGGTTGAGCAATTCGACCTATCGGCGTTCGATATGGTGATTTCCAGCAGTCATGCCGTGGCCAAGGGCGTTCTCACCGGGCCGGACCAGGAGCATATCTGCTATTGCCACACACCGATCCGCTACGCCTGGGATTTGCAGCACCAGTACCTGCGCGAATCCGGCCTTACACGGGGTGTAAAGTCCGCTTTCTCGCGCCTGTTGTTGCATTACATCCGCCTGTGGGACACCCGCACCGCCTGGGGTGTCGACCGATTTATCGCAAACTCAGCCTATGTCGCACGGCGCATTCTCAAAGTTTATGGCCGCGAGGCGGAAGTCATTTACCCGCCCGTCGATATCGACAGGTTTTCCCTGCGACGAGACAAGGAGGATTTTTACCTCACCGCATCCCGGATGGTACAGCACAAGCGGATTTGCCTGACCGTGGAAGCCTTTGCGGCGATGCCCGAGAAACGCTTGTTGGTGATTGGTGACGGGCCGGAGATGGCAAAAATTCGCGCCATGGCCGGCCCGAACGTTACCCTCCTGGGAATTCAGAACGACGTATCTCTGTGCGACTATCTGCAACGCGCAAAGGCCTTCATTTGCGCGGCAGAGGAGGATTTCGGGATACTGGCGGTGGAGGCACAGGCTTGCGGCACGCCGGTGATCGCTTTCGGCAAAGGCGGTGCTATGGAAACCATTATCGGTCCAGATAATCCGGCCGGCGACGAGCCAACCGGCATATTTTTCGAGGCACAGACCGCGGGTGCCCTGATCACCGCGGTGGAGCGATTCGAGACGGTGAAAATTCGGCCGGAGGCATGCCGAAACCGGGCGGAGACGTTCAGCATCAGCGCCTTCAAGGCTGCCTGGATAGATATTCTAAAAAAACATCAACCGCCGCTCGTCCGGCCCGCACAAGCAGCATCCCGATAAACCCCTGCAATAGCGGCAATCATTCTATCCTGACTAAGATGTTGTGACGCATAGTTGATTGCGGCTTCCCGCATCGCCAAGCGGCGCTCCGGATCCGCCAGATCCGATATCCTGGCGGCCAATGCCAGAGGATTATTGAAAGGGATAACGAATCCATTCGACCCGTCGAGTATCTGATCCTCGCAGCCGCCACTCGGGGTTCGAACCGGCACGCACCCGCAACACATCGCCTCGGCGACGACGAGGCCAAAACCCTCGAACCGGCTGGGTAACAGCCCGATATCCGATGCCCAATAAGCGTTCCGCAGAACATCAGCACTCACGAAACCAAGAAATCGAAACGCCGCGATATCCAGATCATTTTGCAGCGCATGCGCGTGAATCTCCGCCATCTGATCGCCGCCCCCAGGAAAAAGGCACACAACGCGCAATTCCGGGCTGGAAACGCGCAGGCTCCGGACCGCGTCAACGGCGATATCGTGACCCTTGTTAAGGTTCAGCCTGCCAGGCAGGACGCAAACAAGCGCATCTTCATCCAAACCGAAGCACGCCCTCGCCTGCTTCCTTTCATGCGCCTCCGGCGGTCTGAATTCCGCCGTATCGACGCCAAGCGCTACATAGGCGATCCGGCGCCGGTCGATTCCGCAATCCTTCTCAAAAAATCTTTCAATATCCTTAGAGATGGCAACAAACTTTTCGGCGTAGAATAACCGTGCAACTAATCTGTAACGCAATTTCGACTGCCAGGAATGCGATATTTTCATCGTGCCTGCATCATTCCCGCCCATCGAAGGCAGAAAAGTCACCACCACGGGGCGCCTGACCAGTTTTCCAACCAGGACGGCAAGCGGTAGTTTTGAAAACCCCTGAACCGCTATGACATCAACGGAAAACAAGTTTATCACCCTCAGAATTACTTTAAAGACCGCAATGCCTAGCATTCGTGCCTTAAGGTCCTCAACAACAATCCAATCCAAGGCCGCCGCGGCAATTGCGGAATGGCGCACTTCCGACCCGTACAACTGTGTCACGGGACCGGACAGAATGACCACGCGGTCGCCTTGCGATGCCATGCCCTTCACGAGGGTCTCGCAATAGGATGCAACACCATCATTACAGTCCAGCCGTCTCAACAACAAAAGGATGGTTAGCGGCTTTGCCATGAGAGCTTCCTAAAGCAGACATCCGTTCAAAACGGCAGGGCGGCGTTGATCTGCGCCGTCAACGCCGCGATGCTGAACAATCCGCGGGCCCGCGCTTGCCCAGCGGCGGCGGCCAATCCGGCCGCGCCCGGATTATCCAGAACCGCGCGCAAGCATTCTGCCAGCGCTTTGTCATCTCCGGGTTCGACCAGAAACCCGGTCTCTCCGTCATCAATAATTTCCACCACGCCGCCGGCACGGCTGGCGACGACCGGTCGGCCGGCCAGCATCGCTTCCACCACCACCCTGCCGAACGGCTCCGGTGCGATCGAGCAGTGTGCGATCACATCCATCGAGCACATCAACAGCGGAACGTCCTCACGGAAACCAAGCAGCCGTATGCGGTCAGCGATTCCCAGGTCACGGACTTTTGCGCGGAGCTCAGATTCAAAAGCCTCCTCGCCGAACAGCGGTGCGCCAACAATCACGCCGGTGGCGCCTGGCAATCTCGCCAGGGCGTCGGCAAACACCAGATGGCCCTTCCACGCCGCCAGACGCCCAAACAGGCCGATAAACGGGCCGCCGCCGAGTTCCAACCGCATGGCGGCAATGGCTTGCGCCGGCACATCGGCAAACGGCGCTTCCGCGATGCCCGGATAGGCAACCGCCAGCAACGCCGCCTTGCCGCCGGCTTTCACAAAAGCCTTGCCCGTGGCTTTAGAATTCGTAATCACCCGGACCGCCCGCCAGTTTGCCAGCAGTACCGCGGCGCGGCGGAGAAAAAAGCTGAAATGCGATGCATCCAGCACATCGCGCAGGCGCCACACCACCGGACGGCCCGCAAGCACCGACGCCAGCGCGCCGATAACGAACGCCTTCTGCGAATTCGCGTAGATGAGATCGTGGTTCCTGGCACGCATGGCGACGGCGCGAACCAGCCCAGAAAGCGCCGGCATTGCACGCACAGCAGTTGCCACGCCGCCACCACGCCGCAACGCCAGCACGGTGGGCGACGCGGCAACCACCTCCACCGGAACGCCGACATGCGCAAAGATCTCCCGCAGCGGGCCATCCGCGAACAGTAGCACCGAGGCTTCATGCGGTAGGTTTGTCACCTCGGAAAACAGCGACAATTCAGCGCCGCCGAGTGAAGCTGTCTGATCGAGATATAGAATCCTCATTCGAGCGCCGCCCGGTACACATCCGCGACTCGCGCCGCGATCAACCGCCATTCAAAGTTGCTCGCCGCATAACGGCGGCATTGCATTTCGTCGGGCAAAGCGAGCCGGCCCAGCAGCGCGTCCGCCAGACCGCCCGCAATGTCCGCCGGCGCTGCTGAGCGAAGTACCAGATTAAGCGAGAGAGGTGCTACAACTTCCGGCAGCCCCCCAACGGGCGAAACCAAACACGGCGTGCCGGCGGCAAGCGACTCTGCGGCCACAAGGCCAAAACCCTCCAGCGCGGCGCTGGGTACAACGGACAAATCCGCCGCCCGATACAGATAGGGAAGATCATCGTCACTAACAAAACCAAGCAGCCTCACGTTGCCTGCCAGATTGAGGCTTTCAATCAGCGCTGCAAGCGGTGCGTGCAGAGCACCGCGGCCGGCGATCATCACCAGAATACCCGGCACATCGCGGCGCAGCAAATCCACCGCCGTGATCAAATTCTCCAGCCCCATGCGCGGCGCCAGGCGGCGCACCGCCACCACAATTTTTTGCACCGCCGGCCAACCCAGCCTGCTCCGTGCCGCTGCCCGCGTTTCCATAATGGCGAAACGCTCGGAATCAATACCGCCTGGTATAACGTGAATTTTCTCTCGCGGAACTTTATAGCTTAATTGGAGAACTTCCGAAAATGCGCTGGAGAGTACAATCGCATACGCGGCACGGCGGTAGACCAGACGTTCCACACCCCATTTCAACGCATGACGCAAGCCGCCGCTACCTTCGAGAACACCTTCATCCGCCCAAGGCCCGTGAAAATGAGTGACCAGCGGGCGCCGCAGCCGGTCCAGTATCGGCACGGTGTACAGCGCAAAATGCGAAACGATCAGGTCAGGATTATGCGTGGCGACCGTCTCCGCAAACCCGCGACGCAAAGCGGCAAGCCGGTGCCGCAACGGCGCCGCGGCCGGCGCAAATGCGCGCACCGTTCCTCGCGATTCAGCGGCGGCCCGGCCGGACCCCGCGACCAAGCCAGCAAACGACACGCCTGCCCCCGGCAGCGCGCGCGAAAGCTCATAGTAAACACGGTCCAGCCCGCCGGCACGCTCCGGGAACCAGTGCATGCCGAGTTGGAGAGACCGGGTCACAATCCTATCGACAAACAAACGTCGTCTAGAAAGGCGGCTACCCGGCGGATTTGTTCCGGCTTGTTAAAAACGTTATCCGGGCCGGCCGCGGCACGCCGTGCCGTCACCTCATCACGGGTCAACACTTTCATTAACGCGGCAAGCGCATCGACGAACTCATCCGACCAAGGTGCCCAGCCCGGCAGGCGCCAGAGATCGCCGCGATCAAGGTCATAAGCCATTGGTATCCGCGTCGTGACGAAAGGCAGCGCCGCCATGCGGTATTCGGCAATCTTCGTCGTGTATCGGAAGCCGCCGACCTGGTCGACACTTTGTGGTACTGAACCGACATCCATCGCCGCCAGGTACTCAGCTACGTCCTCACGGTTCACGCGGCCCGGAAACAAGATGGATCTATCTAAATTCTGACCCGCGAGTTTGCGGAGATGCTCCAGACCGGTGCCATCTCCCACGATCAGCACATAAGGTGCCGTTCCGGCCCGCAGCGCCGCGCGGATTAACTCCGCCCCATAACAATATTGCCGACGTTTCGACCATCGCAACGTCCCGACAATCCCGAAGACGATTGCATCCGCGGGAATCCCGAACTGGCATCGAATTTTTAAGCGGGCTTCCAAAAGCTCGTGCGAGGCGGCCGGATGTGGCGCCCAACCCGGCACCGTAACGCCGGCACGCGCGCCAAGCGTAAGCGCACGACCGACCAGATATGGGGTCCACCCTATGAAACCGCTGCAGCAGCGGTAAAGCAACCTTTCGTACACCGCGAATGCCGGCGCACCGATCTTCAACCTAGCCGTCAAAAACGGCGAAACAGCATCACCGCTACTGAACACATAATGTCGGCCGAAGAATATCCGACCCAGAATCGCCGCAAGACCAACTGCCAGACCCGTCCCTTCGAACACGAACAAATCGAATTCCCCAGTCCGAATGCGCCTTATGCAATCCAAGAAGCCCGCTATCTTGCGCCGGCGGCTAAATGGTATGAAGTGGCACTGAAAGCCGTTCAGCAGACTACGAAGCCGCGCTTCGTCATCACCGCCTGTGCCTTGCGATGCGCAGGCAAGTATCCGACGGGCATGGGGCGGTGGATCGCTGATTTAATTCACCACGGCGGCCTTTCCGAACCGCGCAATCGCACGCTTATAATATGAAACGTGTTCGGCAATCACTCGCTCTTCCGAGAATTCCGCCGCCCTCCGCAAGCCCGCCAGCTCGTATTGCCTCCGGACCGCTGGCTTCTGAGCAAGTCGGACAACTCCCTCACTATAGTCGCTGTCTTCGGCAATCACGCCATACAGGCCGCCTTCGAGAACATAATCGGCGCCGGAGTTTCGTGTAGTCACAACCGCGGTGCCGCACATCAAAGCCTCCAGGTAAGGAATGCCAAAACCCTCATACGTACTCGCCGACAACAGCGCCCATGACTGCCGTACGACCTGAGCGAGCGTCTCGTTCGACGGATTATTTAGATCAATCACGGAGTCACTCGCAGGCACAAGATCAGCCGCCATGAACAATATGGCCCCCGGAATTCTCGGCAGTATCTCTCGCAGAAACAGATCATGCAGAAACTGTCCCCGCTTGCGGCCGTGCCATGTTCCAATGAAGACGAAGGAGGGAGACTCCGTCTTCACGCCCGGAAAAAACCGGCCGCCTGGCGCGAACAGTTTTGCAATGCCATCGGTGCGATAAATCTTGCTTGCCTCGACGCCAAGACCAAGCGAAAAATTGCACAAATATCGCGCCACATGCTCCAATGGATATATGCTGTACAATGAAAGCTTCCGGCGCAGGTTTGTGGCTGACCTTGCCTCCCATAATGACGAGCCATAAAATGTCCGCACCGAAGGGACCCTGCGGTGCACGAAGAACCAGTCACTGCCATGCAGGTGTAAAACGTCATAATCAGCAAATTTAACAAAATTCAGCATGATTGGGAGAATGTACAAAACACACGACCGCCTCGCCTGCAGCGCTGGAAATCCTTTGAATATCTGCCTGTGCTTGTAGGGCGCGTTGGCAGGCGGTTCCGACAGGCTGATAACCTCGACATCGACTCCGGACATTGCCAACGAAGCGGCCAAACGATCCACAAACACCGCGACTCCGCCCGGTTTGCGGCCTGGCGAAGGAAGATCGATGTGAAACATTCCGACTTTCACGGCCGGCCTTTGCCGCGCGGCACCGCCATAGGCGTTTTGTAGGCGAAAGCCGCGGCACTCCACATAATGATTCCACCTGAGCCGGCGAAGTTAAGTCCGGCGAGGTTCTCTCCAAGCACCGCAAGTAACACGCCACCGCAGGCAATTTCAAAATGATCGCCGGAAAATCTCTGGTTCAACAGAATTCGAAGCACCAGCATCGATATAGCCCAGATGATGGTGGCGCCGCCAATCCATCCGAACTCATAGGGGATTTCCAGCATTCCACTGTCAAAGCCGGGCGTCGACGCAGCGTTCAGCTTTGTGGCCAGCCCATTGTAGCCAAGACCAAGGCCGATTGGCTGGGAGAACGCGGTGCCCGTGAAATTCTCATACAAGCTCTCCCGCTGCTGCACACTGCCATCCTGTTGCAGATTGCTGAAGGTAGCGAATCTTTTGGCAAGCTGGTCTGCGACGGGACCGATGGTGAGAAGTGGGAACGCCAAAAAGCCGATCACCAAAGCGGTCGAAAAGATGCGCAGCCGAAGCTTTCCCCCAATTCTAAAAACGAGATAGGCAACCGCTAAAAGCCAGCCGCCCCAGACTGAACGGACCAGCGAAAGCCCAAACGCCGGATAACCTGCCGCGCTCGCCAGAATCTTCAATGGCCCTTTTGCCGCCAACGCAAAAACCAGCGGCGCCATAAGCGCAATACTATAGGGACCCGGGGAGTTTAGCGGCCCGAACAATCGCACCTGTTCCGAAACACCGGGACCAGCCGCGGCGAAATGACTATGCACCAGCCAATATTCGTCCCAGGGCGGAAAATCAAAAAATTGATAAATTCCATAAAGTGACGTTCCGAGCAAACCAATAATTGCCGCCTGTATGAAAGCTTCTCGATTTTCCGCGGCATGTCTCGTATCCGTAAGAAGAAAAAACCCGAATGCCAACGGAACGACCCAGTTTGTGAAATCATACAGGCTTGCGGCGAGTCCGTTTAAGAACAGGCCCACAAAAAGGCCGTACAGAAGAACAAGCGCGAATAGCGAGAATGGCAGGAAGCGTCGTCGCAAGAACACTCGTGGCCGCGCGGCGAGCGCAAATGTCGCAAACAGCGTTACCAAAAGCGGTGTAATTATAACCGGGCTAAGTGAATGATAGCCAGATTGAAAATCCACCAGCCGGCGCACCAGCGGAGAAAACAGCCATATCCACCAGACGAACGCAACGTACACACCCCGCCGTGTGACGAAGAGCACCGCCGCCAGCGTGGCGGCGCCCAAGGGAAATCCAATATTCAGTATGCCACCGGCATGAATCAAGATCAGCGCCAGCGTCAGCAAAGCGAATCCCACAACCAGCCCATATCCCCCCAGAATGCCTGGGCTGAGAAAAACTCCGCCTTTGGTCAGCCGGCGCGGCGGTGACGCAGTTACGCTCATACAATTTTACCGGTCATGCGCGCCACCATCCGCCCCGAAAGACCCCTGGGTCGGCCCGCCTGCCAATGAGATGTTGCCAGCAAACTGCCGCCACCCGGCGCCATGCCGGCGTAACCTCTTGCATGGCAAGGCGAAAATTGAAGCCCCGATCAGCCGCTGCCTGAGCGTCGAACCCATTGCGCTGGTCGTTGTCAAACCGCGGCGCAGGATAATGGTCCACCGCAACCGCCGGATCATACACGATCCGCCATCCGGCCCGCTTAATCGCCAGGCAGGCAACCATGTCGTTATGCGCCTGCGCGCCAGCGCCACGCAATCGTTCGTCGAACCGGATCGGGAGGATTGCCACCATCCGGAACGCAAAGTTCGCCCCCTTAAGAAAATCAACATACCTGGCCTGTCCTGCACCAATATGATGATTGCCGACGGCGCGGCCGAACCACAGAAAGCGGCCAACCAGAGTGCTGTTTCGGTCATCGACGCCATCGGCTTGATGCACCCAGTCCCGCCCCCCAACCGCCCCCACTGTCCTGTCGCATGCGAAATGAGCTTCTATGCGAATCGACCAGTCCGGCCGGGGCGCCGCGTCGTCATCCGTAATGGCGACAATGTCCCCGTCGCAGCAGGCAAGGCCGGCATTCAGCGCATGAACCTGCCCTGCGTTGCTAACACACACAACCTCAAGCGGGAGTTCGTACGGCACTTCGTCAATCGCTGCTAACGTTTTCGAATCCCGGGCATGGGCCACCACAACCACCTGGTCCACCGCGCGCGTTTGCCTTGCCAGCGCCGCCAAACAGCGGGCGAGATCGGCCGGTCTCCGATAACTTGGAACGAGTACTGATATCTTCACTGGACGATTTCCCTTTCGTAAAGGCGGGTGATCGCCCGCAGATGAATCTCCGGCGTGTAAAGCGCCTTATAGCGGAGATGGTTCCGCACACCCATCTGTCTTGCGGCCTCAACATCACCGGCAAGTTTTTCGATAGCGCTGGTCAATTGCCGTATTTGGCCCGCCTCGACAACAATTCCCCCATCGCTGTCGCTGACGATGTATGGTAATTCACCGGCGTTCGAACAAATGACAGGCCGCGACAGTGCCGCGGCCTCAACGGCTACGAGTCCAAATGTCTCATGCGTGATTGAGGGGATAACCAAGGCACGCGCCTGCCGCAAAAGCGCCAGCTTCGCGGCGCCGTCGATCCACCCCAAAAACCGCACCTTCTGCAAAATTTGCAGTTTGCCCACTAGCGCCTTCAACGCGTCCAACTCGTGTCCCTCACCGGCGATGTTCAAAATCGCATCTGTCTTCACTTCCGCGAAGGACCGTACCAGCCATTCAGCACCTTTCATCTTCTCCAGCCGGCCCAGAAACAAAAATGCCGGCGGCTCCGAGGATCGGCACCATTCCGCTTCCGGCGTCAAATCCGTGAAATTCGGGACAAAATGGATATTCGCGTCGGGATAACCAGCCGTAATCATCCGGCTCATCAAAAACGTGCCCACGCAAATAACGGTTACCTGAGGGAGAAGTCTTTGCTGCGATTTCAGACGCTGCACGTTACGGACGACGTTCCGGGGGCGTAAACTTCCGCAGTGGTCCCATAGGTGCCCATATGCGCAGCTGATCGCGTTATAGGTCCGCGGGCATGGCCGGCCCTGCCGTTTCAGAAATAAACCGCCACTCAAGCAATGTGGTGAATGCTCGTGAACCGTCCGAATCACCTTGAGAGACGGCGGCGCTACATCGTTCAGGTCTGTGTGGTAATGGAGCACATCAATGCCCAAATTGGCGCAGCGCAAAAACAGCGCGGCCTCATCGGCAACCTGAATGGCTTCGCGTTCGCCCTCCGGCGTCATGGTTTTCGCCGTCTCAAACAGAAAAACCTGATGCCCGGCGCCAATCTGTAGCCGGGATAGAGACTGAATATATTGCGACACGCCGCCATGAAGATAGATCCCTTCGTAGTAATGGGCAATTTTCACTGTCCGTTATTTCACCCGTCCTTGCCGCAAGGTCCGATCCTGGGCCGTGCCGCCCTGCCAAATAAATGCAGAACGTCCCTGACGAGACTGGTGAGTCCCAGGCCGCCTCTTGATCGAGTCCGGTAGCCCCGCTGGGCAAGCAAATTTAGGAAAGCGCGCCATAATTCGTGCGCCGCAAGCTGGTCCCCATACAAATCAGCGCGGCCTGCGAACGTTCTGGAAACGCGGTCCCAATAGCGGGCGCCAGCCCGTGCCTGGTCCTCAAACAAGTCGAAATTTCCGTTTGCTATGAGAAGGAGACATTCTGCCTGAAACTTGCTCGAATTCTGCTTCGCACGCAGGTTGTGGTAAAGCTTCGCGCCGTCCCGAAAATACATGCGGTCCGCCGGCGGTGGCGCCCCCACCACGTTGCCCGCATGTTGACGATAAATCGCTAGATCATCCCGCATCTGCACCGTGCCGCCGAATGCCGGCGCAAGCATGTGAACCCATCGATCGTGATAAAGCCGCTCAGCTTCCGGCCGCGCGCCTACTATCTTTAGCACATAGTCAATAACCGGCAGCACCGATTTCTTGAAGGCCATGGAGAAGCCCCAGGACAAGAAGTACGGATCGGTGCGCAAAGCCGGGCTCTTCACGGTTCTAGAATAGGCCGGAAAACGCTGCCCGGTCCGGCGCATCTCGGCATCCGCCACGAACGCGGAATGCACCGCTAGCGAGACCGCTCGATCTTCGAAAACACCAGCAAGCAGATATATTTTTTCTGGAAGCCACACATCATCTTGGTCACAGAATGCGACAACTGGCGCTTCACATCGCCTTGCCGCATTCAAAAAATTATCCCTTATGCCAAGTGCCACCGCGTTACGAAAAATCCTTACCGGAAACGGGGCGGTCTGCGCGAAGCCCTCGGCGATTTCGAGCGTTGTGTCGGTTGATGCATCATCAGATAAAACAAGATCGCGCGGGAACATCGTCTGCGCCGCAATGCTGTCCAATTGCGCCCGCAGGTGGGGCGCGCCGTTATGCGTTGCGATGGCGACTGAAATCTCCATTTCAGGTTTGGGCCTCATGGAGCGATGGCGCTTTGCCCGACAGCTCGTCCATCATCTCGCTCCGGTTAATGATATACGCGCGAACTGAGTCATGAAGCTTTTGCGGATCATCGGAGACGCCTGCCAACTCCAGGCGATCGCGACGCATTGCAAAATACCGGCCATGACGGTTTCCGGAGACAGCAATACGCGCGGTGCACAGAACGGGGCCAGCAGAACGATTCCGGCGCCGGGCAGCAGCATCCGCCAGCCATGCCATTGGCCCGCCGCGGTCAAAAGCAGCGCCGCGTCAGCCGTCATCCGCAGGCTCCACGCACCGGCGGCGCCGATCAGCCCGAAAAGGTGCAAGCCGCACCATAACACCGCAAGAAATGGCGCCAGTTCAAGTAGGTGAAATTTCGCGGTCAGGTCCGGCCGGTTTCGGGCCTGCAAATGCCCAGACGGAATATAGGCAAGCCCATTCGCCCAGATGCCCAGAAGCAGAATCATGCCCACCGGCGCCGCATGGGCCGCAAATTCCGCGCCCACCCAAAGCCGCATGAAAATTGGTAGCGCAACAATGCCGCCGACAACCAGCGGCGTCATCACCGCGGCCAGCGTCGTTACCGCGTCGCCGGCAAGGCGGGCGCTCTCAGCCGCGCTGCCGCGTGATAATTTCGGAAACAGGCTGCCGGAAAGTGCCGCCGGGATCATTGAAACACGCGTCGCTAGATTATACGCCACGGTGTAATAAGCCACGGCTGCAACGCTCAACACGTTGCCAATCAACACCCGGTCAATCGTCACTAAAATCGGCGACACCAGATTGGAAATCGTGACCCACCCCCCATAGGAGAACAAGCCCGCCAGCAGTGAACGGTCAAACCCGCCGCCGGACCCCAGCGGCAGCGCGCTGGCGACCGCGATGAACACGGCTATTGCCGTGGCCGCCCGCGCCAGCACAATCGCGGGAATCAACGCCTCCAGTTCGGGGCCATGAAAATGCGCGACGGCGAGTGGCACGAACTGCACGGAAATCGTTGCCGAAACGGTCAAGATGTTCAAAATCCCAAACCACTCACGCGCCTGTAGCACGCCACCCAACGCATTGCCCATCATCCCAACCGGAATCGAAGCGGCGAGCCACGGCAGGCTGGCAATCACCTCACCGCGCAGGGCTTCCGGCATTTTGAATGCCCAGGCAAAAAGCGGCTTCGCGCCAAAGTACAGAACCGCGGCACCCACTAGGCCGAAGCCGAGATTTACCGCCATCGCCGTCCAGAACACGCTTTCACGGTCCTTGCCCGCACCATCGTGAAGCAGCGCAATATGGTATGCTGCGGCGCGGCTCAGGCCGGGGTCGAACAAGCCGAAATAGCCCATCAAAACCCAGACCAGCGCAAGCACCCCATAACGCGCATCGCCCACCAGATGCAGATAGATCGGCACAGTAACAATACTCACGAACATCGGCGCAATCGAGCCCGCGATGTTGTACATTGTGTGGCGCGCAACCGCCATCAAAACCGTCCACTAAAGCCGAGCATCAGCGACTGCCCGTCTCCAAAAATCATGAACCCATAATCAGAATTCGGAAAAAACCTGCGCGTCAAATCGGCGGTCAGCCAGCCGAGAAATCCGCCGCCTACGACATCCGACTCCCAATGCCCATCCACCGCGGCAATCCGCCCGAGCCCAACCGCCACGGGAATCGCATAAAGCCAAGGCGCGTGGTAAATTTCAGCGTAGGGCGTCATCAGCGCAAACGCCAGCGCCGTGTTTCCGGATGGAAAGGATGAGTCGCCCGCCGCGGAGCCCGGAAACACCGCGCCGATGCTGAAGCCGGACCGGCTGGCATCGAACGGATGCGCAATAAACGGGTTGCTGCTTTGCCCGCTTGGCCGGTTGCGGCCGATGGCGTATTTCAGCGCGAAGGTCTCCGCCGTCATCGCCGCCGCCGCCGTCACCGCAATCGATGACGCATGTGCCAGTTCCGGGTCGGATATCCGGCTCTGCACCATCGTCAGCCCGGCAAAGGCCAGCGGCGCCAGTTCCAGAATATTCGCCGCGCGTAGCGCCACGTTGCGGCGGAAACTCGAATCCAGCTTGGTATTCACGAAACGGTTGACATTGCGGTCTTCCAGAAATGCGAGCCCGGTGGCGGCGATGCCGATAGCGGCAACGCCCCAGTCCGTATCGTACCACGGCAGATAAACCGCGCCGGAGGAAACAGCCGGCAGCGCCAGCGTGTCGCTCAACTGGCGATCAAGCAAAGGGGTTTTGTCCGGCACCGGCCGCGCCTCAATCACCCCGCCGCCCGCCGCCGGCGGCGGTGGCATGAAATAGCCGGGGTTAGGCGCGGTTTGCGCAAGGTCAGGTTTAGGTGCTGCCACGCAAAGTGCGATAGAGATGCCAAATAGGCGGTTTGGCCGGGTCATTCGTCTGCCTCCGCTAATGATGCGTCGAGTGCGGCCGCCGTGCGGCCGATACCATCCAGCCTGGCGAGGCCCGGCAAGATATGCCGCTCTAGCTGGCCCGGATCATGCAGGTCCGTACCCCAGAGATCCACGCCGGGCAGCAAATGGGTGTGGTAATCCCGGCCGTGGGCCGGCCCGCCGTGCGGCGGTTCCCTTACAACGTGTCGCCAACTTGGCAACGTAATCATTCAGCTCTTCCAGATCGAATGGAGAAATTTTCGAACACCGCCGAGCGGGCCGGCAGGTCCGGGGTTGCGGTAGCCATAGCCGTACCCGTAGCCATAGCCGTATCCATAGGCGTTGCCTAACACGCAATTTATAACAACGCCGCGGTGGCAATCCAGTGTGCCAAGCGTTTCGTTATGAACCGAGAATGCCCGCCGCCCGGAGTGCCTGATGTTCACCACCGACAGGATCAGATCCGCATGGCGTCCAAACGTCATGGTATCGGAAACCGACGGCAAAGGCGGACAATCGATGATGATGAAATCGAATGCCGCCCGTAACGCCGCGATAATGTCGGTCAACGCCGTTTCATTCAGCAACTCGGACGGATTTGGTGGAAATATGCCGGAAGGCAGAACAACGAAGCGCTGCTCCGGCACCTGTTGAAACCCCGGCGGCCGTGTCGTCACCAGCCACTCGGTCAGGCCCGGCGCCTGATTCACTTTCAGCGCCTCATGCGTACGGCCGCGGTACAGATCACCATCCACCAGCACCACCCGCCTGCCGTCATCGGCGAGCATTTTCGCAAGGTTCGAGGCCACTGTGGTCTTGCCGTCCCCGGTGCCGGCCGAGGTGATCAGCACCAGGCGCGACTCGCGCCCTGATGCCGACTGGTACAGATTGCTACGCAACAACCTGAACGCCTCGGCAAACGGGCTTTGTACGTGGCCGGAAAAAATTCCGCGTGGAGAGTCGTGACTAGTTCGTTTTGGAATCAAACCGTATACCGGCAGTGGCACCAGGCGGCGGATCTCGTCGTCGCTCTGAAAACTGCCGGAAACCGCGCGTTCCACCAGCACCAGCCCGATCCCGGCGAACAGCCCAAGCACCAGACCAGACACAACGGTGATGGCCGCCTGCGGCCTGGTGGCCCGCAAAGGCACTTCCGCCGGCGAAATGATGCGGGTGCCGACGATGGTCGCCGCCTTGGAGACTTCGGCCTCTTCTTTTTTCTGCATCAACAGGACATACAACTGCCCGAACACATCGCTCGAACGGGTCAATTCAATCACCTGCAAGGAATCCGCCGGCATCGTCCGCAGCTGTGATTTATATTGCCCTATCAACGCATCCACATTGGCAATGCTGCCGGCCGCCAGTTTCTCATCGTTCTGTATCGCCGCGCGCATCGCGTCCTTGGTCTTGCCAATCGATGCTTCGAGCGCCTGAACCTCCGGCGCGTTGCCGGTGAACTGCACAAGTTGCGTCTGCAGCTGAATCTCGGCCTGCGCCAGAGTCTGCGCTAACTGGCTGAGCAACGCGTCATTCGTCTGCGAAACCAGATAGGGGTTGATCTGGTCTGCCGGATGCGCGGTTGCCAACGCCAGCTGCTCCAACGCTTCCTGCTGCAAGAGTATTGTCGCACGCTGCACTTCATACTGAGACAACTGGTTAATCGCCGCCTGCGCATTGGCCGGCACATCGACGACGCCGGTCTGTGCCTGATAGGCCGCCAGCTTCCGATCGGCGGCGTCCAAGGATGTCTGAATGTTGCTAAGCTGGCCGGCGACAAAAGCTTCAGTCGTGGACGCTGATTGGGTCTTCCAAGATAACTGCGTGGCGATGAAATCCGCCATCAACTGATTGACAAAGTCAGCACCCTGAAAAGGGTTAGCGCAGTCAAGGCTGATTTCGGCGAGATTGGTCGGCGTCTGGCCGCTTCCGGTCGCGCTGACGGCTAGTGGTCCGTTCAGCAGCGCCTCAGCCACAGCTTTCGCCGGCGCAATTGACACCACAAACCTCGTGCCAGCCGGAGGCACGATATTGTCGGCCGAGGATTTGATCATCAAGGCAATCCCGGATCCCGAAGCCGGCTCGTTCAGGGTCCCGCTGAGGATCGCCGTCTCGCTCAAAAACATGCCGCTTTGCGAAAACAGCCGGTAGCGGCCGCCGGCATCGAACATCAGCGTGAAGGCGGCGGCGCCGCTGCCAGGGTCGGCAATCGTCGCATCAACGACCTGCAGATCGCCCGGCTCTGGCGCAAACGCGTCAATTTTTTCGCCGCCTTGAAACCGCCAGCGCCAGAAAGGCATATCCACCGTGTCATTCGGCGTGATCGAGGCATTCAATCCGGTTTCGAGAATCACCGTTTCCAAAAGCGCTTTCGCCTGGATCAGCTGGATCTTGGTGTCAACGTCGCTGACACTCTGGAAGTCCGATAGGAAATTGAAGCCGCTCGTCTGTAGCGCGCCCGCTGTATCGGTGGCGCTCTGCGAGTCGCCGAGATACAGGCTGCCGCTGACTGTGAATTGCGGCCGCGTGACTAGGACCGACCAGATCGCGATCAGCGCCGCCAGGACTGTAACAAGCGCGATCTTACGCCATTGCCGCAGCAAGCTGCGGCCGATCTCCGAGACGTCGATCTGGTCATCGTGCTCGGCATAGCTCGCTGCGGATGGCATGTGCTGCAAATTTTTGTTCCGGTTCAGTTGTTGCGTTGTTGTAAGTATTTGATTGAGACGAACGGGTTCAACACGCCGGAGATCACCTGCAATGAGGGCAGCAGTTCCGACAGCACCTCGTTCCAGGTCGCCACCGCGGTAGGCGGCACGAACACGATGTCGCCGGGCTCAAGCGCAAACGAAGACGCCTGCCCGTTTAGAATCATCGTTGCGTCGACCACGAAGAATTGCGCCGATTGGCCATGCGCGCGTATGATATGCACCCGTGACAGCCGCGCCGACGTATAGCCCGCAAGGTCCAGCCCCGCGCTGGCCAGAGCCTGCAGGAGCGAAAGCCCGCCCGGTTCAAACTGGATAGGCCCCGGCTTGCCCACCGCGCCAAACACGAAAGCGTCCTCGCTGGTTGAGGGCGGTATGACAATCGCATCGCCGGAGGCGAGCGGAATGTTCTGCGACAGATCGCCGTTCAGCAGCAGCGCATAAAGATCGACCGGCAGCTTTACCTGCCCCTGCGCGACATAGGCCTGGTACAGATCGGCGCCGGAGATATCGACACTGCCGCCCAGGGCCAGGGCTTCGAGCAAGGTCAGTTGGTGGACCGGATACTTAACGCCGGGTGATGTAAACGCGCCTAAAAGATAGTAGCGCAGGCTCTGTGCCTGCTGAAGCTGAATCGATATCTTCGGATGATTCAGGTAAACTCCGTAAGCGTTGGTCACCGCGTCGTGCGCCTCGGCGATTGTCAATCCGCCCAGATTAATCTCGCCGATCAGCGGCAGCTCGACCGTACCATCGCTGGTGATCAGCGCGGGCAGGCTGCCGGCGGCGCCCCCGACATCCAGTTCCGGATGCTGATAGACGGTTGTCGAAATCATGTCATCGGGACCGAGAATGTACGCGGCATCAACGCTAGGGTCCGACACCAGCCGAAGTTCATCCGGCGTCAACGTTTCGGTTTGCGCGGAAAGCACCGCATTGCCGGCAGTCAATGTGACCGGCGCTGGCACTGGCGGCGACTCCGGCACCGGGTCGCAAGCGCATAATGCCAGGCACGCGATCGCCGTGATGGCAAGAGCCGTTCCGCAAGGACGGCACGGTAGGAGGGCCCATCTCATGACAGGCCGAAACTTAGCAATATTCAAACGGTATAGCCTTTACTGGGGGTGACATCGCGCCGTGTTTGGGCTCGTTGGCGCTGATCATTTCTATATATGAAGCAAGTCATTGTTATCCTCTTATGACCGTGAATTAATAGGCAATAAAATTTAATAAATCCTCCACCAATATTCTTGCTGATTCATTGCGCAACAAAACAGCAGCACCGTTTTGAGGTTAGAATGAGTTATCCGCATCGAATAACCCGCAGAGCTGGCCGCGCGGTGAGGCTAAAAAACGTTTTTTCCGAAAAATCCAACAAAAATCGTTTTTATGAGAATCACGGCATCCAGCATCAGCGACCAGTTCTCGATATAGTATATGTCGTGCTCGACGCGCCGCTCTATCTGCGCGATTGTATGCGTTGGCCCGCGCCAGCCGTTCACCTGGGCCCAGCCGGTAATTCCGGGCTTGACGCGATGGCGCCCGGCATATTCGTTCACGGCTTCAAAAATCGGCCGCCCCTCAACCATCTGGCCGACCATATGCGGCCTGGGGCCGACCAGGGACATCTCGCCGCGCAGGACGTTGATTAGCTGCGGCAGTTCATCAAAGCTGGTCCGGCGCAACAGCCTGCCGAATGCGAAAACCCGCCGGTCCTGAAAATCGGTCGCGTGCGGGCTTTGGAAAGCGCCGGAATACATCGTGCGAAATTTGATGATCTTGAATTCCCTGCCCCTGTAGCCGATTCGCTTTTGCCGGAACAACACCGGGCCGGGGCTGCTGAGCGAGATGCCGGCCGCGCACAGCAGCAGAACCGGCGCGATGGCAAGCAGAATCAGCAGCGCGAGGCTTCGGTCCAAGGCACCCTTGACGAAAAGTGCCGCCTCCGAAATCGGCCGGTCCGACACGGTAATCAGTTGCACCCCGGGCAGGTCGGCGCGGGAGAGCCGGATCGGCGAAATCGGCTCCAACCCGATCGGCCCCGGCAGCAGCCGGATCGTCAGCGGCTGCTGCCGCAAAATCCGCACCACGGCGTTAATCCGCGCCGTGGCGGTGATTGGCAGCGTTAACACCACCAGGTCGGTGGCATGACGCGTGGTGTATTCCAGCAGGTCATCGACATTGCCTAGCTTTGGCACGCCGCCCAAAAACCCGCCGGCGGCTGCCCGGTCGTCGAACACGGCGGCAACCCGAATCCCGCACCGGCTCTGCGCCAGCCGCGCGATCAGCTGTTCCGTAAGCTCATTATCGCCGAGAACGACCACCGACTTGGTGCTATACCCGTTGGCAACCCAGCGCCGGACCAGCAAAGCCACGCAGAGGCGTTCAGCCGCCAGCCCGCTGAATCCGAGGAGAAAAAACCCGGCAAGCCACAGCCGCGAAAAACTCCCTGCATCCTTGGTCACCGCGGCGGCCGCCAGCAGGAAGGTGAACACCAGCGACCAGCGCAGCATGATCGACCTGATCGCCCTGGCTTCCTCCAGCAGGGCCTCGATGGCGTAAAGCCGCCCCTGCAGGAACATGAAATGACAAATCACCGCAGTGCCCGCGGCGACATACAAGTAGCGCCAGGGAATATGCGCAAGCGGGCCGCCGGCCAGCGGGTAGACCAGCAGCGCGGCCGCGGCGATGATCGCAATGTCAAACATCTGCGTCGCGATGATCAGCCGCCAGCGGGTTAGCTTTGAAAACAGCCAGTTATTGGGAATGTCCGGGCGCGCGCCAGCCTTTGTTTCGCGCGCTGCTGACGGATTCACAGTATCGATCACTTGCAACTCCACGCTGCCAGGCAGATCATGCAAATGAGAATGAGAGGATTTCGCGATACAATCGCATCGCAGCGCTTCGCATCTAATGCACGCGGAGGTTACCAAAATGGCGGATTACTTTCAAATGAATTTCTGAACAGCTTCGCCAGTGGGTGGGGTTTGACAGGGGCGCGATATTATCGTGTCATTGCCTTACCGAGGGGTGTTCCGTGAAGGAACTGAGACGAAGCTTGGGAGCAATCCTGCCGCTTTAAACCCTTTGAACCTGATCCGGGTCATGCCGGCGGAGGGACGGGGCAGCGAATTCACCCGCACTTTCCGTTTTTTTGAGGAGAGCGCGCCATGAACGTCCAGACAAAACCGGCAAAAGTCACCACCGGCCCCATCATCGGCTCCCGCAAAATTTTTTCGCCTGCCCCCGGCCGGGACGATATTCTGGTTCCATTCCGCGAAGTGGCGCTGCACCCCACGGCGCTGGAGCCGCCGCTGCGGCTTTATGACACTTCCGGCCCCTATACCGACCCCGGCGCAAGAATCGACCTTTCGGAAGGCCTGCCAAAACCCCGCGCGCCCTGGGTGGAAAGGCGCGGTTTTGAACCCACGCCGGAACGCGCGGTTACACCCGCGGATAATGGTTTCGTGCCGCTAGACATGCTCGTCCCCGCCTGCCCCGCGCCGCACCAGATCCGCGCCGGCGGCGCGGGCCCGGTGACCCAATACGAGTTTGCCCGCGCCGGCATCATTACCGAGGAAATGATTTTTTGCGCCCATCGCGAGAACCTCGGCCGCCTCGCCGCCCACGAAACCGCCGCCGAACGCATTGCCGACGGCGACTCGTTTGGCGCCGCCATCCCCGAATTCGTCACGCCTGAATTCGTCCGCGCGGAAATCGCCTTGGGGCGCGCTATTATTCCGGCAAACATCAATCATCCGGAGTTGGAACCGGTGATTATCGGCCGGAATTTCCTGGTCAAAATCAACGCCAATATCGGCAATTCCGCCGTCACATCGGGCGCTGCCGAGGAGGTTGAAAAGCTCGTCTGGGCGATTCGCTGGGGTGCGGATACGGTCATGGACCTCTCCACGGGCCGCAACATCCATAACATTCGCGGCTGGATCATGCGCAACGCGCCTGTGCCTATCGGCACCGTGCCGCTGTACCAGGCGCTGGAAAAAGTCGGCGGCGACGCGGCGAAGCTGGATTGGGAGGTGTATAAGGACACCCTGATCGAGCAGGCCGAGCAAGGCGTGGACTATTTTACCATCCACGCCGGCGTGCGGCTGGCGCATATCCCGCTCACCGCCAAGCGGGTTACCGGCATTGTATCCCGCGGCGGGTCCATCATGGCGCATTGGTGCCTCTCGCATCACCGCGAAAGTTTTCTGTACGAACATTTTGGGGAGATCTGCGACATAATGCGGAAATACGATGTTTCGTTCTCCCTGGGGGACGGCCTGCGCCCAGGCTCCAACGCGGATGCCAACGATGCGGCGCAGTTTGCGGAGCTGGACACGCTTGGCGAGCTTACGAAAGTCGCGTGGCAAAAGGGCTGCCAGGTGATGGTGGAAGGCCCCGGCCATGTGCCGATGCATAAAATCAAAGCCAATATGGAAAAACAGCTCGCCACCTGCCACGAAGCGCCGTTTTACACCCTTGGGCCGCTGACGACTGACATCGCCCCCGGCTATGACCACATTACCTCCGCCATTGGTGCGGCGATGATAGGCTGGTTTGGGACCGCCATGCTTTGCTATGTTACGCCGAAGGAGCA
>Ga0116227_10005727_pt1 | contig 25909 bp, 22 predicted proteins | sample S1TSphgellanicum_FD_89693 | JGI IMG/M metagenome (GOLD analysis project Ga0116227, IMG submission 89693) | Host-associated microbial communities from peat moss isolated from Minnesota, USA - S1T2_Fb - Sphagnum magellanicum MG | ecosystem: Host-associated > Plants > Peat moss > Unclassified...
GTTCGGGCTATCACCTTGAAAGCCAAACGTAAGAATCTTCAAAACTTGCGCCAAATGACAATCCATGACATGTTGAACTAAATAAATTTGAACCCTATTTTTTCGAGAAAATAATGCGTACTTTACTGGGATGCGTACTTAAACGGGTGCGTATTTAGGCGGGAGGCTACTGTACATTGTTCCAAAAAATTTGGCAGCAAATAGATGAAGAACAAGGGGAAGCTTCACTCCTAAACATAAGGAAATATCTTCAATGTCGTGAGGACATAAACTTGGGGTGTGCCACAAGTTTTAAATGATTCAACTAGTTTCCCCAAGGAAGCTACGTTTGCCTTGGACAAGGTGGTAGAACAAAGACATGTTTCCTTGTTCTTAACCTAGTTCACAATTGAAGGTGCTCCAACAATGTTATCCTTGGAAGCACCATCCAACTTCATGGCCACTGGTCGGAGCATCTAGGTCCATGAAAAAATGAATCAAAGAGTTCGAATAAGGAGTAGTTTTAAAAACTAGGAAGCTCATAACACAGAAACATCTGAAATTGAACATTGCCCAGAAGATGTGAAAATAGATGCGAATATGGCAGATGTGGATACCTCAAAGCAAGTTTCACCTACAAATCCTCATGTTTTTAAAGTCATACCTCAAGTTTTAAGGATCAATAATAGTGTTTTATAAGTGAGATTGCAACTTTCGAAAGTTTCGAAAGTTCAATCCTTGGAACCTCAAATCTCAAAAGTTCAAACTTCGGAAGCTCAAATTTCAAAAGTTCAAGATTCGAAACCTCAAGTTTTGGACATCAAAACTTTGAAGGTCTAAGTTTCAGAGGTTCACATTTCAAATATCAAAATTTCAAAGGTTCAAGTTTCGAATGTCCAAGTTTTGGATATTCAAGCTTTGGATATCCAAGTTCATGTTTCGGTTCTCGAAGAAACAACTACCATCCATGTTTGGAAAAACCTAGTAAATGAAACCATCAAAACTCCTCAAAATCCCAACACTAGCAAGGACAAACTCAAATAGTATGGTGTGTTAGTTCCTATTGGTTTTGAATTGGACTTGAACACAACTTCAACTCATGTTTCGGGCAGAGATGAACAAATCATTCGAAGAATTATCCTCAGGATGCCGAAGGTTGGGTTGAGGTCATAATCGTAACTGCATCAAATGATTTCCATGTTTTGGATGTAAATATAGATTTTGCCGTAGCCCAAGAAGTGGATGTAAAAGCAAGTCAAACAATCAATTCCTTTTCTCCACAAGTTTAACAAGTTTCAGCGATACATGATCTCAGTTATGTTTTAACAAAGCAACATGGTGATTATGTTTTAGAAATGAACATGGGAATCAAACAAGATCACATGCCATTAGTGCCATCAAAGCCCCATCAAGTTAGCATCTTGCCACTAAAAAAGATCATACATGGGAGTATACCATGGTCAAACACATCTATTGATGAGAATATGACCATTAATCTGATAATGAATGCAATGATGATAATCCAAGTTGTGTTTCACATTCTTCAACAAGGACCCAATGAAGGAACCTTGAGTTTTGAAACATTTGATCAGGCTCACAGGAACATTTCAAAGGATATAAATGCCGCAACAAAGAAATTTTGAACACAAAAGTAAAAAAAATTGAAGCAAAACCTAAGAAAACAAAGGCTGATGCTAAAGTTGTAAGGAAATAAGTCATCAAGAAAGGGACTCCAATCATAGAAAGTTCTTCAAGTTTTAACAGTGAAATTCCATTGCCACCTTCAAAAAAAAAAATTTATATTATGTTGGAGGCTACACCTAAAAATGACTAATGGCTTATTCGTTTAGTGAAAGCCAAACAACAAGTTTTTAATTCAACTGTGTTTTATTCCAATTTTTTTTCCTTTTTGAATACATCTCCTGATAAGATTTTTTTGTTTTTTCAAGTTGAGTTTTTCAAGATCGCAAGGTATCATTGTTTCCATACTTGAACATGGAAATGTAGAGACAAAAATAAACAAAAACATAAATCCTTTATTTTGGATACATGGATATTTTGGATACATACCAAAACATGAAAGTAAATAAATATTGACTTGAATACAAATTGATGTACACCTCTCTACAAGGTTGAAGTGTCTACTAAGGATGAACTTTGCAACTATGTGTTATTCTTTGGGGGTGATACAAAAAGGGAGATTCATCTTTGGCCAAAGGACGACGATTTCATGTAAAATAGATTCTAGAAAGCGTGAAATATCGTTATTTGGTTTCAAAACCCGTACTATAGAATAAAATGTTGTTGTATCTCCTATTTCTTGTTTATTTCAAGTTATTGAAACTTGTTTTTCATGTTTTTAGCATTGTCTTGATTTAGAGGGATTCGTTTCAATGTGTAACTAACATTCTTTGATGGCCATTATACCACGAAACATTTTAATCACCTTGAATCTATTGAATGTTTATCTTTGATGATAAACAATGGATTATGAAATGTTGTATTTAATACATGAATAAACAGTGTTGGTGACATATTTCACCTAGGCTTCCATAGATATTTTGAAACTATATTTTTGTCATATGTTTCAAGGACTATACATGAGTGGCTTAAGTTTTGGGGACCACATTTTATTTTTCTTTCGTATTGGTTAGTTCAACTTCTCATTTATTTTAGATAGTTTGAATGCGGAACATATGTTATTTCTTAAGGGCACATATTATATTTTGCATTGTTCCATAATATTGGAAAGATGATTAGGAAATCTTGGAATTTAGGTTTTCTTTTTTATTTTGGTTTCAGGAATGCTTATGAATTTATTATGTTTCAACCTTTTGTTTGTCTCTATGATTTTGCTATGTTTTGACAAATTCTTTTATGTTTTTTTGAATTCTTATGTTTTTGAAAATTATGTTTTGGTGAATGTCCCATGTTAGTTATGTTCTAGAAGATTTAATATGTTTTAATGTGTTGCTTTCGAAGGTTTTTGTTTCTTGATACCCAGCACATGCTTAGGTTACTCATATTTTTGTGTATAAACATGAATAATACTATAAAGTTGTTTTAGTTTTTAGGAAATCTTGAAGTTTAGGTTTTGGTTTCGATTTCAACTTCGGGACTTTTATGAATTTGTTAGAATTTTCCTATGTTTCGACAACTTTCTTATGTTTATATGAATTTAATATGTTTTAGTGAATTTCCTATGTTACTTTGAATTTCATATGTTCTAAAAAACTTAATATGTTTCAATGTCCTACTTTTGAAGGTTTTTGTTTATTGATACCTAACACATGGTCATGTTACAAATGTTTTTGTGTCTAGACGTCAAGGTGTCGATAAGGCCAAAGTGCATTATATTTAATGCTAGTGACAGCTGAAAATTAGCTTTCCCAAAACCTAGAAAAACCCTAATCTATCGAGTGCATGTCCCCATATACATTTGTTGAATATTTATGGCAACATTTACAACTCACTTGATAGGGGGTGAATTGTTGATTTGCAAGTATAATTGTAGTTTTGGCCCAAATGACAAGACAAATATTATATGACCACTAATAAAGGACATGATTTTCATAAAGAAGCCTCTTAATAAGAAAGGTAAAGCAACCCGAAAAGAAAAATCAAAAATTCATGTTACTATCAAAAGTAATGGAAGGTCCTAAAAGATAAGCAGATCAATGTTACAAGAGGTATTTGCCATGGGAACATCCTCTAGGGGTACAAAACTACATTCATCGCAAATGTTTCTATAACCTTAAAGGACTTCATACTTGACAATTTTTGATTGGGGTTTTATGTTTCACAAGTGATGGCAAAACATCGTAGAAATGTGTAGGAATTTGTAAAGACCGATGGGAACCTAACAACGGACACCTTTTTATGTGAACAAGACATTCAAAACATAACCAGAAAGTTAGCAAAGGAAACACATAATAAACATGAGAACGATGCCGAGAATGTTCGCATGTGGGCTCAAGAGAACCCCAACGTTTTGTTTTATTATCGGGAGATTGGGTCTAAAGTTGGTGGAGAACTATCAAGGAGTAATATCCCATTCATAATTAGAATCCAAACTCCTTAGTAGGCAATGATGATGCAACAATATGGTCATCAAAGTGCGATTGTAATCAATGCTACCTTTGGAACAAATGAAAACAAGGTTAATTTTCTCCTTATATCTTACGTTGCAAAGCATAGGAAACCCTTGAAACATAATGAAACATGATCATTATATGTTGACACATGTTGAAAACTATTTATGTTCATAACAATTTTCATTGTACACATTGATGGTGTTTAATGAATGGAGGAACAACTATCCAATGCGTACATAATCACATTTCAAAATAAGCAAAACAATTTGTCCAAATGGATGGATGTTATCAATCAAATGATGCAAAAATCAAAACTAGATTGGAAACCAAATGCCTTCATCATCGATGACGCTTATGCAAAAATCAATAATTTAAGGTAACATTTTAATTCGATTATCATTCCATATAGCCTGGGTGCACAATATTTGATTTAAATTTATGTTTAAGAGGGAGAGATTATTATGTTTCAAAATGACATGAATGTGGATATGCTTCATGTTTTAGAGATTATTGCATTTTATTGTCCCTAACTCTAAATTCGTTAAGTGGTTTATGTTTAGAGTGGGTTTCAATGACCGAACTACATTTCAATAGTTTATGTTTCAAGTGGGTTTCAGTGACAAAACTACATTTCAATTGTTTATGTTTCGAATGGGTTTCCGTGGCCGAACTACATTTCAATGATTTATGTTTCAAGTGGGTTTCAATGGCCGAACTACATTTCAATGGTTTGTGTTTCGAGTGGGTTTCAATTGTCGAACTACATTTTAGTGGTTTATGTTTTGAATGGATTTCAATGGCCGAACTACATTTCAGTGGTTTATGTTTCAAGTGGGTTTCAATGTCCAAAGTACATCTCAATGGTTTATGTTTTGAGTGGGTTTGAGTGGCCAAAGTACATTTTAATGGTTTGTGTTTAAAGTGGGTTTTAGTGGCCGAAGTACATTTCAATGGTTTATGTTTCGAGTGGGTTTTAGTGGTAGAACTACATTTCAGTGGTTTATGTTTCGAGTGGGTTTCAGTGGCTGAGCTACATTTCAATGGTTTATGTTTTGAATGGGTTTCAATGCTTTATGTTTTAATGGATTATATTGTGCATTTCAAGCCAAAACTTGGGTGGACTTAAGGTGGTGTGTGCACATGTGACTTTTGTGAACTAAATGCAATCTATTATGAAATGATTGACTATGTTTCAAAAATTCTTCTATCATGTTTTTAGTGCCTTATTTGATTATAGGAAAGTATGGCCAAACACAAAGATATTTTTGTGCCTTTGGCATGTAAGAAAAGTTTACCAAAAACAAGCGTACCTTAAAATCAAGGATGTGTTAGTTTGGGCAAAGGTTTTAAAGAATATGGGGTGTATCATGCATGATGGAAAAACTCCTCTAGAGTTTGCAAAGGAGGAGTTGCTAAAGCTTATGGAAACAATTCCAAATGCTCAAGCATTTTCGTCATATGTTATTTCAAAGTGGATGCCAAAATGCGAAATGTAGGTGATGGGGAATTAGAATCTCCCATACACCAGCCAATATACTTATGCTACCATTGAAAGCTACCATGCAAACTGAAAGTGAAATTGAGAGTTACAAAATCATGACTTTTTGGAAGATGGGTGGAGTGGTGCAATCACCAATTATTGGGAGATGTTTTGTTGCATTATTGGTATTAGAATTTGAGAACGAATTGGGGGTTTGTCCTAAACAGGATACAAAAACGATTTGTTGTTAATGACATTCTTCATGTAAGGGACATCCTAAACAATTGTGTGACTTTTCCATAGGACAATGGTGGATATGCAATTTTCGCTTCTTTGAAACATGAAGGTGTGAATTATAAGGTCTACAACTTGGACTCTGAGTGGGCCTACTGTGAATGTTTCCAATTGAACATAATCAATCAAAATCAAACATTTATTTTCTTATTACCATTTGAAACCATAGTAATCATGGCAAATTAATCATTTTTCCTTCATATGAATGTTAAAGAACTTAAAGAAAAAATTCATTTAATCCAATTTTAAATTTTGGTTTAGAACATTTGAAAATCTACACCTATTGTGTTAAAAGGAGTCAATTTTGCAAAGGACTATCAACATGACTCATATAATTTTAAAAAATCATTAAAAAAAATATAGATGATAAGAAAATATTAGCCACACTTAAAAATCACTCATAATTTTAAAAACGTGGAATTTTAAAACTTTAAAAATTCAAAGAATGTTTCAAAATTGCTTCAAATTTTCAAAACTTCAAAAGTTTTTTATCACATATAAATGGGTTATAATGTACAAGATGTATTAAGAAAAATTATAACTTAAAGTATAATAAAACTAAAGAATGTGAAAATTTAATTTTTGACGATGACTTAAATTTTTTATTATTTTTCAAGATGAAACATTGAACCTATAAGGAATCTGCACTCTTAAAAATTCATATTTATTCAATAATGACTAACAAAAAAACATTTGATGCACTAGGGAAATTTTTAATATTTTAAAAAACAAGTTACAAAACATGTCATTCAAAAACTCATTTGCAATTGCATGTAAAAGTTACTTTTGGGAAAAAAGACTTCCAATCCTTTTCCAAAGTAATCTGTTTGGCTCCTTGTTACATGTTTTGAGCCACTTTTACCTTATGAAGTTTATATTCATTACACAATGCAATGATTTCTTATGTACAAAACAATGTAAACCAAATAAGTATTTCAAATTGATTTTACAATTTGTTGATAATTCTAAATGGTGCATACTAAAGGAGTTTGAACATAGGTAATGTAAATTGACTTTGTCAAGATGAAAATTTATAGAGCAACAATAACAACATTGAACTAGTAGAAAATTGTGGCTTGAGCTCTTTAACAACATCCCATTTGGTCCATTACATAGTTCATAATGAATTGCATTATTCATTTGTTTTAATAGAAAACCTCACTTCTATTTCAATATGTTTGTTCATAGTTTTCACTTTTGCAAGAATAGGTATTATGATAATTGTGCAAACTTTCTCACTTTTGACACAAAGTACAAATATAGTTGTGCAAACTATAATATTACAATAACACCAATATGTTACTACATTATTTACAAGACACATGATAAGATTTTTGTAGATAATAGCAAACCAAGATGCAAGATGTACAATCTTTGTTACAAACTTTTCATCACAAAGAGATAATAAAGTGACAAAATTAGGAATTTTGAACAACAAGTTTCATCTCCACAATCCATATCATGCATGCATCTTTTTGTTTTTGGTGCAAAGTGGACATTGATAAGCAAAGCCAACATGGTGTTGATAATGTTCAAAGTGCCATTCCTCATAATACAAGTTCAAATAGGTGATGCAATTGTTCCATGAGTACATTACAACAAATAAAAAGGTTCAAAGAAATTAACAATCAAAAAATTACCTCTTAAAGTGCAACAAGAAGATGATCAAATAAGCTTCTTGCTTCTTGCATTGGTAGTAGCAAGTCTTGAAGCTTTATGATGATGTCTAAAAAAACAAAGAATTGATAAAGTTTGTTCAAATGATGTATTTTTTTCATGTTGCTTGAGGTTGTTTATACATGTCGTCATTTGTTCATGATGTATTTTTTGCTTGTGTGCATCGTGTTTCCTTATCACAACATGTAATATAGTACTAGCATTAGCTCTTGAACATTTTTTGGAATTCATAAGCCTTTTTCACACAAATTGGTGCAAAGTGCAATTGCAATTCTTTAAAGGTGTGTTCTTTGTGTTGTTTGTTATTAAGTCTTTTGTCTTAATTATTTTTCTTTCTATCTCTTAATTTTGTGACTTTGTTTTTGGTTTGCATCACATGTTGTTAAGGTGATGTAGGTTTAATGGTTGCATTTTGGTTTAGCTAACACATCTTTGCTCATTTTTTTGTTGTTCATTTTTGTGTAAAACACCCAGAATTTTCTATCCTTTTATTTTGATTCAAGCTACAAGGGGTTATGCTTGCACAACAACTTTGTTTATAGATCTTGCACATTGTTTTGGTTTTTGGAGTGATTTGTGTTTTCCATGTGATATTGTGATGCTTTGTTTTCGTTACAAGTTTTGATTTCAAATCAATTCATAGCAAGTGTTGTCTTTTGCAATTGCAAGATTATCTCTCCAAAGAGTCACACCAAGGATTCACAAATATGCTTGAATAGTATTTTTCATATGTTATGGCTTATCATGCCTTTGATTAGATATTTTTTGATTGATTTTTCTTTTGATTGTTGAGAAAATTTGTAATGTTCTATGTGAACTTGTGTTTGGTTGTACGACATCCTTTTAATCAATGTAAATTGGCCCTCTACTACATATACAAATAATTGAACACACATGAAGCTTATGTCAAACCAAAGTACAATTGTGTCTGAAATCTTTTTACAAGACATGTTAAATAGGAAAAAAATTGTCACCATTAGATTTCTTTAAATGTTTGTTGACTTGATGTTGGAATATTGTTGCAAGACTATTGATAGTGTCAATTCCCTTGATAATTTCAATTTCTTGCCATGTGAGTGTAGATCATGGGGTGTAATTCCATTAATAAGAGTCATAACAAGTGCTTGATTTTTCATGTTTTAGTATCAAAAAATTGTAAAACAAATTTGCAATTTTTCAATGTGTTTACATGACAATACTTCAAATATGTTATGAGAAATGTACGTGGAACAATTTGGATTGAATTTAATGAGCATATAAAGGCTTGGAATGCTTTCAAAATGACATAAATCATATGTAATGATTATTCACACCTTAAATACAAAATACTATAATTTGGCATTTTTTGTCACGAGTATTTTTTATCGTTATAAATCATGCATTTAAAATCCATCACCTTTTGTAACTGATTGCATTTTGTCACATCATCATGGAATGCACTCCCACTACTTTTCAAACAATCAAAAAAAGTAATCTAAAGTGACAAGGTTGGCTCCTATTATCATGTTTGCACCTCATGATCAATGTTTGACATCTGAGTTGTTCTTCATTTGATGAAGAACATTCATATTGCCATTGTCAAATGATGTAGATTGATTGGGCTTGTTTGTGATTTCATACTTGTTGCCATCTTGTTCATAGTCATAAGGGTAGCTTTCATTCCAGCTTTGTAGTAGCTTGGTAACTATTCTACATCAGCTTGGCTGCAGACATCCAGCTTTTCTTGGAACTATGTAGCTTGATAATTATCAGCTTGGTTGTAGACATTCAGCCTTTCTCAGTGCTTGCAGTTCAGAATTTGATACAATGTGAGTACACACACATGTAGCTTTTAGTCAAAAATGGAAGAGGCCTTATAGAGCATTCTTTTATTGTTTCTAAGCCCATTTCCAAAGTATGCTTGATCTTATTGCAGATTTGCACATACAAACTTGATTTTGGCCATATGGATTCCACCCAGCAGTTCCAGTGCATTTGAACCCACCTATATGTCAACATGATGACAGCTCTTTGAACTTCAACAACCACAGAAGAAGACCAGGGAGATTGCAAAGATGATCCACCTTAGCTGCTACAGTAAAATCCAAAACTTGACTCCAAGCAAGTGTTTCCTTGTGAAAAAAACAAGCATCACACAACTCTGGGCTGCTTTTCCAATTTGCACAGCTCATTTTTGCCCAGACCTAGTAGATGTTTCACTAGTACTAAGTACTTCTACTCTTCATTTGAGCAGAGAGACCTGGCGACTTATCTCTTAGACAAGTTGCTTACAAGTCTTCCTGTTTTGGTTGAGAAAGGTAAGAAGCTTGATAGAAAAAGCCCAAACCTCCAAGTCTTGATTAGTCTTCATTTCACCCCTGAGAGTTCCAATGTCATGAAGCTGAATAATGGCTTGCAACAATTGGGTTTACAGTTGGTTTCTCTTATCTTGGTTTAGAAAACAAACCAAAACAGTCCTGCAATAAGACTTTTCTGCACTTGGGTGTGCTACAGATTTGCAAACACTAGAGAGAGATCCCTGACAGTTGGGAAGAATTTGCAACAAGTCCTGTTGAAACCTTACAATCATGACTTGAGCAAAGTTGAGCCAGCAGTCTTAATGCTCTAAAGTATCTCTCTAATATCCTCAGTTCAGGATTTCAGCACAAATTAGGATTGATCAAGACTATAAATGATTGAGAACTTGTAGAAGAAATCTGAGAGGCCTCCAGGGGTGTTGGAACTTAGAGATGCTTCTAACTTGAGCATACAAGAGTTCCTGGATCTAGAATGCAGAAATGACAAAGCACCGACTCCATGAGGAGCCAGCTTTGATGATGTTCTTATGTATGTACAAGCTGCAATCTGATGTGGAGGACTAGTCTGATCTTGACTGTGAATTGTTCCTGGTGTAGCAGCAGATGATGGGTTTAGGGTAATATCAGTCCTACAAGCCCTGAGAAGATTGGAATGTGCGTTGATCATTTGCAATTCTTGATGATTTTGAAACTTCTTAAGAGTTGAGGAATTGTAGGTCACACCGATCCCTGAATTTGGTAGTTGAGTTGCTTCTACGGAAGTTATGGATATTCATGCCTCTTGCAGCATTCGAGTCTAGTGATGATGCGGAGGAGTCTGGTCCTGGTGAAATGCTGCTGCTGCGGTAGTGGTAGTAGTATTGGTGCATGGCAGCAGCGTGGTCTGAATGATCGACGGGCTTGCTGTTGCTGGTGCTTCTCCGGCTGTCCAGGTACAGGATCTCCGCTATGGACTCATCGCTAGTATAGTAGTACTCGCGGGAACTGAAGTCATCGAAATCGTGATCCCTAGTCCTGCCCGGCGGGAAATGGTTTTGGGACACTACATGGAAAGTGGTCATGCCGGGGCTGCTGAATGCCGGGGATCTCCCCACGCCATTCATCATGTTCACGTAAGCTTCTGGGATTTTGGCGAGGACTCTGAGTGGGTTCATAGAGCGCACCGTCCACCTGTGACAATGAGCTGCTGGTTTTCGTGATCGCCTGTTGTTGTTGTTGTTGCGGCCTGCTGCTGCAGCTGCTTTCTTGGGTGTCCTCTGTAGGCTTACAATTCTCACGGGCTTTCTTGTGCGCACATCCCTTGAAATGGGTCTAACTTTTGGCTTCGACCATTGGAGGAGCTTCTCACGGATGATCACAAACAATGCTATAACAGCTGCAACAATTTTAGCGTCGATCTTGTTAGACTGCTCGGCCGTAGTAGTATCATTGCTGTTACAGGTGGTCTTTTCTTCGTCTTCTTCTTCTGTTGTTGATTTTGTTGTTGTAGGTGCGAAGCTGCTGATGATTGGATCATCATCATCGAACCTGTTACCACAAAATGGTGGGGGCGTGTAATCCTCCCACACCGGTGAAAGCAGCTGCATGGAAGTTCGCATGGAGCGAGGCGGTGCCACGGTCACGGTGATGCTGATGACGACGATGATGGTGAGACCCGAGGATGGTCTGAATTCCCCCTCTCTGATCACAGACTGTAAATGCTTTTGCAACACGAAAGTCTAGAGTCTAAAGTCTGGAGTCCTAAACCCTAATATACTATCTAGTGGTAATCTTTAAGCTTGTTCTATAATAAGATCATATGTCGTACTGTAAGCTCGATCGATTTCTAACGCATCGAGGAATTGCACAGTCCCGATCTCGCGGTGGGCTCAATTCTTCTTCTTCTACGGGAAGTCTCATCAACGAACAGGCAACCACCACCTCAGTTTAGTAAACTCCCGAGGTACAAAGATTAAACATCACGAACAAAAGTCATGAGTACTTGCAACAGTTAGTTATCCCGTTTCTCTCGACATGAAGCCCTTGCGAAGTCATTCCATTCTCAGCTGCCTAAATCTGGACGGAGATGGACAAGACAGAGCCAACAAATCAGACTCAAAATTCGGGAGCAGCTGCAATCAAGCAAGCGACACCTATGGGGGGTCTTGAGATTAAAAAGCTGGTAGTAGCACACATACATAATCCAGTAGTAGTGGAAAGAGTCGACCTCGTGCACTCAAATGCGATCAGATCTGTTGTAACAGACAGATTTAAATCTCAGAGAGAAGAACAATGTTCAAAGAAACAATGGAAGTTGGCGGAGATTATGAACTCAGGGGTGGAAAAATGCTGCCTGCAGACCTAACCCACAAAAATTATATACCCAATCTCAAGTCATGAAGCTGAGAGAGAGAGAGAGAGAGAGAAAGAGAGAGAGAGAGAGAGAGAGAGAGAGATGGTTAATGAAGAAGTATTTGTTGCTGGCAATAAATGAATGCACACAAGAACAAAATTGTAGCAAAACAAAGGGGTAGTCAAATGAGCTTTCGTCCTAGTTTTTTAGGTCTGACCCGAAAGCCGAGTTAGCAATGGTGGTGGTGTGTAGTGTTGTCCCAAGGAGGGTGCAAATTTTCGCAGTCAGCAACGTAGAAAGAGGGATGCATTAGATGATGCTCTTGACCTTTTCCTCTACTTTGTCCGGGTCTTTTGCATCAGCTCCGAATTCCAACAACCACCGCTGGCCAGGGTCAGCTTCTTCTTCCTCTCGTTGAGGCACCCTCCTCACTGAGGCTTTTGAGCAAAGTAATTTCGCCAGAAATCCAAGTTAACAATTGAAAGTTTTCAATCGCCAGAAGTTAGGGTGCTAAACAAAAAAGCTTAAAATCACCAGAATTTTCTATTCTTGGATTTCAGTGTGTAGCCAAATTATTAGAGGATGATGAAAGATTTTTATTTCATGTTTTGTTTATAGCCAAGATTGGCTAAATCTTCCTAGGATTATTATCACCACTTTTTGGACATATTCCTGGGGATGATAGCCAATAGTTTGGTTATAAAAATTTCTTAAAAAAAACCGCTGGGAACCAGGCTTTTATAACTGGCTAAATTTCGCCAAAAGCGAAATTAAAAAATAAAGCAATTGTGGAGGTTTTCCATCACCAGTAGTTTAAAATCGCCAGATTTCTATACTTGGTTTTCAGTGCGTAGCCAAAAAATTATAGCAGTAGGATTAAAGATTTGTATTTCATATTTCCAGATTTAGCTAAATCTTCCTAGGAACGATCACCACTTTTTTCTACATACTCCTGTGGATGATAGCCAAATTGGCTATAAACCAAAAATAAATAAAACTAAACACTAGCCAAAACTTGCAAATTGTTCGGATTCTGGACCTTGTTCGGTTTTGCAACACTTGCAATCAACACGGCAAGCACCTGAAGACTTCATCGTCAACGTCAAAGATTCGACGTTGACAAAGGCGGATCACCCACGTGGAAGCCGGAAGCGTGGTTTGTCGTTATCTTCACGTGGAGGAATTGTTTTTTTTCATTTGGAGCCACGTCAGTCAACGGCGACCATCCTTGTAGACCAAGAGACGATGGTAATTAGGAAGATTTAGCCAAATCTGGCTACAAACCAAATCTTAAGTCTAAATTTTTAATCATCCTTCTATTTATTTGGCTACACACTGGAACCAAATATAGGGATCTGGCTATTTTTGTAAGAAAGATTCTCCCACTTCTGGCGATTGAAAACCTTAAAAAACAGATTTTATGATTTTTAAATTTCGCTTTTTGTCGAAATTTCGCCAGTAAAAAAATGGTCTATCCACTACCGCCTGACATTATTGCCGTAGGATTCAGACTCCAGTTTTTTTTTAATTATTTTTATTATTATTAATTTAAATAATTTATTTTTTAATTTTTAAAATAATTTTAAAAAAATAATTAGAAAAATTGTCAGGTAGGTGGGTTGGCGATCCTGTGTTCAAGAGGACTTAGCCAAATTTGGCTACAGATAAAAGGGAGAGGAAAACAGAAAATTTTAAAGATTCCTCCTATATTTTGGCGACATGTTGGAACTTGGAAGCTGTCATACTGTCATCTAAATATGGCGACTTCAGAATTTTTTCCCTCGTAATGTGATGACTTGTGACCATTTTTTCCAAAAAGAAAAATCTTTTGTATCATTCGTACCTCTGCTTGCATCTGCTTTGTTTTACTTTCTTAGGTGCTTCTATTCATGAGTAAGATTGATATTGCACATTTGCTAAATCAAGAACTCATGTGACCAAATGGGAAAACATTTGCAGCAGCCATGAGTGAGCTACTTCACGACTGCAATTGTGACGAGCTCAAATGGTTCCACAGCTCATCATCAGTTGTGGCTGATGTGCAGGAAGACTATGGAGCTCTGTATCTTTTGGATAGTTTTGTTGCCATGACAATCAAAATAGAATTGGGACACAGCAGCAGGACCCGCAGTTGACTATGGGGAGTGACCAGAACCACAAGCAAATGCCAACACACAGTAGGCAAAACTGATCAGTTTTGTAACTTGACAAAGTTGCTGTTCCAGGAGACTGCTCACTAGTATGATTTTCCAAGCGGCAGCTGCATCACCAAACATCATGGCTAACATGTTCTGCAAGCAGGCTTCCTACCTGCAGGTACAACTCTATCCCTCTCTCACCACTGATCATGAATCCAGATTATGCAAACTGGTTCATCATTCAGGAATCACAGTTTGCAGATCACTAACAAACATGGAGAAAGAATGAAAGCACCAATAAAAAATTCCTGTTTCTGGCAGAGATGTACATGCGTATAATGGTATAGCATACTTAATGAGACAAATTATTACCTATAGAGTGAATCTTTTACACATTGGGGAATATGTCAAAAGGACAGGTCTGGACAAGGATAAGAAGGACCCGTTACAAATTACACTATTCACCTTCTTACACGATTGAAACCCATGTCAAAAAATGGTCAGGCCCATTGCCCCTAGTTTTTTTTGTTATTTTATGACTAAAAGCCTAGGTCCCACATTGCAAGGGACACAACTGGTCACCAGCAGCTTGAAGCACATGGAGACCCATGCTTGCACTGCTACTGTGCAAGGGAGGATCCGAATTCGCCTCTGAAACTGGTATAGAATAAGTGTTAGCAAGTGCCTGGAAGAAATCAACCACCTCCTCTGTGGAACTCAGAGAATACCTGGCAGCAGAAGACTTGCGGCCAACAGCACATGAGAAATAAGTGTCTGCTGATATGTTCATCACAACTGAAGAGTCAAGCTCCATTGTCTCCCGATCAATATTCTTGCGGTCCTTGAAGGTATTAGACCTAGTGTAGGGTGAGCCATTGCTTTCTGGTGACAGTAGAGAACCAGATTTAGTGCGCACAACTGCCATCTTATTACTTTTGGCTAGATATCGATCACATGATTTTGCAGCCAAACGACGATCGCCTGCAGGTTTGTCCAGCTTTCCATTTGTGGTCAGATGGGTGCTGGAATGACGATCCCTTTCAAATGGAAGCTTGGGATCAAAGTATGTGTACACATCTTCATCCTGCACAACAAATCATCAGGTGTGCCACTCTCAATAGCAGATCCAAATATCAATCAAACAAAATCTCTTGGTGTGGAAATTATGGTGGTTTGTTTGTGTAGGGTAAAGCAAAAGGCAGATTTTTTTCCCATGTGATACCCAGCAGATACCTGCCAGGCATCAAGGTGAAAAAATGAAGGTGTTTCAAAAAAATGAAACACTTGCAGAAGCAGAAATTAAGTTTTTTGAAATGCCCACCCTTTGCAGAGGAAAAATTCCATGCAGTAGGCACCCTTCAACTACACTACAAAAATCCACCCAGTGCTTTACACATGAGGACAGGTTGACAACCAAGAGGATGATTGATGCACTTCGGTCATGAATCACCTATACTCAGAAAAGAAATTGATTTTCACATCTGAAATAACAGCAGACAAACACAAACCTTGCTAAGGAAATGGCCCATGCACATGACATAATCAATTTGAAGCCGCATATCCTTGCTTCGTATAATCTCAGTTATAATGCGGTCAATGGCAGCACCCTGCAGCAAGCAAACACAGGACAGATTTTGTTTCTTTTCAGTGAATGATCACAAGGTGAGAAAAGACTGGCAGGCAAAATTGTAAACTCACTGAGCTCACAACCACACAGATGGTTGAAGACCCACCACTCTGCAAGCTCTGGGGCAATACTACTACACTAACCATTTTCACCAACACAAGATGGGCCAGAACCAACAGTGCACCATGGGGGATGGATGGGTAGGGGGACTGAAAACACCTTTCCACTGGATTCCAGAGCCCTAGCTAACCACAGTGGTTGGATCAATTTCTGTTTTTACTACCTGCCTACTAACAACCCAGGAGTCCTTACCTATGTATTAACCATCGATATGCATCTCTGTGCCTTGTTGCCACCTATTATCCTACCTATTTAGCTACCTACAAGACTTTATCCTTTACTGGATCAGTTACCAAGGTGAAACCCTACAGTCAACTACACTGGGTTTCATCCCACAGGCTTCCAATGGATGGTGTTCCATTGGTTCTTCACTAAGATCCAAGAAGATGCAAACCAATTTCAGATCTTTCTTGACTTTAAGCAAGTACAATAGAAGAAAATTATCAGGTAATAATACCTTACAGAAAAATAACATACCTTTGACACACCCACAGGACGGACCTCAACTGACTTGCTGCCTTGAACAACATCAACAGCTGCATTGGAGATGGGACCTGTCCACAAATGCTGCAACATATTGCGAGCTTGCACCCTCCCAAACTCACCATCTGCTCACAAAAATATTTATGCCACAAGTCTTAGTAAGACTTCACATTGAACACATAACACAGCACACTTCCCATCATCCTCTACACATGCACATCACCACTGGTTCCTTCTGTGTCTGAAATGCTAGGTACTTGTGAAATGCAGCTGTTGAGGTTGCTGAAAAAAGACTTGGCAATTCCTGACTCCCACCCCCATAAGCAAAAGATTTATTTTCCCCTCTGGATGAAGCGAGCATCTGTATTTTTTCCCAGCATGCAAATCTACTTGTTTTTTTGGCTTTATGGCAGAGGAAGCCTAGAGATTTAAAGCTTGATGGAGTTGCAGAGAAATCTCCACAACAACAATTAAAGCTAACACAACAATGAGTGCAGTCATAACCTCATGAGAGTCACTCACAAAGTGACAGACCGTCACCTTCATCACAAACGGCAGTGATGAGCTGCCATGACTACCCACCAAGTTCATCAGCTCCCAACAGTGGGAGATCTAAAACTGATATCTTACCTGCATACTTGTAGTTCCACACTAGTGACGTCTCTCGGGTCTCGACAAATGATCGAGGTGTTCGCTCACAGAAGTAGTCAAACACAAGCTTCAGCAACCCAAACAAGATGACAAAAAGGTTCAATCAGATGGATCAAGATAATTGTCACACAAAACCTTGCTATCCAGGACAAGTTTTTTTCTGCAATTTATCACCTAAAAAGCAGCTTGCTTTCTCTGCAAAAATTACAGAAAATGTTTTTGGTGCCAACCCTCACAGCATCTCACAGCCCGGGGGACAATCAAGATGCAAAAAAAAATCGATACAGAAGCAATAATAAGGCTCCCATCAAGAAAAGTCCAGTTTTCTAGACCCAGCAAGCTCAGAGTTTCAACAGTGCAAAACAATTGGGAAGCAAAATTCAAAAAAGCAGCATTACCTGTACACTCTCAACCCAATCCATGTTCAGAGGTTCAGGCATTGTGGTCATCCATTCACCATGTGTATGTCGCAAGAACATACCATTCTCTGCTGCAAGCCACATGCTGTAGTCTCCAAAGGCCTGTGACAAAAAGAGACATTTCAGGAGGATACAAAAATGATGACAAATTAACTTAGGAATTGATAAGACTCTCACAGCTGCAGGTGATGAAACTGTAACTCAAACTCAATTTGCCGAAGTACTCTTTTTCCCAACTAGTGCAAGTAAATATGATTCTGATGGGCTTTTTGCAGATCAAAAGATAAAGGGAACGGACCTCATCCAGGACAGTCCGCTCACTGCCACTCAGAATTACAAGGATGGTGTTTGGGTCTGCACACAGAGTTGCAAGTGAATCTCTCATGCCTGGATGCAACTGCAGATTCATCTCCATAATCTGATCTGGGCCCCGTCTTCTTGGACCTTCCACTTGTGCGGTTATAGTAGCATTGAAACCCTGCATGCATTCATGGTCCTGCCATGTCATCCCATTTTTGAACCCACAGTTTCACAAACAGGCTGTATCTGTTTTCTCAAACTTTCTCACAAGAGAAAATGACTTGACAACACAGCTTGATGCTAACTACTTCCACATATCAAAATGGATCCATGTCTGTGAACCTTCTGCAAAACATCACATGCTTTTTGACAAAGTGATATATGTACAAACAAATGTTTTTTGAGTTTTCTCTACATCCTAATCTGTTCCAATGGATCTTACAATTTCAGACAAGGCTACGCACCACTCTTCCATGTTTGGGATACACTAGTACCAATTGAAGGACCATGCAAAATTCATTTGTCAAAGAAAAGAAGGCATACAAGAATAAGCAATCGGTTTTTGGACTCTCGAAACCTTCCCACAGCTGTCTCCAACGGCAAGTGCAGGAGAGTATGCAATGTTCGAAGTTCAGCTTCCACAACTGTGTCATTCAACTCACTGACATTCACACCCACCCAAGTCAAAGACACCTTAGCCCATCTGCAATTTTTGAATTGGCCCAGGAAATGTAACTGAAGGGGATGAAGGAGTCTGTCTGCATAACCATATACATTTCCATTACCCATTACTTAAAGCTGTCATTACATATCAACAGACATGACACTTTTGCTGTGCAACATTTACCTCTGATCAATGAGCTCCAATACTCACATCCTTAGGCAGATCTGAAGCATATTAGCAGACCACAGTACCCTTGTAAGCTTTTATTTACCTGACAAATGTGTCTGCCCAGGCCTGAGCAGTGTGAGTTGTGACATGAGTGAAGTTGTGACGTTGCCGTTCCTTTCTCTCATTTTCAGGCATGCTGAGTGCAACTTCAATGGCCCCACACATCTCCCTTATGTTCCAAGGGTTAACCAGTAATGCACCAGCACCCAATGACTGAGCTGCCCCTGAAAACTGTGTCATTCAAACAGAAAAAATTCTGCTAAGTCTCTCAAGAAGGATCCCTTGCTGTGAGTTCTGGACAACATAGATTAAGTACCCAAGGACATTATATCAAGCAAGTTCCCATGCTGCTCATATTCAAGTTCCAGAAGCCACAGTTACTGACCTCACTCAAGACAAGCACACCTTCGGTTTTCTTTGAATTCTGGCAGGCAACATACTCATAGCTCACAAGGTTCATTCCATCTCGGAGTGAAGTCACCAATGCCACATCTGCTCCCAAGAAGAAAGCCCCAACCCCACCACCATCGGTATATTTCCACTACCACTGGGCAGCAGAGGCTAGCATGGCACGCACCGCAGCTTGAATTAGTAAACCTCTATGATGGCATCATACTGGCAGAGAGAGCAAATGTACCTGTGCTGGCATAAAGAGCACACAACTCATGGAAGGCAAGAGACCGATCCTGCAACCACAAAAACAAATCCATCAGTAAATCATTCACTTTCAGATGTCAACAAGGCAACACGAGACTTAAACACCCATCTTCTGGTGAAACTTTGCCTCTCAATTTGCTGGACAACAATCCATCCACCTGACCTACTTTCCTTTTCTCCCTTTTTGCATATATTATTCAGTTTCCATCTACCATGCTCGTGTTTTTCAGCTGACCATCTTTTAAAATCTGGCATAAGGGAACAAAGCAGAAGCCAGAGGAGGAACTTGCCAAATGATGGATGGGTACAAACGTGACAGAGCCAAAACGACCATTGATACGACCCACAATCTCATGCACCTGGCTTGTAAGTCGTTGATCTGGAAACCGCCCAAAAAACATGTCCTCTTAATGAGGCCAACAACAACTTATATCGCAGATTTGTGTCCAAAATTATGTACTAAGCAGGTTGAGGACTTCAGCCAGGAAAACAATTCCATTCAACATCATACAAGACCTGACAAAGGTGTCCCCCTTCCAGGAGAATTGGATTAAGAGCTTACATTCGGGAACATCTGTGCGAGTGGGCACAGCAATTTGCACAAGCAAAACATTCTCTTGCCACTCTGGGTGCTTTTCCAGAAACATCTCAAAGGCCAGCAACTTTTGTGGGATGCCTTTGATCATGTCAAGCCGGTCAACCCCCAACATGACCTATTTTACAGCAAAGCAAAAGTCAGAAAGTGACACTGGTATTCACAACACAGTCTCAAAGGTACAGGAAAGCTCAAGAAAAACATATAGGTACTGCAAAACTGATCACTTTCCTCCCATCACTGAGAGCCAACACCAACACAACTGTGAGAAAAAGGTACACAAGAAAACTTTCAAAGAATTCTTGCAGAGTCGGTATATCCTGAATTCTCAAATGTGAAATTTGCTGAGATAGTAATTAAATAGAAAGAGAGGCACCTTGCGACCAGCAAAGAATCGTCGCAGTTCTTTGATGTGTGACTTAACTTGGTCTGTTTCCAAGGCTTGGATGAACCTGTCTGGGTCAATTCCAATTGGAAACTGCATCACAAATAACAGCTTGTAAGCATTTGTTCATCTCTGGACCAAAAAAAACTCTGGTACATTCTTCAACAGAGGCAAATCATTCTATAGGAGATGCCTGCAACTTAACAAAGCCTTATCAGGTAGGTCCATTCTCAGGCACACTGCTGCTTGTTTCTCCATCTCTTTACCCCAAAACTCATTTCTCTTTGTTATTGAAGGCAAAAGAGAGTGTACAGCTGAAACTCGTGTGAGCTTGCCATGATCCTCCACACCCTCAGGTGTACCCTCTAGACCCAAAATGCGTGTGCATGCACTCACAAAATGCCTGGCATAGTCATATGTGTGGAAACTGCAAAACAGATGATTGTCACACAGCTCAAGCCTCTGTCTGCATCTGACAGAAGGACAGCAAGTGTTGTAGCACAGAGAAAAAGAAGTAGATAGGTGCTTTTGAACTTCTGGTGTTTTGACTTTCTACACACCCTTGCAACTCTCCCACCAGGTTTTGACTTTGATCACACCATGGGGGGGACAGACAGGCAAGAAGAAAGAGGGAATGCACACACGCACCCAATCAGATCTGCTGTAAGTACAGCCTTCAACAGCTCAGACCGTAGAGGTAATGTACGGTATATCTCAGATGAAGGGAATGGCGTATGCAAGAACCAGCCAACTTTCATGTGGGAATCCAGGTCTTTCAAAAACTTGGGCAGGCACATGAGGTGATAGTCGTGACACCACACTACATCCCCCTCCTGATGATACATATCCCAACACCACCCAGTTTCAAAATTCAAAACTAGAGATGCATGTGCCTTCAGGTACACCACATGTCAGAGCACAAACATGACAATCAGTTGAAGTGGTAGAAGACATTGCCAAATGCTGCAGCTCTGCAAAGTCCAAAATGAGATTGGTTTGAACTTTGGTTGGCTACATGGCTGTTCATTGATCAGTAGTCTCCTTGCCATGGACCAGGCCAGCAAAGAGAATTACAGCTCAAAGCATTCATGCATACCGACCAGCACTCCTCAATGCAGCTTTCGACTGTTACCTGATACTGAGAAAACACAACTTGAGCAAACAACTGGTTGGCATTCTTGTACGCATTGAACTGTGAATCCATACTCCGGGTGGCAGCAAGTCGATCCTCCTGGGGAAGCCCAATGTAGTGAAAGAGGGGCCATAACACATTATTGCAGTAGCCATTGTAGTACTGGTCCACAGTATCTTCATCCAAGAAGACAGGAACGCAACCCTGGATCCCCACAACATCCAGAGATAATTTGTCAGATAATCTCTGCTGCAGGTTGGTACCTCAGAATCTGCAAGAAGCAAATGGCTACTAATCTATAAAATATTTCTATCCCACTTTCGACAGCTGCTGCACAATCTTCTTCTACTTAGCCCCCTGCTTTGTCTGCTACAATCCAGTTGATTTGGGCATTGGAGAATGAAACCTTGAGTGCTAGTGCCTCAGTCAAGGAAGCACGCCCTTCCTCATCTGGTACATTTACACCTGCCCATCCTATCCACCTTGTCTCGAAATTCTGTTTTACTCCTGCAACAATCAATCAATCAACATTGTGCTGCCAATCAGTCAGTGGTCAGATGCACAGTGTGTTGTCACCCTCTACAAAAGAAAGCAAGCAAGATGTGCGAAGTTTCTTGTGCAGGGGTGTAAATAGTAATGCAGCAGCAGGATCCCAGCTGCTGCTGCTCCATCCATCCATGTCTTTGGCACAGTGAAATGCACATGTGTGTGTGTTTTGTGTGTGAGGTTGCAAGAGGAGAAAAAGCAGGAACAACCCAATTACACTGACTATATTTATTCTCACCTCTTCAACCATCATCCCCCTGGAGATGTGTGGCAGGCAGTAGTAGTAGTATTGTGCCTAGAGGAAGAAAGGCACGGATGATCAGAACATGTGCAATGGCAAGCAAGAAAACCCTGTTCCCAAGTCCAAATTGAACATGCAGCAGCAGCAGCAGCAGCAGTAGTAGTAGTATTAGTAGTGTATGTGTGTGACTCAATTTTTCCTGTTGGCTGGCTGGCATGAAAGAAGAATTTTTCTTCTAAGTCCGAAGAAGGAGAAGAAAGCAACAAGGCACAACAACAAGGATATGGGAAGAAGAAGAAGAGGCAACACAAGAACCAGAGAGAAAGAGAGGGGTTGGTGGGTCCCACCACAGTGCTTCACCACTGAACAGTTTTGCTACAAGAAACCAATGGACGGACAGACAGAACATGGGGACTGATGGTGGGTAATGAGTGGGTATGGCACTGTAGAATCAATCATCAGCAGCTGCAGAAGACACCTCCAATTTGCAGCAGGTGTCTGTCTGTGTCTGTGCGTATCTGGCTGTGGATCAAAGGGTTTGGTCGAGCTACCCAGATGGTGAAAAACAGAAGAGGGTTTAGAACAAAAGCCTGTGAGAGTGGGATGGTGGGTGCATGTGAGGGGGAGAAGCTTGCATCTTCCTGAAACCTTTGCTGCTATTGAGAAAGCAACGATTTCATACCCAGAAGAGCACTCACAAGGCCTCCAGCACTGAGCTTCAAATCCCAACCATCCCCATCACGAATGGCAGACACAGGCAGACGGTTGGCCACCACCAGCAGCCTTTGTGCCACTCGCTGCTGTTGCTGCTGTGGCTGCTGTGGCTGTTGCTGCCCCGAGCTCAAATTGCCCGAGCTCTCATAGCTCTCCACTCGCCGCACCCCTTCTCTTCTCCCTCCTCCTCCTCCTCCTCCTCCTCCTGCAGCAGCGGCAGCAGCCTGGTGGTGGTTGTTGTTGTTGTTACCTGCTGCGCTACGCGGCTGCTCCACTGCAGATCGTCGATCGCCGGCTCCCGCTCCCATGCCCAATCCCCCATTCCCCACACTGGCATCCGGCTTGCCCCCTTCACTCGCAACTGTGCAGCCGCGGCTGCCGTAACCCCTGCGCCCCTGCAGCACCCGCGAAGAAGAAGATGCTGATGGCACGAGCCCCGATTGGGTGGTGCTCAGCTCTTGCTGCTGCTCGTCGCCTAGCGACGCCGCCCGCACCTGAATGCTGCTGCTACCGGGGCTGCTACTGTGTTTCAGCTCCCGCGGCGTCGATACAGAGAGGCAGCGACGTTGGGGACTGTGGCTATGGCTGGAATCGTCGCAGCCTTCTCCTTCCCATACTGGCTTGCTTCTCTCTGGCGGCGCCTTGAGTGTCAGTACGTACGGCATACGCCTACTCCTCCCACTCTCTCTATCGTTCTTCCTTCCTCTGTCTCCCCCCGCCCCCCCCCAACAACCCACCCACGCCGCAGCAACTCCCAAATCTCCCTCCTCCTCCTCTTTCCAAGAAACAAAACCCAGATCCCCTCCCTTCCTTTCTTTCTTTGGAATTCGCACAACCAATTCCTTCCAAAAACCAAACACTACACACCAATCGGTTGAGCTTCTCCCGAAGAGAGAGAGAGAGAGAGAGAGAGAGTGTGTGTGTGTGTGTGTGTTTCGGAGAGATGGACAAAAAGGATGATGAGAAGAAGCTCCCCTGCTAACTTCTGACAGTGACAAAGATGTTCCTCTCTCTTCTTTTGCAAACAGAAAAGATGATGACAGCCACCCACGAAGCTCAAGAGCTCTAGTGCCACCCAATTGCTGCACAGGGATTGTTGCTGGGCTGCTGCTGCTGCTGCAACTACTACTACTACCCTACTACATTTGGGTCCTTGAATGAATAACCTTGGACGGAAAGCCCACGTCTGTGTGTCTGTCTGTCTTTCTCCTTCCGCGGCAACTTCACCATTCAAAGAAAGATCCAAAACACAAAGAGGAACAAAAAAATGTTGGCGACTTTTTCAAAAGGTTTTTTTCTTTTTCTCTTTTTTTGCAACAAGAATCCAACAAAAACCAAACATAAAAGCTGGGCCTGAGAGAGACAGAAACAAAAGAAGAAGAAGAGAAACGCCCACCCGCCCATCCACCCACCCCTTTGAAGGCAGGGCCTCTGTGTGTGTGTGTGTGTGTGTGTGTGTGCACTACTGCTATAGAAATGTGTGTGTTGGAGGAAGTCAGATACCGCATACCCAAATTCGCTGCTGCTGCTGCTGTTGCTGCAAATGGGTGGTTGCAAGTCCCGGCTGCTGCAACACATGCTATGGACCACGCGGTTGCTCTCGCCTGCTTTGCTTGCAACGTTTTGACACCAGTGCAGCTTGCTATTTTGAGCTCACAATCCCATGTGCTCTAACCCGAGCCCACACTCACAAAAAGAGAGAGACGCAAAAGGCAACATACAAAGCAGCAGTCCAGCAGCAAGCAGGTGCAAATGCTTCCCCCATGTAATGCAGTGCAGGAGCAAGACAAAAGCAAAGGGCAACTTTTACATTGAATTCCAAACCTCTCCTCCTGGATTGTCGTCCGCATACCAAAATGTGCAAACCAAAATCATACAAAAAAACACTACTGATCACAGAAAACGCCCAAAAAAAAAACGACACACACACACACTCTCTCTCTCTCTCTCATACAAGAAGAAGAGCAGCAAGAGCAGGATGAATGAATTGCAAGGAGTTGCAGAATTTGATGAGAAGGAGCAGTTTGAGAAGAGGAAGAAGCTGACAGACAGCAAAAGATAGACACCCAATGTATGTGTGTATGTATGTACAAAGCACACAGACAGACACAGTGTCCAATGGCTGGGCTGGCTGAACTGGATGTTGTTCAACAAGCAAGAGGCTCTCTCTCACACAGCAAGTCTAGCCTTCTTCAAGGGACTCAAGAAATTGATGAAGAAAATGTTGACAAGAAGCAAGCAGCAGCAGCAAGATGCCCAATGTGTATAGAAGAACAACTCCACACTAAAACTTTGCCGCAAATCCAACACACACACACAACACTAGAATGTTCAATGGGACACTACAGAAACCAGACCCAGAAAGTCACAAGCTTTAATGGAAGAGCTGCTATTGCTGGAGAATTTGATGAAGACAATGTACAAGCAAATGGTGATAATGAACAAGCAAATGTACCCACTTTGGAAAAGACAAAACTGCTGCTGCTTCTGCTTTTGCAAACCCCAACAGACACAGACACAGACACAAACAAGCATTAGAATGAAGGAAGGAACTTGGGGGCAGTAAGTAAGGAATCATCCATCACCTTCATTGGGACTGAGACTGAGTGGCTTCAACAATTTGATCAGATCAAGCTAGCTCTCCCCAAACCAACCAAAAACAAAACAAACAAAAACAAAAAGCCCACAAAAAAAGTGGGCAAACAAAGCAACCCACAACACATAACCTTGCAACAACAAAATCAACAACAACAGCAGCAGCTGCAGCAACAACTTCTTTTTTAAGAGCAACAAAGAGAGGAGGAGGAGGAGGAGGAGAAGGAAGGAAAGGAAGAGAGAAGAAAGAAACCCAAAAAA